>Ga0224486_100077_pt1 | contig 49929 bp, 55 predicted proteins | sample TexhydDE_CT_test_FD_172013 | JGI IMG/M metagenome (GOLD analysis project Ga0224486, IMG submission 172013) | Fracking water microbial communities from deep shales in Oklahoma, United States - hydraulically fractured wells DE_CT_test ... | reverse complement strand
GCACTTATTCTGATGCCTCCTTTTGTTGGGTTGTTTTTAACCACTTCTATTATAGCAGGCATTCAGAATAAGTGCTCTCTTTTTTATAGATTTCTTTTTCCCCACCCCAACATTTATTATAGAACCTTAAAAGATATGTAGTGGAGTTTGGATATGGAGTAGATTTACATGGACAGGATGTCAATAAAGCTGCTCAAAAAGCAGTAAAGGATGCTATATCTCATAGCTGTCTGTGTGACCTTGAGGAGATTTTAGGTGTAAATCTAGATGAAGTGATAGTCGAAGCAATAGTAGCAGTTTCAAGGCCAGAGGAAATTGATGAAGAGGGCATAAAAGCTGTGCTCCCAATTGGTCAGAAGTATGTAAAAGCCGTAAAAGGGGGATTGAGAGTCCCGGGAATAAAGGAGCCACAGTTTGGAGACACAGAAGATGATTCTATCGAAGTGGCAGTTGCTTGTGTGACAGTAAGTATTAAATGAAAGGAGATGAAAGGTTATGGAAATTTCAAGAGAAGTTCTTTTGGATATGTACACTAGAATGGTTAAAATAAGAAAATTTGAAGAAAGGGTCGCTGAGCTATTTGCACAAGGGAAAGTTTTAGGGTTTGTTCACTTATATATTGGTGAGGAAGCAGTGGCGGTGGGAGTTTGTGAAAATTTAAAAGAAGAAGACTACATCACGAGTACTCATAGAGGGCATGGTCATTTGATAGCAAAAGGTGGAGACCTTAAGTACATGATGGCTGAACTATTTGGAAAAGAAACGGGCTATTGTAAGGGCAAAGGTGGTTCCATGCACATAGCAGATGCTACAAAAGGTATTCTGGGAGCTAATGGAATTGTAGGAGGAGGCTTTCCTATCGCCGCAGGAGCAGCTCTTTCTGCCAAAATGAGGGGTATTGACCAGGTGGCAGTGTGTTTCTTTGGTGATGGAGCTTCAAACCAAGCGACTTTCCATGAAGCCCTAAATATAGCTTCAATATGGAAGCTTCCCGTTGTATTTGTGTGTGAAAACAACCTGTACGGCATTTCCATGAGACAAGACAGACATCAAGCGATTAAAGACATAGCAGACAGGGCTGTAGGGTATGGAATTCCTGGGGTTACTGTAGACGGAAACGATGTCTTGGCGGTATATGAAGTAGCAAAAGAGGCTATAAATAGGGCCAGGAATGGCGCTGGACCAACTTTAGTAGAATGTAAGACTTACAGATACAGAGGGCATTTTGAAGGAGATCCAACTGTGTACAGACCAAAGGAAGAGGTTGAAGAATGGTTGGCAAAAGACCCAATACTTCGACTGACAAGGTATATTTTAGACAATGATATAGCAAGCGAAAAAGAGTTAAAGGATATTGAGGCAAAGATAATCGAAGAAGTAGAGGAAGCTGTAAAATTTGCAGAAGAAAGTCCTTATCCAAAAGAGGAAGCAGCGGTGGAAGATGTTTATACAGATATAGTAGAGGAGGTAAGGGTAAGATGAGGATTATGACTTACGCAGAGGCGTTAAGAGAGGCTTTAAGAAATGAGATGAAAAGGGACCCACGGGTATTTCTTTTAGGCGAGGATATTGGAGTTTTTGGTGGAACATTTGGTGTAACTAAAGGGTTGTTAGAAGAATTTGGAGAAGATAGAGTAAGAGATACTCCTATTTCGGAAACAGCTATTACAGGAGTCGCTATTGGAGCTGCTGCTACTGGTATGAGGCCTGTAGCTGAACTTATGTTTATGGATTTTGTGACTGTTGCTATGGACCAGTTAGTGAATCAAGCTGCGAAAATGAGGTATATGTTCGGAGGCAAAATTACAATTCCCATGGTTTTAAGAATGCCTGCAGGGGCGGGAATACAGGCTGCTGCTCAACATTCCCAGAGCTTAGAAGCATGGTTTACACACGTTCCTGGGTTAAAGGTGGTCTATCCTTCCACCCCTAAGGATGCATTGGGGTTATTAATATCAGCTATAAGAGATGATAATCCAGTGGTTTTTGTTGAACACAAGGTGTTGTACAGCATGAAAGGAGAAGTCCCAGATACTAATGAACCTATACCATTGGGAGTAGCGGATGTGAAGAGAGAAGGAGAGGATGTTACTATTGTTGCAACAGGCCTTATGGTACACAAAGCTTTAAAAGCTGCAGAAGAATTGGCTAAAGAGGGAATAGAAGCAGAAGTAATAGACCCCAGAACTCTGTTCCCGCTGGATAAAGAAACGATATACAGTTCATTAAAGAAGACTCACAGAATTGTAATTGTTACAGAGGAAGTTAAAAGAGGTAGCTGGGCAGGAGAATTAGCAGCTATGATAGCGGAAGAAATGTTTGATTACCTTGATGCTCAGATAGTAAGAGTCTGTGCTTTGAATACGCCTATACCATTTACGACAGTTTTAGAAAATGTAGTAATTCCTAATGAAGTGGACATAATAAAGGCGGTGAAGTCAATAGTGTAAATTTGCCAGTAAGAAGGAGGAAAAAATGAAAACAATAGGAATAATCGCGAACCCTGCATCTGGAAAAGACATTAGAAGGCTGGTTGCTCATGCCACGGTTATTGACAATTATGAAAAAGTGAATATTGTTGAAAGGATAATAGCAGCTGCACAAGAATTTGGAGTGGAAAAAATATATATAATGCCAGATACTTATGAAATTGGATATAAAGCTGTGAACAATCTCTGCTATCTAAATCAATTAAAAACTGATGTAGAAATACTTAAAATGCCTGTTACTGCAAGCTTCAAAGATACTTTTGTTGCTACGCAAAAGATGGGAGAATTAAAAGTCGGATGTATCGTTTCTTTAGGAGGAGATGGTACCAATAGAGTCATAGCAAAAGCGATAGATGAAACGCCGCTTTTGCCTATTTCAACAGGGACAAACAATGTTTATCCTCTCATGTTAGAAGGTACAATTGCGGGTATTGTGGCGGCAGTAGTAGCATCGGGAAAATTTGATAGAGAAATTTTTTGTAAAAAAGACAAACGAATCGAAATATATAGAGAAGGTCAGCTTGTAGATATTGCATTAATTGACGCGGTGGTGTCTAAAGAAAAATTTATAGGCACTCGTGCAATATGGAATATCTCGACAATTACTGATATCTTTGTGACAAGAGCCCATCCTAAAAATATAGGTTTTTCTTCTATTGTGGGATATAAGTATACACTTTCTGAAGAGGAAGAAGGAGGCATATGGGTTGAAATTGGAGAAAGCCCGGAGAGGGTGCTGGCACCTGTTGCTCCGGGCGTTGTAGAGGAGGTTGGGATAAAAGAGTTTAAAAAAATAGACAACGATGTGGATTATGTTTATGAAGTAAAAGACACGGGAACAATAGCGTTGGATGGGGAAAGAGAAATAATTGTAAAAAAAGGAGAGACATTGATTTTTAGAATATCAAGAAAGGGACCTTGTAGAGTGAATGTTACAAAAACACTTGAAATTGCTCAACAAAAAGGATTTTTTGAAAAGAGGTGAAAAATAATGCCAGTGAACGTCGTAATGCCTAAACTGGGGCTTACTATGACGGAAGGAAGAGTAGATAGATGGTTAAAGAGGGAAGGGGAAAAGGTAAAAAAAGGAGAGGAGATAGTAGAAATATCGACGGATAAGATAACTAATGTAGTGGAAGCACCTGCAGATGGAATTTTGGCCAAAATTTTAGTACAAGAAGGAGAAACAGTCCCTGTAGCAGCTCCTATAGGGATAATTGCGCAAGAAGGAGAAAAATTGGAATTAGGTTCAGAAGTGAAAGGAGAAACTAAAGGAGAAGAAAAAGAAGAGAAATTTATAAAAGCTACTCCTGTGGCTAAAAGATTGGCTAAAGAGCACAATATTGACCTTTCTCTGATTACAGGAACTGGTCCAGGAGGCCGCATTACAGAGGAAGATGTAAAGAGATATATTTCTGAAAAGCAAATTGGTACTTTACCAGAGAAAACTGAAAAGGAAATAGTTTTAAGAGAAGAACAAATTCTCCAAAAAGCAGAAAGAGTGCCAATGGACACTATGAGAAGGACTATAAGCCAAAGAATGAAAAAAAGCTGGACAGAGATTCCTCATGTGACGGAAGACATCAAAGTAGATGTGACAGAACTTGTTAATTTAAGAGAGAATTTAAACAAATCTGGAGAACATAAATTTACCTACACTGATTTGATTGCAAAAGCTTGTGTTATTGCATTAAAGAAAAATCCTGTTTTAAATTGGTCTATTGAGGGAGATGAAATAATTAAAAATCCTAACATCAACTTAGGAATTGCAGTGGCATTAGAGGATGGATTAATAGTTCCTGTGGTGAAGAATGCTGAAAATAAATCTTTACTAGAGCTTTCAAAAGAGATTAAAGAACTAAGTGAAAAAGCAAGAGAGAATAAGCTAACTCCTGATGAAATAGCAGGTGGTACTTTTACTATCACTAACCTAGGAATGTATGAAATAGATAGCTTTACTCCTATTATAAATCCTCCAGAAAGTGCTATATTAGGAGTTAACAAAATATACAAAGAACCAGTGGTAATAGAAGACAATATTGTCATACGGCACACAATGAAACTTAGTCTTTCTTTCGACCATCGACTGATTGATGGAGCTACTGCTGCTAAGTTTTTGCTCGACCTAAAGAAAATTTTGGAAAATCCTGTATCCATGCTTATTTAAATCTTTAAATGGCGGGCCATGTATTTTAGGCTCGCTTCTTTTATATTTTAAAAACTATGATATAATTAGAGTTAACATATTGAAGGGAGTGTAACCCTTATGTTAGAAAAGTTTATTATTACGGTTTTGGCAGAAGATTCTGTGCTATATGAGAGTCCATTTTTAGGGCAGCATGGGGTTTCTTTTTTAGTTGAGGCTTATGGAAAAGAAAAGAAAAATATTTATTTCTAGGCTTAATTTTATAACTAACCCCTTTTTAAGGCATGTAGGCGTGATGAGAGGAAATATGAAGGAAAAAATAGAGGAAAACGGCGGCAGACTCTTTTTGACAAGAGACCCTCTTGAGATAATGCCCGGGGTTTTGACTACGGGAGAGGTGAAGAGAATTACTGATAGAGCTATACAAGGCTTTTGGTGAAAGATTTATACCTCTTCATACGGGAATGAAATTTGAATTTTGACAATTGTAACACATCCCCCTTTATCTGCGTATATTGTAGTAGTAGAAGAAGGCTAAGCTTTTCAAAGATAAAAAGGGGGAAATAATATGGCTTTTACTAGAAAGCTGTTAGGACAGCAGGAGATAGTGCCAGGGCCAGTACAACCAGGGCAACTTCCGGAACCTACAGAAATTGCCTGCATAGAAGTCACTAAAATATACGATGCCTGTTCTCAAAGGCTGTGCCTGGATAATATACCGCCAATTACTTTTGTCCCAACACTAACTACTTTGACACCTACTTTTGGTGAGATAACAAATATAAAAATTTCCCTTGTAGAGCCGCCAGGCTTTGTGATAACACCTATCACTGAAAGACCTGGTTTTGCGAGGGTTGAAGCGACTTTCCAGGTAACTTTTGATGTGGTCATAAATTACCCTGATGGTACAACACAAACATTGCCGGGAAATATTACTACTTTTAGTAAAGACATCGTGCTTTATGTGCCTGATCCAAATGTAGCTATAATGAAGTACGAAGCTATGGGAGAAGGTTTATACGGCAAAGTGAATGTAGGGGTAACTACTACTGTAGAGGTCATAATAGGTGTCTGGATTATAATAAAATCTGCAGTAGATGTGCAATTGCTAGTGCCTTCTTACGGATTCTGTCCTACGCCTGCGGCCTGTGAGGAGTTTGCTACTGACGTGTGTGATATCTTCTATAAAAAGCCCTTCCCAACCTTTGAGCCGCCACAGATGTACCAAAATCCTTAATTTGCCAGCGAATTCGCTGGCTTTTTTACATAACAATTGACTGTTTGCAAATTTTATGGCAAAGTTAATATAGGAAAACAAACTTATTGAAAGGTGTGTTGCAAGTGGTGGACAATTTGAGAAATGATATATTAATGAGATTAAGGACCATAAAAGGTCATATAGCTGGAATAGAAAAAATGGTGGAAGAGGAGAAAAGCTGTGAGGAGATTTTACTTCAAATTGCAGCAGTAAAGGCATCTTTAGAAAAAGTAGGCATGTCAATAATACAGGAGCATGCAAAAGACTGTATACTTGCCAGTGAAGATGGAAAGGCTACTTATGAAGATGTGCAAAGAATTATTAACCTTTTAGTTAAATTTGCAAAATAAAGGGATGATGATTATGGAAGTGTATTTGGACAACAGCGCTACCACAAAAGTGAGAAAAGAAGTCATAGACAAAATGCTTGAAGTTTTAGAAGAGGAATATGGTAATCCTTCTTCACTTCACAGAAAGGGTTATCAAGCAGAAAAGCTCTTAAAAGAAGCGAGAGAAAATGTTGCGTGTCTTATAGGCGGCAGACCAGAAGGCATTATATTTACTTCTGGCGGGACAGAGTCTAATAACCTTGCTCTCATAGGAGTGGCAGAAAGCCTCAAGAAAAAGGGCAATCACATAATTTCTTCTACCATAGAACATCCTTCAATTTTAAATGTGCTTAAATTTTTAGAAGAAAGTGGGTTTAAAGTTACTTACATTGAAGTGGACAAAAAGGGAAAGGTTAATCCTGAGGATGTTGAGAATGCTATTAACGATAAAACTATACTCATCTCAATTATGGCAGTAAATAACGAAATAGGTACCATAGAGCCTATTGAGGAGATAGCAAGTATAGCGAAGAGAAATGGCGTTTTATTTCACGTAGATGCTGTACAAGCTGCTGGCAAGATAGAGATTGACGTAAAGAAACAAAAGCTTGACATGGTGTCTTTAAGTGCGCATAAGATTCACGGTCCAAAAGGAGTAGGGGCGCTATATTTATCGGAGGAAGTGAGAATAAGACCCATAATATTTGGAGGAGGGCAGGAAAAGAACATAAGGTCTGGCACAGAAAATATGCCCGGTATTGTAGGATTTGGAGTTGCTAGCAGACTGGCCAAAGAAAGTTTAGAAGAAGTTTCTCAGAAGCTCATGGGGTTAAAAAAGAGGTTGTGGGAGGGTATTTCTTCAGAAATAAAAGATGTGCATTTGAATGGACCTGAAGTAGAAGAAGGCGCGCCGCATATACTTAACGTTTCTTTCCGTGGAGTCAGAGGAGAGGTGCTTTTACACGCTTTAGAAGAAGAGGGTATTTACGTCTCCACTGGATCTGCTTGTTCATCGAAAAAGAGAGGAGGAAGTCACGTCCTTAAAGCAATAGGCTTAAAAGGAGACCTGCTAGAAGGGGCTATCCGCTTTTCTCTGGGGATTTTTAATACTGAGGAAGACATAGATTACACAGTGGATATTTTGAAGAAAAAAGTTGACTTTTTAAGAAGATTTAAACGGAGGTAAAATAATGAAAGACGTACTTCTCATAAAATACGGAGAATTGGCATTGAAAGGAGAAAACAGGTCTTTTTTTGAAAATACACTTGTAAAAAATATAAAATACGCTCTAAGAGATTTTGATGGCGTAAAAGTCGAGAAAACCCATGGGAGAATTTATGTGGAGTGCGAAAAAGATGTTGAAGAGGCAATAGAAAGGTTAAAAAAAGTCTTTGGAATAGTCGGGATAACGAGGGCAAAAGAGGCTGACCTTGACCTTGAGGAAATTTTTAAAGCTGCTGTAGATCTCATGAAAAGTCACCAGGGCAAGACTTTCAAGGTAGAAACCAAAAGGCCCAATAAGGCCTTTCCTTATAATAGCATGGAGGTAAGCAGAAGAGTAGGAGCAGCCGTTTTGAAGAATGTGAAAAACATGAAAGTGGATGTACACAATCCTGATGTGCTCCTTAATGTGGAGATAAGGGAAAAAGCCTTTTTATATGCAGGGGTTATTGAAGGGGCAGGAGGTCTTCCTCTTGGCACGAATGGAAAAGCGACTGTACTTCTTTCGGGAGGAATTGACAGCCCTGTAGCGGCATGGATGATGATGAAAAGAGGTGTGGAAGTAGAGGCTGTTTACTTTCACAGCCCTCCGTACACGTCAGATAGGGCGAAGGAAAAAGTTGTGGACCTGTGTAAAGTGCTTTCTCAATATGGAAGGGGAATGCGACTGCATGTAGTCCACTTCACTGACTTGCAGCTTGAAATTTACGAAAAATGCCCTGCTAGGTTAACGACAATAATAATGAGAAGAATGATGATGAAAATAGCGGAAAAAATCGCTCAGCAGAATGGCTCTCTAGCCCTTATAACGGGAGAGAGCCTTGGACAGGTGGCAAGCCAGACCATTGAAAGCCTGTATGTAACCAATTCTTCTGTTTCACTTCCTGTCTTTAGACCTTTGATTGGGATGGATAAGAGGGAAATAATTGATATAGCTCAGAAAATTGGCACCTACGAAATCTCCATAAGGCCTTATGAGGACTGCTGTACTATATTCGTTCCAAAACATCCTGCTACAAAGCCCAAGCTGGAGAAGGTTTTAGAAGCAGAAGAGAAGATGGATTACCAAAAATTTATAGACAATTTTGAAGAAGAAGTAATAGAAATTTGAGTCAGGTTGCAACCTGACTCAAATTTATTTTTTAAAAATTAAACTTTTAGCTAGATAAAATTAAAAAATTTAAAATTGATATTGACATTTTTGAAGGAAGTGTTATAATGAAATCAAAGCTTATGACTTGAGGTGAAACCTATGAAAGAAGTGATAGGGATTTGTCCTGTGTGCGGGGAAAAGATGAGGGTTACGAGACTAGAGTGTTCTCACTGTGGAACTGCTATTGAGGGGCAATTTGAACTTTGCAAATTTTGCTATCTTACAAGGGAACAGAGGGAGCTGTTAGAGATTTTCATAAAGACAAGAGGAAATATAAGGGAGATGGAAAAAGAACTCAATCTGTCGTATCCGACTATAAGGAACAAACTGGATAATTTGATTGCAGCATTAGGGTATGAAGTGGAAAGAAGACCTGTGGTCGATAAGAAGGAGGTGCTGAGGAAGTTAGAAGAAGGGGAAATCACTGTAGATGAAGCTATAAAGCTTCTTAAAGAAGGATGAGGGAGGGTTTTTAATGGAAGAGGAAAAAATGGTGGTATTGAGAATGCTGGAGGAGGGCAAGATTACTGCTGAAGAAGCAGCCATTCTCTTGGAGGCTTTGGAAGGGAGAAGAGAAGTGAATCTTCAGGAAGAAGGTAGTTTTAATTTATTAGACAAATTTAAGGAAAGGATGACTGCTCTTTCCGATATTCCGAAAGAAGTAGAAAAAGGGCTTGATAAAATTGAAGAAAAAATTGAGGGAATAAAGAAAAAGGATTTTGGAACCAGCATTGCTGACAGGATATTGGATTTTATCTGGGAGGGGAGGGAAGAAAAGCTTGAGAAAGATTTTGAATTTAAAGATGTTGGAGAAAGCATTTCTTTAAAGATAGCCGTTGCAAACGGCAATATAACTTTGAAGAGGTGGGATAAAGATTACATCCGGACAAAGGTGGAGTATGCAATAAGAAGCAGAGGGGGAGGCTTAGATGTAAAATATGAGGAAAATTATTTAAAGATAGTAGGAGATAAGGGAGTGAAAAAAGCAGAGATCGAAGTGTACCTTCCAGCTGTCAAGTGCGATGAAGTAAAACTTGAGACCGTAAATGGGGAAATTTCTGCTGAGGACCTAAAGATGAAAAAAGTAGCTTTAAAGAGCATTAACAGCGATGTAGACTTAAAAGATGTATGTTTGGAAGAAACGGACATTTCCACGGTAAATGGGGATGTCTCTATTCACAACCTTAAGGTCGATTTGCAGAAAGTTTTTCTGAAAATAGATACTATCAACGGAGATGTTGAGGTCAAATTAGAGGATAAAAATGTGGGAGTATATTACAAATTGAAGACGATAGCTGGGGATTGCAGCATAAATTTACCAGGGACCTCTCAGGCGACAAGAAATAGGCACTATTTAAAAGGAAATACAAAAAATTACAGAGAATCAGAAAAGAAACTGGAAATTCATGTAAATTCAATAAGTGGAGATATTACCTTAGAGTGAGGTGGGTTTTATGGAAGAAAGATTGAGGATTTTGAAGATGGTAGAAGAAAAAAAGATAACAGCAGAAGAGGCGGCTGAACTTCTTAAGGCTCTGGAAGTAGAGGAAGAAAAGGAGATAAGGAGGCCCCATAGAAGAATTAGGTGGCTTAAAATTAGGGTAACAGATATGAATACCAACAAAGTGAAGGTTAATTTATCTATACCTTACAGCCTTTTATCGTGGGGCATGAGAATAGCCGGGAGATTTACTCCCAGCGACATATTAGAAGAGCACGGTATCAATTTTAATGACCTTTTAAAAGCTATAGAAGAAGGAGAAACAGGAAAAATCGTGGATGTATACGATAAAGAGGATGGAGAACATGTGGAAATAAGCCTGGAGTAGATTACACGTTAAATCTAAATACTACAACATCTCCATCCTGCATGACATAGTCTTTGCCTTCAAGCCTTAAAAGCCCCATTTCTCTTGCTGCTGCCTGTGATCCTGCTTTGACTAAATCTTCAAAGGAGATTACTTCTGCTCTTATAAACCCTCTTTCAAAGTCAGAGTGGATTTTCCCAGCCGCTTGAGGAGCTTTAGTTCCCCTTTTTATTGTCCAGGCATGTACTTCTTTAGGCCCTGCAGTGAAAAATGTAATTAGTCCTAAAAGAGAATATCCGTGCCTTATTATATTGTTAAGCCCGGGCTCTTTGAGCCCGTATTCTTTTAAAAGCTCATTTCTTTCTTCATCTGGAAGAGCTGCTAGCTCTTCTTCAATTTTTGCGCTTATTACTAAAACTTCTGAGCCTTCTTTTAATGCATATTCTCTTAGCTTTTTTACGTGTAGATTTTCTTCTCTTAAGATTAAATCTTCTTCTGATATATTTGCCACATACATCACAGGCTTTGAAGTTAAAAGCATCAGCTGATTTACTACGGCTTTTTCTTCTTCATCAAATTGAACTGCCCTTGCAGGCTTTCCCTCTTCCAGTGTATTTTTTATTTTTTCCAAAACTTCAAGTTCAAAGGCGGCTTTTTTATCGTTTCTAGCAAGTTTTGAAGTTTTTTGCATTCGCCTTTCTACAGTCTCTAAATCAGCCAGTATGAGCTCCAGGTTTATAATCTCGACATCTCTTACGGGGTCAATAGACCCTTCCACATGCACTATATTGCTGTCTTCAAAGCATCTCACAACGTTTAAAATTGCGTCTACTTCTCTTATATGAGATAAAAATTTATTTCCTAAACCTTCTCCTTTGCTTGCGCCTTTTACAAGGCCTGCAATGTCCACAAATTTTATGGTGGCAGGAACTACTTTTTGAGGATTTTCAATTTTAGCAAGAAAATCCAATCTTTCATCGGGGACAGATACAATCCCTACATTTGGCTCAATAGTGCAAAAAGGATAATTGGCGCATTCTGCACCAGCTTTGGTTATTGCGTTAAAAAGTGTGCTCTTTCCTACATTTGGTAGACCAACAATTCCTATTTCCATTTATTCTCCCTCCATTAATTATACACATATGGATTATATATTACTCATAAAAATTTTTCAAATGTTTTTAATGCTTTTCCATAATTTAGCATAATACTTTTTTATAAACGTGCAAAAATATATTTTGAGGAGGTGTATAGCATTGAAAAAGATAAAAAATATAATAACCGTTTTGCTGATAGGTGTAATGATTCTGACGTCAATGGCAGGGTGTAAGACTGCTACAAAAAAGCCTGCTCCTGCAAGGTACACTCCTACGCCTACAAGGCCAGCGCCGGCACCTTCAAAGGCTACTCCAACGCCGGGATATACTACACCTGCGCCAACAGCTCCTACAGCTCCGACACCTGCGCCTGTTAGAAAGCCAACTACAGAGAGCATGAGGGCTTCAAGGGTTGCGGCAAGTGTGGCTAGAATTCCCGAAGTCAATAAGGCTACTGTCGTCATATCAGGTACGACTGCTCTTGTAGGAGTGGACATGAAGGCAAAGGTTCAGGGAACTCACGAAAAGGATGTAAAGAAGAAAATAGAAAAAGCGGTAAAAGATACAGATAAGTCTATAACAAGAGTGTATGTGACTGCTGACCCGGACCTTTATAAAAGGATTGACAATATAGCGAGGGGAATTTCTGAAGGAAGGCCTGTGTCGGAGTTTGCAAAGCAAATTTCTGAGATAATCAAACGCATCACTCCTGGCATGTAAAAACCTGGGGGTTTCCCCGGGTTTATGTATTATCAAATTTGTGATACAATTATCGTGTGATGAAGTATCTGGATTATTTTAGAAGGAGTTGATCTGATGGAGCTTATACATAAAGAGCTAGGAGATGGGATAAATCTATACCTAGATGTTACGGACAAGTTTAAAACGGTGACGGTAAATCTCTACGTGCAGAACAAATTGGGAGATGAAGCCACTTGGTATGCGCTTATACCTTCTGTTTTAAAAAGGGGGACTTCCACCCTTAAAACTTACAAAGATATGGTAAAGTATCTAGAAATGCTTTATGGCACTACTATGGCTGTATCAGTATACAAAAAAGGAGAAAGGCATTTTCAGCAGTACAGACTGGAATTGCCCCAGGAGGAATATGTGGAGGAAAATGTGTTTGAAAAAGGCATAAAATTTTTGTATGAATTGGTTTTTGAACCTTTTACGCAGGATGGAGCATTTTTGAAGGAATATGTGTTACAGGAGAAGGAAGTGCAGAAGAATTTGATAGAGTCAAGGATAAATGACAAGACCAAATATGCAGTTGACCGCTGCTATGAAGAAATGTGCAAAGGAGAGCCTTTTGCAATTTTTGAATTGGGTAAGAAGGAAGACCTGGACTTGATAGACGAGAAAAACCTTTTTGAATATTACAAAAAGTGTATTGACACATTGCCAGTAGATATATATGTGGTGGGGAATGTAAACCCTGAATATGCCGAAGAAGTTTTTAGGAAGTATTTCAATTTAAGAAGAAAAGAGGTTTTAAATATTCCTTTTACAGATGTTAGAAAAGAAGTAAAGGAAGTAAAGTATGTAACAGAAGAGCTTGATGTAAATCAAGGGAAGCTCACATTAGGTTTTAGGACAAATGTATCTCCAGGAAGCGAAGAGTATTATTCTCTTTTGGTGTACAGCACTGTTTTGGGAGGAGGACCTTTTTCCAAACTTTTTATGAATGTGAGAGAAAAAGCAAGCCTTGCATACTATGCTTATTCGCGTCTTGAAAGGTTTAAAGGACTTATGGTGATAAGTTCAGGAATTGAAGTGGAAAATTACAGCAAAGCCCTTGATATAATCCTTAAAGAGGTCGGAGAGATGGAAAAGGGTAATATATCAGATTATGAATTTGACTCTGCTAAAAAGTCCTTATACACTTCGCTGAATGCTATAAAAGACAATGCAACTTCAAAAGCAGACTACTATCTTTCCCAAAAGATAGCAGGGACAAATTTAGGAATAGAGGAGTTCATAAAGAAAATAGAGAAAGTCAGTAAAGAAGACGTAGTAGAAGTATCTAAAAAGGTGAAATTGGATACGGTTTACTTCATGAGGAATAAAAAGGAGGTCTAGATGGTGCAGCAGGTTTATGATGAAAAGGTCAGAGAGAAGATTTTGTTTGAAGAGCTTGAAAATGGACTTAAAGTTTATGTGATGCCTAAGAAAGGATATACAAAGCAGTTTGCTATATTTGCAACTCGATTTGGGTCAAATGACAGCAAGTTTATCGCACCGGGCGATGATTATGTTACAGAAGTTCCTGATGGTGTGGCCCATTTTCTTGAACATAAAATGTTTGAGGAAGAAGAAGGCAGCATTTTTGAGAAGTTCTCTCAACTTGGGGCATCTGCGAATGCCTATACGAATTTTACTACTACTGCCTATCTGTTTTCTAGTACAGAAAATTTTTATGAAAATTTAAAGCTTTTGGCCCATTTTGTGCAAAATCCTTATTTTACGGATGAAAATGTGGAAAAAGAAAAGGGGATTATAGCCCAGGAGATAAGGATGTATCAGGATGACCCAAACTGGAGAGTGTATTTTAACGCCTTGGAAGCTTTATATCACGTCTATCCTGTGAAAAAGGACATAGCAGGGACTATTGAGTCCATTTCAAGGATTGACAAAGATATTTTGTACAAATGCTATTACACCTTTTATCATCCTGAAAATATGATCTTATTTGCTGTAGGGGATATTGATGTTGACAAGACTCTTCAGGTTATAGAGGAAAATGTAAGGCAGGTTAAAAAACAAGGTGAAATAAAGAGGATTTACCCAGATGAACCTGTAGAAGTTCACAAAAAAGAAGTAGTTCAGAATATGCAGGTTTCTATTCCTCTTTTCAATTTGGCGTTCAAAGATACTGATGTGGGCTTTGGCGGAAGGGATTTATTGAAAAAGAGTTTGGAAGTGCAGATAGGATTAGAAATGGCTGTCGGCAGAAGCTCTGAACTTTATGAAAAACTCTATCAGGAAGGCCTTGTGGATAGCACTTTTGGCTTTGATTACTCGGGAGAGATAGATTATGGATACACTATAATAGGTGGGCAGTCAAAAGACCCGCTCAAAGTTAGAGATATTATTATTAAGGCTTTTAAAGAAAAAAGCTTTTTGGACAGGGAGACTTTTGAGAGAATAAAGAGGAAGTACATTGGAAAATTTCTCAGGACTTTTAATTCGGTGGAAAGCATAGCCTATAGTTTTATAAACCTGTACATGAAAGACATAGATTTGATGGATTATTTACCGGTTTTACATCAGATAAACTTCAAGGATGTAGCAGAGAGGGTTGAAAGCCATTTAAATGAAGAAAATAGTGCGATGTCTATCATATACCCTGTTAAATAGGTCTTTGGACCTTCTAGGTCTAAAGACCTGTTTTTTTATTTTTTTATAAAATTTTAGCAGGATTTTTTGATTTTATATAGAATAACATATTAAGTGGTGAATTGTGGTGGTAAGTGGGAGAATGTGAAAGGAAAGTTGGGAGTTTGCCATGTTAATGGGGCAGTACGAACACACAATTGACTCAAAGGGAAGAGTCATAATTCCTGCAAAATTCAGAGAGGAATTAGGGGAAAAGTTTGTGCTCACAAAAGGTTTGGACAACTGCCTCTTTGTGTACTCACTGGATGAATGGAAAAATATAGAAGAAAAGCTCAAAACTCTTCCACTTACCAAGAAAGATGCAAGGGCTTTTACTAGATTTTTCCTTGCTGGGGCTGTTGAATGCGAGGTAGACAAACAGGGAAGAATACTTATACCTTCTCATTTGAGGGAACACGCAAAAATAGAAAAAGATGTGATATTTATAGGCGTATCTACTAGGGTTGAGATTTGGAGTAAAGAAGTTTGGGAGGAGTATTCCAAGAGCACAGATGTGTCCTTTGAAGAGATTGCAGAGCATTTGGATAATTTTAACATATAATTTGGGGTAGAGAGCATGGAATATGTTCATAAAAGCGTACTTCTCAAAGAAACGATAGAGCACTTGAATATAAATCCAGAAGGTATTTATGTGGATGGAACTTTAGGCGGTGGAGGTCATTCAGAGGAAATATTAAAGAGGCTTACTACTGGGAAATTAATTGCAATTGACAGAGATGAAGAAGCGATTTTAGCTGCCAAAGAAAGGCTAAAAGATTACAAAAATGTGATTTACATTAAAGACAATTTTAAGAATATAAAAGAGATATTGAGAAATTTGGGGATTGAAAAAGTTGATGGAATTCTTCTGGATTTGGGGGTCTCCTCTTACCAGCTGGAAGAAGTGGAGAGGGGCTTTTCTTATATGAAGGATGCTCCTCTTGATATGAGGATGGATAAAACTTCTCCTTTTTCCGCCTATGATGTTGTGAACAGATATTCAGAAAAAGAGCTAGAGAGAGTGATAAGGGAATACGGAGAAGAGAAATGGGCTTCCCGTATAGCGAAGTTTATAGTGGAGGAGAGAAAGAAGGGAGATATAAAGACTACTTCTCAGCTGGTGGAGATTATAAAGAAAGCTATTCCGGCTTCTGCACGAAGAACAGGGCCTCATCCAGCGAAAAGAACTTTTCAAGCCATAAGGATAGAAGTGAATGAGGAGCTTAAAGATTTAGACAGAGCTTTGGAAGATATGGTGGAGGTATTGAGGGGAAAAGGGAGGATAGCAGTGATTACTTTCCACTCCTTGGAAGACAGAATAGTAAAAAATACTTTCAAAAAGCTTGAAAATCCCTGCACATGTCCTCCTGGTTTGCCGTGCACTTGTGGGAAACAGCCTGTTATAAAAATTATCACAAAAAAACCTATTCTGCCTTCCAAGGAAGAAGTAGAAGAAAATCCTAGGTCGAGGAGTGCAAAGCTTAGAGTGGCGGAGAAACTGTGAGTTCTAAAAGAAATGGAGGTAGAATAAATTGATAGTAGCTCAAAAAGATTATAATTATCAATATCCCCCATATACCTCTTACGACAAAAAGCCTGACAAAAAAGCTAAGCCAAATGCCAAGTTGAAAAATTTGATCTTAGTCGTAATAGTGGCTTCTCTAAGCATCTTGGTATTGTATAGATATGCACTTATTTATGAAAAATCCCTCGCTTTAGATAGACTGGAGAAACAAATTGAGTATACTGAAAGCATTAATCAGCAATTGAGGGCAGAAATTGCTTCTTTAAGCAACCCGGCGAGGATTGAAGAGATTGCAAAGGAAAGGCTTAAAATGCAACTCCCTGAGAAGGACCAGATAGTGTATGTGAAAGTAGGAGAGGTCCCGAAAGTTGCAGAAAGCGATAATCCAAAAGAACCTCATAAAAAGGACAGTTTCTTCATGAGGTTATTGGGGGTGTTCAATAGATAGGGGGGATTTTAGATACATCCAACGGTTTCTACGAAAAAGCGAATTCTTTTTTTGCTGTTTCTGTCTTTTGCTGTTGTGTTTGGACTTATGATGAGACTTTTCTTCATACAAGTGGTAAAAGGCGAAGAATATCAAAAGATGGCTTTGCCTCAATGGACGTTGGATGTGTCTTTAAGTGGCAAAAGAGGGTATATATTTGATAGAAACGGAAAGGTTTTGGCTGAAAATGCAAGTGTGAGCAAAATTAGCGTGATTCCAAAAGAAATTCCAGATTCTAAAAGGCAGGTAGTGGCAGAAACTTTGGCCAGTATCCTTGGCCTTGATAGACAAAAAGTTTTGGAAAGAATTTCTAATAAAAACTTGCAAGAGGTGTTGATTGCCAAGCAGGTAGATGAGGAAAAGTCGAAAGCCATATTGAGACTTAATATAGATGGGGTAATAGTTTCTGAAGACATGAAGAGATTTTATCCAGAAGGCACACTTGCCTGCCATGTTTTGGGCTTTACAGGGATTGATAATCAGGGACTGGACGGAGTAGAACTTGTGTTTGATAATTTTTTGAGAGGAATACCTGGAAAGTCTACCACTCCCATGGATGCCATAGGGCGAAAGATAGACACAGGAGAGGAAGAGTATTTTGAACCTCTTCCGGGATATAATGTAGTTCTCACTATTGATGAGACAATACAGCATTTTACTGAAAAAGCGTTAAATCAAGCCATGGTACATTCTAAGCCTTCAAAAGGTGCAGTGGCCATTGTAATGGACCCCAAAACAGGCGAAATACTGGCTTTGGCCAATAGGCCTAATTTCGATCCCAATAATCCCTTTGAAGGTCCTGAAGAAGAATGGTATAGGCGGTGGAGGAATAAGGCAATTTCTGACTCCTATGAGCCGGGTTCTGTCTTTAAAACTATAACTGCTTCTGCTGCATTAGAGGAAAAAGTGGTGAGTTTACATGAACAGTTTTACTGCCCCGGCTATACGACTGTTGCAGGGCACAGGATTAATTGCTGGGCAACACATGGTAGCGAGGATTTTGTAAAAGGAGTGCAGAATTCTTGTAACGTGGTCTTTGTGACTGTAGGACAGAGGCTGGGAGTTGAAAAACTATATAAATACATAAGAGATTTTGGATTTGGAAAGACTACAGGTATTCTTCTTCCTGGAGAAGCTCCCGGGCTTGTATTGCCGGAAGAAAGAGTTGGGCCTGTAGAACTGGCAACAAATTCTTTTGGGCAGGGCATTGCAGTTACTCCCCTTCAGATGATTACAGCAGTAGCTGCTATAGCTAATGGAGGCAAATTGATGCAACCGCAGATAGTGAAGGCAATCGTCGATTCAAAGGGGAAAGTGGTAAAAGAGTTTAAGCCGAAGATTGTAAGGCGTGTAATTTCAGAAGAAACTTCTGCTACAATGCGGGAAATACTAAAAAGTGTGGTGGCAGAAGGTACAGGCAAAGCAGGTTATATTGAAGGCTTTGACGTGGCAGGGAAGACAGGAACCACAGAGAAGTACATGCCGGGGAAATATGTAGCTTCTTTTGTAGGATTTGCGCCGGCAGATGACCCAAAAGTTATTGTGCTTGTCGTCATAGATGAGCCTAACAACCCAGAGACCCACTTTGGAAGTCAGCTGGCTGCACCTGTTGTGAAGAGCATTTTGGACGATACTTTAAAATATCTGGAAGTTAAGCCTAAGGGGGTAAAAAAGCCCGAAACGGTAATGGTGCCAGATGTGAGGAACATGAAATTGTATGAAGCAGAAAGAATTATACTTGAAAATAAGCTTGATTTTATTTTACAGGGAAATGGAGATACTGTATTTGACCAGGTTCCAAAGCCTGGAGCTTTGGTCAATGAGAATACTAAAATTATACTGTATTTAAATGGAGTTTCTACAGAGGAAGTAGTGGTACCTGATTTAAAAGGGAAAAGTGTTAAAGAAGCGACAGAGATTTTGAACAGCCTGGGCTTAAGGATAAAAATAAAAGGTACAGGATTTGCAGTGGACCAGAGTCCTAAAGAGGGGACGCTTGTTAAAAAGGGAGAAGTTGTGGAAGTTGAGTTTAGGCCGAAGGAAAATTGAACTAGCCTCTATGCAAAATAGATAATTGTGCTATACTATTAGTGATAGCAATTGGTCAGTATCGGTGCGAGGAGGCCTATTATGAGACTTGTAGATTTGTTAAAAGGGGTAAAGCATGAGATAAAGGGGAATCCAAATGTAGATATAAGCGGGGTGTGCTACGATTCGAGAAAAGCTAAGCCTAAATACCTTTTCATAGCTATAAAGGGATTTAAGACAGACGGGCTTTTGTATGTAGAAGAGGCTATAAAAAATGGGGCTGTGGCTGTTGTTACTGACAGGGATATAAGCGAATATCCAGGAGTCACGGTGGTGCTTGTAGAAGATGCGAGGGCAGCTATGGCGAAAATTGCTTCTAATTTTTACAACAATCCTACTAGTAAACTTACATTGATAGGTATCACTGGTACTAATGGTAAAACTTCTGTGACATACATGCTTAAAGCTATTTTGGAACAGCAGAACAACAAAGTAGGGCTGGTAGGAACAATACAAAACATGATAGGAGATAGGGTGATACCTACCACCCACACAACCCCAGAGTCTTTGGATTTGCAGGAGCTTTTCAGCCTCATGGTAAATGAGGGAGTTAAATATGTTGTCATGGAAGTATCCTCTCATTCTTTGGCTTTGCACAGGGTGGACAGCTGCGATTTTGACATAGCTGTTTTTACCAATTTATCGCAGGACCACCTTGACTTCCACGAAAGCATGGAAGAATATGCAAAGACGAAGAGCAAATTGTTTAAGATGGCCAAAAAGGCCTCTGTGATAAACATAGATGACAAATATTCTTCAATGATGATAGAGAGTTCAAAGGGCAAAGTGCTCACATATGGCATAAAAGATTTTGCCTATGTGATGGCAAAAGAAATAAAAAATAGTCTAAGTGGAGTTAAATTTAAAGTCCAGATTCAGGATAAAAAGGAGGAGATTTCTTTAAAAATACCTGGATTGTTTAGCGTGTACAATGCTCTGGCTGCTATTACTGTGGCAGACTTTCTAGGAATTCCTCTAAGGAGTGTTAGAGAAGCTTTAAGCCATGTGACAGTGAAGGGGAGATTTGAGCCTGTTGAGACAGGAAGAGATTTTTATGTGTTCATTGACTATGCCCATACTCCAGACGGTATACGAAATATAATGGAGGCTTTAAAGGAATACGAAGCTGGAAGGAAGATATTGGTTTTTGGAGCAGGAGGAGATAGAGATAAGAGCAAAAGGCCTCTTATGGGAGAGGTTGCAGGTAAATACGCTGACTTCTGCATATTGACTTCAGATAATCCGAGGTCAGAGAACCCAAAAGAGATAATTGCACAGATTGAAGAGGGGATAAAAAAGACAAACTGTCCGTACGTCGTCATTGAAGACAGGAGAGAAGCGATAAGGTATGCATTGTCAAATGCTCAGAAGGATGACGTCATTATATTAGCAGGAAAGGGACATGAGACGTATCAGATCATAGGGGATAAAGTCATTCCTTTTGATGAAAGAGAGATAGTGAAGGAAATCTTAGCTGAAAGCGAAAAATAAGACAGGAGAGGATAAGGTAGGATGATACAAAAGATAATATTTGCGACTTTATTGTCTTTTACTGTAGCTATTATATCTGGGAGATTTTTTATTCCATACTTAAGAAAGCTAAAATTTAGTCAAAAAGTAAGAGAAGATGGACCTAAAACTCACTTGAAAAAGTCTGGCACTCCTACAATGGGAGGAATTATATTTGTAGTTGCTACTTTTTTGACATCTCTGATTTTCTCTCCGTGGAATAAATATCTTTTTATACTGCTAGCAGGATTTTTAGGATATGGACTTATAGGTTTTGCAGACGACTTTTTAAAGGTGTATTTTAAAAGGTCTTTAGGGCTTCGCGCTAGAGAAAAACTGCTGGCACAGTTTTTGCTGGCCATTGTAATTTCTTGGTTTATAAAGAGCAATGTGGGCACAGAGATAATCGTCCCATTTTTTAAGAGGTCTGTTGATTTAGCGAATTTTTATATTCCTTTTGCTGTGTTTATAATTGTTGGAACTGTGAACAGCGTCAACCTTACGGATGGGCTGGATGGATTGGCAGCAGGAGTATCCACTATTGTCATGGCTTTTTTTGCAATGATTGCTCTGTTTTTAAACGATGTGACCTATGGAGTATTCAGCGCTTCTTTGACAGGAGGACTGCTTGGGTTTTTGAGGTACAATAAGCATCCCGCTGAAGTGTTTATGGGGGATACAGGTTCTCTTGCGATTGGGGGAGCGGTAGCGACTGTTGCGCTTCTTACCAAACTTCCTTTGATATTGCCTGTTTTAGGGATAATTTATGTGGCTGAGGCTATTTCAGTTATTTTGCAGGTGTTTTCTTTCAAGTTATTCGGAAAGAGGATTTTTAAAATGAGCCCTTTGCATCACCATTTTGAGCTTTCGGGTTGGAAAGAAGAGAAAGTTGTATACAGCTTTTGGTTGGTTACATTGATTGCTTTATTTGTATCTTTTTACAGTCTGAGTTAAGGAGTGCAGTGTATGGAATTGAAAGAAAAAAGAGTATTTGTAGCAGGGTTAGGCGTAAGTGGTGTAGCACTCTGCCGTGTGCTTGTAAATCTGGGAGCAAATGTAATAGCTTATGACCGGAAAAATGAAATAGCCTTAAAAGAAGCTTTAGAGGAGTTAAAGGATTTGCCTGTAGAAATAAAACTGGGAGAGTTTAAGGAAGAGTTTTTGAAAGGAATAGAGCTGGTAGTTTTAAGTCCAGGCATCTCTCTCGAATCGGAAATAGTAAAAAAGGCTAAAGACATGGGACTTGAAATACTGGGAGAGGTAGAACTAGCTTATAGGCTTTCAAAAGCCCCTATTTATGCAATCACAGGTACAAATGGAAAGACTACTACAACTTCTCTGTTAGGCGAGATGTTTAGAAACGCTGGAAGGAAGGTGTATGTAGCTGGCAATATAGGGTATCCTCTCATCTATGCCGCTTTAGAAGCGGGACCTAATGACCATATTGTAGCAGAGATCAGCAGTTTTCAGCTTGAAACTGTAAAAGAATTTAGGCCTAAGATAAGCTGTATAATAAACATAACGCCTGACCATCTTGACAGGCACAAGACCTTTGAAAACTATGCAAATATAAAAGGAAGAATTTTTGAAAACCAAAGGGAAGAAGAATACGTAGTTTTAAACTATGACGACCCTGTCACATGGGGGTTGAAAGAAAGGGCAAAAGCGAAAGTTTTTCCTTTCAGTAGAAAGAAAGTCCTGGAAAATGGAGCGTATGTAAAAGAAGGCTTTTTATACTTACAGAATAAGAAAGTGATTAAAGTTGAGGATATATACATTCCCGGAGAGCACAATTTAGAAAATGCATTGGCGGCTTCATCGGTAGCTTATCTTTCTGGAATTGAGGTTGATGCTATTGAGACGACTTTGAGAACTTTCAAGGGTGTGGAACATAGAATAGAGTTTGTAGCGGAAATAGAGGGGATAAAGTTTTACAACGATTCTAAAGGCACCAATCCCGACGCATCTATAAAGGCTATTCAGGCTCTTAAAACTCCTATAGTCCTAATTGCAGGCGGTTATGACAAGGGAAGTGAGTTTGACGAGTTTGTAAAGACATTTGATAAGAAAGTGAGAAAGTTAATCCTTATAGGGCAGACTGCTCAAAAGATAAAGAAAACTGCTCTTAAGTATTCATACCCTGAAGAAGACATATTTTTGGTGGATTCTTTAGAAGAGGCTGTGAGAAAAGCTTATGAGGTGGCAGAAAAGGGGGATAGCGTTCTTCTGTCGCCGGCCTGTGCTAGCTGGGACATGTTTAAAAACTTCGAAGAGAGAGGCAAAGCTTTTAAAAAGGCTGTAATGGATTTGAGGAGGTAAAAAGATGAAGAAAAAGCCCCCTGTGGATTACGGAATTTTGCTTGTGGTGATGATTTTAGTGGCAATAGGGGTGGTAATGGTTTTTAGTGCAAGTGCTGCTACTGCCGAGTACATGTACAACGACCCCTATTATTTCCTCAAGAGGCAGCTGGTATGGGCAATATTAGGCTTTTTTGCCATGGTTTTTACAATGAATGTAGATTACCTTTGGTTTAAAAGGTGGGCAGGGGCTTTTCTTGTGATTTCAATAGTACTGCTTGTACTGGTTTTAATCCCAGGAATTGGAGTTGAAAGGTACAATGCTACGAGGTGGATAGGAGTAGGTAATTTTACTGTTCAGCCCTCTGAAATTGCTAAATATGCTCTTATAATATATCTGGCGAAGTACTTTGACAAACATCCTGAATATGCAAAGAGCTTAAAAAAAGGAGTAATTCCCGTCTTGGGATTGGCAGGGGTATTTTTTGGGCTGATAATGCTTCAGCCAAATTTCAGTACTGCAGGCATAATATTTATTGTGTCAGTTGTGATGCTTTTTGTAGCAGGAGCTAAGCTATCCTACATGGGAATTCTTCTTGGTACAGGATTAGGGGTTGCAGTTTTAGTTATCTCTTCCTTCAAATATGTGAGGGAAAGAGTTTTAACCTTTTTAAATCCGTGGCAGGACATACAGAAGTCTGGCTACCAGATAGTTCAATCACTTTATGCCTTAGGCTCTGGCGGACTTTTTGGTGTAGGACTTGGGAACAGTCGTCAGAAGCTCATGTACCTTCCAATGCCTCATAATGACTTTATATTTTCCATAATTGGTGAGGAACTTGGGCTTGTGGGTACAGTGACTATTCTTCTCATGTTCTTGTACATAATTTTAAGAGGGTTGAGGGTAGCAGCTAAAGCGCCAGACATGTTTGGATGCCTTTTAGCTACGGGTATTACCAGTTTAATCGGAATTCAGGCTTTTATTAATGTAGCAGTTGTTACCTCATCCATGCCGCCCACAGGAGTTTCTCTGCCTTTTATAAGCTATGGAGGTACTTCTACGCTCATCATGATGGCCGGAGTTGGGATACTTTTGAATATATCGAGACATGCAAATTTAGATAGGAGCTGATGACATTTGAGGTATCTATTTGCAGGAGGAGGCACAGGGGGGCATATTTACCCGGCTGTAGCTATAGCTAAGGAAATTTTAAAAAATGAACAGGATGCCCAAATACTATTTGTGGGAACAGAAAAGGGCTTGGAGAAAGAACTGGTGCCGCGGGAAGGCTTTGAGCTAGTCACCATAGAAGTTCAAGGCTTTAAAAGAAAGCTATCTTTCGATACTTTAAAGACTGTGTACAAGGCCTTTACAGGTTTTAAACAGGCTAATAAAATTTTGAAAGACTTCAAGCCCCATGTGGTGATCGGAACAGGGGGCTATGTATGTGGGCCTGTTTTGATGGCAGCAGTGATAAAAAGAATACCAACTTTGATCCACGAACAGAATGCTTTTCCAGGACTTACTAATAGATTGCTTTCGCCTTTTGTAGATATAGTAGCTGTCAGTTTTGAAGATTCTGTTAAGTATTTCAAAAAAGCTAAAAAAGTAGTGGTTACAGGTAACCCTATAAGAGAGGAGCTTTTGAGAGTAAAAAAAGAAGAGGGGAGAGAAAAGCTGGGCTTTTCTATGTCCAAGCCTTTGGTGGTTTCTGTTGGAGGAAGCAGAGGAGCAGAAAAAATCAATTCCACCATGGTGGAATTGTTAAAGATAAAGGATAGAAAGTTTCAGGTGCTTATAATAACTGGTTCTTCTAACTACGATAAAGTGTTGGAAAAAGTCAAAAAAGAAAATGTGGTTTTGGACGATTCAGTGAAAATAGTTCCATATAGCCATGAAATGCAGTATGTGTATGCTGCAGCAGATATAATGATTTGCAGGGCAGGGGCTATAACCCTTTCAGAAATTACGGCAGTGGGAGTTCCATCGATTTTGATTCCATCTCCTTACGTTGCAAACAACCATCAGGAGTATAATGCTCGCCTTTTAGAGAGGCAAGGAGCTTCCCATGTGATTTTAGAAAAGGACCTTGATGCCAAAAAGCTTTATGAAAAGATTGAATATCTTTTAAGTGAGCCTTCCCTCCTTAATGAAATGAGAGAAAAAGCTAAAAGTATGAGCAGGACAGATGCATCTTACAAGATATACCAACTCGTTAAAACCATAACTTAATAATATATGTAACACCCCATCTTATCCATGCATAGTATATGGGTGTAAGCGGGAATTTTTTAGGGGGGATAAGATGGGGAAATTCAAGATAAATGGAGGGAAGAGGCTTTATGGCGAAGTAGAGGTACATGGGGCTAAAAATTCTATTCTGCCAATTCTTGCCGCTACTATTTTAAATGAAGGAGTTTCTGTCATTCACAACTGCCCTAGGCTCAAGGATGTAGATTCCATGATTGAGATTCTTGAGCACATAGGCTGCAAAGTAAGTTTTAGCGGGAGAGACATCGTAGTAGATGCGAGAGATGTAAAAGACAGCGAAATTCCAGACAATTTGATGAGAACCATGCGGTCTTCCATTTTTCTGATGGGAGCCTTAATTGCCCGAAACAAAAAAGCTTTTATAAGTTTTCCTGGAGGGTGCGATATAGGTCACAGGCCAATAGATTTGCATCTTAAAGGCTTAAAAAAACTGGGGGTCGAGATTGAAGAGTCTTACGGGTATATAAGATGTAAAGGGGTAAGGGTTAGGGGAAATGAGATTCACTTAGACCTTCCAAGTGTTGGAGCTACAGAGAACATAATGTTAGCAGCTACATTGGCTGATGGGATAACTGTTATAAGAAATGCGGCTAAAGAGCCGGAGATAGAAGATTTGCAGAATTTCTTAAACTCCATGGGAGCTAGAATTACTGGAGCAGGAACAAACACTATTGTGATTGAGGGAGTGAAAAAACTTCATGATACCGAGTACACTATAATTCCGGATAGAATTGTTGCTGGTACTTACCTTTGTGCTGCGGCAATGACAAGAGGAGAACTGACTGTTGTAAAAGCTTTAAAAGAGCATTTAGAGCCCTTAATTTCTAAACTTAAAGAAACAGGTTGTGAATTAAAAACAGGAAATGACTATATAAAAATTACCTGCAATAAAAGGCCAAAAGCTGTGGATATGATTGTGACCTTGCCTTACCCTGGATTTCCTACGGATTTGCAGCCCCAGATAGTTTCTGTGCTTTCTATTGCTGAAGGCACTTCAATAGTCACAGAGACTATCTTTGACAATAGATTTAAATACACAGAAGAACTGGTGAGAATGGGAGCTGACATAAAAGTGGAAGGAAGAGTAGCGGTAATAAGAGGAGTAGACAAAATAACAGGGGCGAAAGTTTTGGCAAAAGACCTAAGGGGAGGAGTAGCTCTTGTAATAGCTGGATTGGGTGCTGAAGGGACTACTGTTGTAGAAGGAGCAGAACACATAGATAGAGGATACGAATCTTTAGAAAAGGCTTTAAAGAGCGTGGGAGCAGATATTGTCAGAATTATGTAAAACAGCGTCATGCTGTTTTACATATTAGCGGAAAAAGGTACAAGCAGGTGAAAACTATGAACAAAAGAGCCTTTAGAGTAATTTTCTTCCTTTTAATTTTGGCAGTTTTGAGTTATGTTTTTGCCTTTCACACAAATTATTTCAAAATAAAGTCTATAAAAGTTGTAGGCAATCAAATTTTGTCTTATAATGATATTAAAGAGATTTCAAAAATACAGGCAGGGACTAATATTTTTAAAGTCAACCCAAAGCAGGTGGAGAAAAACCTCCTAGAAAATCCTTATATAAAAGAATGTAAAGTTAAAATTCTTTATCCAAACAGAGTAGAAATTTTTGTCGAAGAAAGGCGTGTGGTTGCTCAAGTCAGGTACAAAAGCGATTATTTGAAGATAGACAAAGAGGGCGTAATTGTAGAAAAGGGAAGTTTCACACCTGGCCTTCTATTGATCGAGGGAATTAAGGTGGAAAGATATCAGATAGGGAAAAAGTTAAATGGCAATTTTGATAAAACTCTTCTCAGCGAAGTGCTAGGTTTGATTGAGAGTAAAAGTAATTATTATGCCCTCAGGTATATAAAAGAGGATGAGGTAGAACTTCTTTCAAAGCAGGGAATAAATATTTTTCTCAAAAATCCTGCTGATGTTAATTATTCCTTTAAGTTTGCCGAATTAATATTAAAGGATTTGCTTAAAAAGGGTTACAAAAGTGGTAAGATAGAAATTATAGGAGATGGCAATGCCGTATTTATGCAATAGAGGATGGGGGTACGTATGAAAAAAGGTTTTAGTATATATATATCGATTGCGCTGGTTTCTCTTGTGTTGGGCATAATGCTTTCTACACAATTTAAGATTGTAAAAAAAGGTGGAGTTGTGACAGCTCAGAGGGCAGAGGAGCTTGCTACTCAATTAAAGCAATTGCAATCTGAGAAAGAAGCCTTGTTGAAACAAATAAGCGAATTGGAAGCCAAAATAAATGCGTATGAGGACTCGGCTTCTAAAAACAGTGTGATTACACAGACTTTAAAGAGTGAAGTTGAAAAGTACAAAGAGCTGGCTGGGCTTACAGACCTTCAGGGACCAGGGGTCATTGTCACGGTAAATGACAGCAAGCAGCCTGTTCCACCTGGACAGGACCCGAATTTGTTTTTAGTGCATGATGAGGACTTATTGAGGATTGTAAATGAGTTAAGAGCAGCAGGAGCTGAAGCCATTTCTTTAAATGACCAGAGGCTCATTGCAACTTCAGAGATAAGATGTGTTGGACCTACTGTGGTAGTAAATTCTGTGCGATTTGCTGCTCCATATGTGATAAAGGCTATAGGAGACCCTGATACTTTAGAAGCAGCCTTGAAATTGAAAGGCGGAGTTGTAGATAGCCTAGCTACATGGGGAATAGAAGTAAATATAAAGAAGTCAGACAAGATAGTCATAAAAAAGTACGATGGCGTATTGAAATTTAGATATGCGAAACCATTGGTTGAGGGAGAGAAGAAGTAATGGCATATATAATAGCTTTGAGCTTGTTGCTTGGACTTATAATAGGTTTTGTACTTCCCATTAACATACCTTTTAGCTATGCTCCTTACCTTTCTGTGGCAATTCTTGCAGCTTTGGATTCGGTCTTTGGAGGGATAAGGGCAAGTTTTGAAGAAAAGTTTGACAACCTAATTTTTATCACAGGATTTTTTGGCAATATAATTTTAGCTGGAGGGCTCGCGTATATTGGAGATGTTTTGGGAGTTCCTATCTATCTAGCAGCTGTGTTTGTGTTTGGAAGCAGGCTTTTCTCAAACTTTGCCTACATAAGAAGGTATTTGATAGACAGGATGCGGCGAAGGTAGTGGGCTTTTAAGGAGGATTTTCAAATGGGAGATTTGATAGTAGGTTTGGACATTGGCACGTCTAAGGTATGCACAATCATTGGGGAAGGGGATAAGACGGGAGAACTTCATATAGTGGGCATAGGGTATTATCCTTCTACTGGTGTGAAAAAGGGCATTATAGTGGATATAGATGAAACTGCCTACTCAATCCAGAAATCTGTAGAACAGGCTGAAAGAATGGCTAATAGAAAAATTTCATCTGTGTACTTGAAAATATACGGTGGACTTACTACTATATACAAGAATAATGGAGTAGTAGCAGTTTCAAGAGAAGACAGAGAAATAACAAGACAGGATGTGGAGAGGGTATTGCAGGCTGCTAAGATAATAGCCCTTCCTTCGGATAAACAGATCATAGATGTGATTCCTTTGGAGTACATAGTGGATGGATATGGGGAGATAAAAGACCCAGTTGGAATGTCAGGAATACGGTTGGAAGTAAACGCGGCTGTGGTGACAGGGAGTGTCACTGCTATACAGAATATGGAAAAGTGTGTAAGAAAAGCAGGCTTGGAAATAGATGGCATTATCGTAGGGCCTCTTGCTACTTCTGAAGCTGTTCTTTTAAAGGATGAAAAAGAATTGGGAGTTGCTTTAATCGACGTTGGGGCAGGGGTTACAGATATATCTGTTTTTAAAAATGGCGGACTCATTTATTCTTCTATGATAGCGGTTGGGGGATGGCATATAACCAATGACCTTTCGGTTGGATTAAAGATTTCCTTTGAAGAAGCCGAAAATATAAAGAAAAAATACGGCACTTTGGAAAAAGTGGATCCAGACAGATTAGAACCCATAAAAATTGCCAGTTTAGCAGGCAAGTCAAAGACTACCACCGATATAAATGAAATTGCTGACATAATAGAGGCAAGGGTGTCAGAACTCTTAACTCTTGTATATGAACGCTTAGAAGAGGCTGGGGTTTTAGAAGACATTGTGACTAATGTAGTCATTACAGGAGGAGGTATTTCCTTTTTAAAAGGGAGTGTAGAGCTTGCTCAGAAAATATTTGACAGAAATGTGAGAATTGGTTCCCCGCAAAACATTGGAGTGGCTACCCCTATTTACTCAGCAGGGGTTGGAGTGGTAAAATATGTATATAACAACAGGAGATTTATGTATCCGAGTACATCCACTGACAAAAAGGAAAAGAAAAATTCTCGGTTGTTAGATAAGTTAAAAGAAATTTTTAGTGATTTTTGGGCGTAAGAGGAGGGTTTTGTGTGATAGGATTGGAGACTGATGTACAACAGTTTGCTGCTATTAAGGTGATAGGAGTTGGCGGTGGCGGAGGAAATGCTGTAAACCGCATGGTTGAAGCGGGAGTTAAAGGTGTGGAATTTATAGCCATCAATACAGACAAGCAAGCTCTTTCTTTGTCAAAAGCTGAAACTAAAATCCAGATAGGAGAAAAATTGACAAAAGGTCTGGGGGCTGGTGCCAATCCTGAAATTGGTAAAAAAGCGGCAGAAGAGTCGAGGGAAGAGATCGAAAGAGCGATAAAAGGTGCTGACATGATATTCATAACAGCGGGCATGGGAGGCGGCACAGGTACAGGAGCAGCTCCAGTTGTAGCTGAAATTGCAAAGGAACTTGGTATTTTAACTGTAGGCGTTGTGACTAAACCCTTCACTTTTGAAGGAAGGAAGAGAATGGCGCAGGCAGAGATGGGAATAGAAGATTTAAAGAAGTACGTAGATGCACTCATAACGATCCCTAATGATAGATTATTACAGGTAGTGGAGAAGAAGACATCTATGCTAGATGCTTTTAAGCTGGCAGATGACGTTTTAAGGCAGGGCGTTCAGGGAATTTCTGATTTAATAGCTGTCCCGGGGCTTGTGAATGTGGATTTTGCCGATGTAAAGACTATAATGGTAAATACTGGACTTGCTCATATGGGGATAGGAATAGCTTCCGGAGAGAATAAAGCCACAGAAGCGGCTAAACAGGCAATACACAGTCCTTTGCTGGAGACTTCTATTGAGGGCTCCAAGGGGATTTTGCTCAACATTGCGGGCGGCCCTAATCTCACCATTTTTGAGGTGAACGAGGCAGCCAACTTCATTTATGAAGCTGCAGATCCAGATGCCAACATAATTTTTGGCGCTGTAATTGATGAAGCACTAGAGGACCAGATACGCATCACTGTCATTGCGACAGGCTTTGAGAAAAACAGCAAAGCTAAAGAGGAGCCAAAAAAGAAAGAGGTTAAAGGGGTGGATGTGAAGCTAGAAGATATTCTAGATAATGATGACTTAGATATTCCTACCTTCTTAAGGCGTGGAAGGCGGTAATCTGCAAAGGCAACTTTGCAGATTTTTTTTGCAAAATTTCCACAAAAATTACCTTAAATTCATTCCAAAATATTACAAACTAAAGGGCGTTTTTGAGATATAATTAAGAATAAAATGAGAAAATGAGAATATAAATTGTATAAGGACCGAGAATGTCCCCGGGGAGGAAAATTGATGTATCTTGATATACTTTTTCTGGAAAATTTGCTCATCAATTATGTCATTCTTTCTCTTACGCAAAGATTTTCTAGAAAGTATTCAACTCCTTTTAAATTGCTGTTGGGGGCTTTTATAGGGGCAGGATATGTGCTGATTTTCTTTTTGACGCCCTACAGTTTTTTTAGAGAATTTTTGGCTAAGTTCCTTTTATCCCTCTTAATAATATATATGGCGTTTAGCCCAGAAACATTAAAAGAATTTTTTAGAATCTTATCAGTTTTTTATTTAGTTTCCTTTGCGATGGGAGGTACAATTTTTGCACTCTTATATGCTGTGAAAGGAAGAGAAACTGCTCTTCCAGTAGGAATTGGATTTGCGGCATTGCTCCTTTTTCTTAACTGGGATTATGTAGTAAAAAAAGCAAAACAGGACAAGATGAAGTACGAGATTTATATAGAAATATTTGGGAAAAAAGTGAAAACCTATGGTTTTGTGGATACAGGAAATAAGCTTTTTGACCCGCTTTCTAACCTGCCTGTGGTTGTCGTAGCTTATTCTTCAGTAAAAAGTCTTTTGCCCTATGATTTAGAGGAATTTGTAGCAGAGGGAAAAATTGATTTTGGAAAAGTTTTGGAAATTATAAAAGATGAGAAATGGCATTCTAGAATAGGAATTATACCTTTTTCTGGTGTGGGAACAAAAGGATTATTGCTTGGCATAAGGCCTGACAGATTGATAATTAACGGAAAAGAAATTAAAGACGTCATGCTTGGTATTTCTACAGACAAAATGGAGTTTGCATTGTTAAACCCCGAAATTATGGGTTGATGGAGGTGTTTTTGGTGAAACTTAAAACAAAATTAAAAATAGAATTGCTATTGATATGGAGAAAACTTCTAGACTTTTTGGACCTTGCAGAAGAGGTATACTACATAGGCGGAAGTGAAGCTTTGCCTCCTCCCCTTTCTGTGGAAGAGGAAAGTTATTTAATATCAAAAATGGAAAAGGGAGATAACGAGGCAAAAAGCATTTTAATTGAGAGGAATTTGCGGCTGGTAGTTTATATAGCAAAAAAATTTGAGAATACAGGAGTGGGAATTGAGGATTTAATATCAATCGGCACTATAGGACTCATAAAGGCTATAAATACTTTTAATCCCAGGAAAAAGATAAAATTGGCCACATATGCTTCTCGCTGCATTGAAAATGAAATTTTGATGTATTTAAGGCGGAATAATAAGACAAGGCTGGAGGTTTCTTTTGATGAGCCTTTAAATGTTGACTGGGACGGAAATGAACTTTTGCTCTCAGATATTTTAGGCACTGACAACGAAACAGTGTATAAGTACATTGAGGACGAGGTTGAAAGAGAGCTTTTGACCTCTGCCTTAAAGAAGCTTCCTGACAGAGAAAAGAAGATAATCAGGTTGAGATTTGGATTGGAGGGCGGTACGGAAAAAACTCAAAAAGAAGTAGCAGATATGCTAGGGATTTCTCAGTCTTACATTTCTAGGCTTGAAAAGAAAATTTTAAAAAGACTAAAGAAAGAAATGAACAGGTTAGTATAAATTTTACAGTATATTTTCCAATCCTGCCGGCAATACTGTAAATGAGCTTAGCGGTTGGAGGCAGGATTGGCTATGAATAACAATAATAAAGTAGAAATTTCAGGAGTAAACACCTCTAAATTGCCTGTTTTAAAGCCCTCTAAACAGAGGGAACTTCTCATCAGGATGAAAAATGGCGATAAAAAGGCAAGGGAAGAGTTTATAAACAGCAACTTAAGGCTTGTTTTAAGCGTTATACAGAGATTTAACAATAGGGGAGAGTCTGTGGATGACCTTTTTCAAGTGGGATGCATAGGCCTTATTAAAGCCATCGACAATTTCGATTTAGATCAAAATGTGAAGTTTTCTACTTACGCTGTTCCGATGATAATAGGAGAGATAAGGAGATATTTAAGAGATAATACTCCTATAAGGGTAAGTCGTTCTTTGAGAGACATAGCTTATAAAGCACTTCAAGTGAGGGATAAACTCGTTTCTGAGAATTCCAAAGAACCGACAGTTGGAGAAATTGCTAAAGAGTTAGACCTTCCAAGCGAAGAAGTAGTAATGGCACTGGACGCTATACAGGAGCCGGTTTCTTTGTTTGAGCCTATATATCACGATGGTGGAGATGCCATATATGTGATGGATCAGGTAAGTGATGATAAAAATGTAGACGAGGTATGGCTTGAGAAAATTGCTTTAAAAGAAGCCTTAGAGAAGTTAAATGAGAGAGAAAAGATGATACTTACAATGAGATTTTTTGAAGGAAAAACGCAGATGGAAGTCGCAAAAGAGATAGGGATTTCACAAGCGCAGGTTTCTCGCCTGGAAAAAGCTGCATTAAATCATATGAGAAAGTACATCTAGCTTATCAGGAATGATAAGCTAGATTTTTTCATATAATGAGAGAAAAGAAAGTGAAAAGGGGAGAGGAAAATGATAAAAGCGTCTGATTTGAGGGATAAAGAAGTGATTGACATAAATACGGGCGAAAAACTAGGAAATATAATTGATATAGACGTAAACTTAGAAGAAGGTAAAATAGAAGGCATAATTCTCCCAAAAGAGACAGGTTTTTTCAGGTTTTTTAGCAAAGAAGCTGAAATATATCTGCCTTGGGCAGCGATAAAAAAGATTGGTTCAGATGTAATATTAGTGGATTTTAGGAGTGCCAATGGTTCAGTTTGACTAACAAACTCAAGTTTATTATAATTTTATTAAACGATGAATTTTTGGAGGTACAGTCATGAAATGTCCGTACTGTGGTTATCCTGATTCGAGGGTGATAGATTCACGACCTACAGACGACAATACCGCTATAAGGAGAAGAAGAGAATGTCTTAAATGTGGCAAGAGATTTACTACCTATGAGAAGGTAGAGCAACTTCCTATACTTGTGATTAAAAAAGATAACCGCAGAGAGCTTTACGACAAAGAAAAGATATTAAGAGGGATGATAAAAGCCTGTGAAAAGAGGCCTGTTCCTATAAAAGTGCTGGAAGAAATCACTGATGAAATTGACAGGAAGATAGTAAATTCAATGGTTAGGGAAATTACCTCTGCTGAGATTGGAGAAATGGTGATGGAAAAGTTAAAGAGCGTAGATGAGGTGGCTTATGTGAGGTTTGCGTCTGTCTACAGGCAATTTAAGGATATAAACACTTTTATGGATGAGCTAAAAAAACTTCTTAAAGAGAATGAGGAGAAAAAACAGAAGGAGTAAAGCCTATTTGGAGGGGTAAAAATGCCTTATACTGTCCTGGTGATAGAGGATGAAATCCATATTTTGGAGCTATTGAGATATAATCTAGAGGCTGCAGGATATAAAGTCATAGCTTCGGAAAATGGGAAAGAAGGTTTGGAGAAAGCTTTGGAAGAAAAGCCGGATCTGGTGATACTAGATTTGATGTTACCTGATATGGATGGGTTAGAGATATGCAAAGTGCTGAAGAAAAATGAGGATACTAAGAACATTCCAATAATAATGCTGACTGCAAGAAGTGAAGAATTTGATAAGGTATTGGGACTAGAACTGGGGGCTGATGATTACATTACTAAACCTTTTAGTGTGAGAGAGCTTTTAGCTAGAATAAAGGCGGTTCTTCGGCGAATGCAGCAGGTAGAGGAAGAAAAAGAAGAAATAATAAAGTTTGGGGACATAGTGATAGATACTGGAAAGCATGTAGTGTACAAGAAAGGAAAGGCGCTGGATCTGACTTTGAAAGAATTTGAGCTTTTAAAGCTCCTCTCTCAAAATAAAGGGAAAGTGCTGACGAGAGACTATTTGCTGGACAAGGTGTGGGGGTACGAATACGCTGGTGAAACGAGGACTGTTGACGTTCACATAAGGCATTTGAGAAAGAAGATAGAAGATGACGACAAGGCGCCTGTCTATATTGAGACTGTGCGAGGGATAGGTTACAAACTTAGAGACTTGAGTGAAGACAAAGGTGAAGAAAATGCTTAGGAAATCTTATTACAGGTTATTTTTTATAAACCTCATAGGGATTTTGACATTGGCTTTATTTTTTTGGGGCAAAGTCTCAATTGAAAATTTGCTCATAGGTGTAGGAATTGCCCTTTTTACCTCTTTTGTTTTAAGTTACAGGTTTTTACGGCGAATAATTGACCCCCTTCAGGAAATTACAGAAGTAACGAAAGACATTGCCAACGGTATATATCACCACGGCATAAAAGATAATTCGATTGACGAGATAAGGGAACTGTACTTTGCAGTGAGCTCTATGTCTCACAAGTTAAGAGAGACCATCGAGGAATTAAACGATAGAAATGCTACACTAGAAGCTATTTTAAAAAGTATTGCCAATGGAGTTATAGCATTTGATAATGCAGAAAGGATATTAATGATGAACGATTCGGCAAAAAAAATTTTGGGGATTGAAGAGAAAGATTTGACAGGAAGGCGCGTCTTTGAAGTCATAAGGAGCAGCAAATTGTATGAGGTTTTTGAAACGTTGAGGAAGAACAAAGTCCTTTCTTCGAAAAGCCTTGAACTTAACTTTTTCAACAAGCACCTCAAAGTCTATATAAGCCCCATCTTACACCCTGTTTCCCATGTGAATTTAGGTTTTGTTCTGGTAATTGACGACATCACTGAGATGAGGAAATTGGAAAAGATGAGAAGCGAATTTGTAGCAAATGTGTCTCATGAACTCAGAACTCCTTTGACCTCAATAAGGGGTTTTATTGAAACTCTGAGGAGTGGTGCCATTGAAAACCCAGAGGCAAGAGAAAAATTTCTAGATATAATTGACTTTGAAGCTGAAAGGCTTACAAGACTGATAAATGACATTTTGACTCTTTCTGAGATTGAAAATGTGAAAGAAGGATACCCCGTAGAAAAGATAGAAATGGATAAGGAGATTGAGGACATCCTCTATATAATGGAAAAAGCTGCAAAAGATAAAAGCATAACATTAAAAAGGGACTTAAATTGTGGAAATTTGACTATAATTGCAAACAGGGATCGATTCCACCAGATGATGATTAACCTTATAGATAACGGGATAAAATATACACAAGAAGGCGGCTTTGTTAAGGTGAGTACTAGATTAGAAGGGGAGAAAATAATTATAGAAGTTGAAGATAACGGGATTGGGATACCAAAGGATAAGATTCCGAGGCTTTTTGAGAGATTTTACAGAGTGGATAAAAGTCGCTCGAGAAAGCTTGGAGGTACAGGGCTTGGACTTGCAATTGTTAAGCATATTGTAGAATCGATGAAAGGCGAAATAAGTGTTGAGAGCGAAGTCGGCAAAGGGACAAAGTTTACTATAAGGTTTAACAGAAAGGATTTAACAAAAACTTAACATTGTCTTAATACAGACTTTACACTAAACTGTTACAATTGACTTGTACAAAATCAAAAAAGTGTGGAGGTGCTTTGATGTTAACCAGTAGATTTGCAAAGACATTTATTGTAGTACTGATAATAGCAAGTCTATTTGCTTTGTCGGCATGTGGAACGAAATCACAAGAAAGCCAAACTCCTTCTCAGAGCTCGACTTCTCAAGAACTTTCAGGGAATATCACAATTGCAGGTTCTACGGCGTTACAGCCCTTGGTAGAGCAGGCAGCAAAACTTTTTATGGAGAAATATCCTAATGTTTCAATTACTGTACAGGGCGGAGGAAGCGGCACAGGTTTGACACAGGTAGTCCAGGGAGCTATTGACATAGGGAACTCAGATATTTTTGCTGAAGAAAAATTGGACCCAAATATTGCAAAACAGTTAGTCGACCATCAGGTTGCAAAAGTAGGTTTTGCTGTAGTTGTAAACAAAGACGTCACAGTTGATGATTTAACACAGCAGCAGCTTATTGACATATTCACAGGTAAGATAACCAACTGGAAAGAAGTCGGCGGACCAGATATGAAGATAGTGATAATCAATAGACCAACCAGTTCAGGAACGCGTGCTACATTCAAGAAGGTCGTTTTGAAAGGGCAGGAAGAAGCTCAGGGTATAGCTTTAACAGAGGATTCCTCTGGTGCTGTTAGAAAAGCTGTTGCAGATACAAAGGGTGCTATAAGCTATCTTGCACTCTCTTATGTAGACAATTCTGTCAAAGCTTTAAAATACGAAGGAGTTGAGCCAACTGTTCAGAACATAATAGACGGCAAATACCCAATATGGTCATATGAACACATGTACACAAAAGGAGAACCTAAGGGTGCAGTAAAAGCCTTCTTGGATTTTATGCTGTCCGATGAGGTTCAGAAGAATTTAATACCAAAGTTAGGGTTTATACCGGTAAAGTAACTATCGTAAAAAAGGGGGAGCTGGATTTTACTTCCAGCTCTTTTTTAATTGGTTGCCAATTTAAGGATTTAACATAAATTTAACATAGATTTAACATAAATTTAATGAATGTTTTTTTCCGGGTTGGTATTATTGAATAGGCGTAATGGTTTTACATGGGTATAAATTGAACGGGGGATGAGAGTATACTATGGACAAGAGGTATGAAGTAGCTAGAAAACGCCAGGATATGTTGGGGAAAGTTATCGTTTTCTCGTCGGCAGTGCTTTTAATAGTTCTGGTCATATCCCTTTTTTATTTTGTGGCATCTAAAGGACTTTCTACTTTTATTGTAAACAAGATTCCATTGAAAGAATTTTTGTTTTCTGCTGAATGGCGGCCTGACAGAGAAGTGCCGCAAGTGGGAGCTTTACCTTTTATTGTAGGTTCTGTTCTTGTTTCGATTTTTGCTATATTGATAAGTGCACCGTTAGGTGTCTCTTCGGCAATATTCATGGTGGAGATAAGCAAAAAAATGGGGCAAAAAATCTTACAGCCGGCTATAGAGATATTTGTAGGTATTCCTTCTGTTGTTTATGGATGGCTTGGGCTTAGCGTATTAGTTCCTTTCATAAGTAAACATTTTGGAGGGCTCGGCTTTAGCTTGCTAGCAGGTATACTAGTCTTAGCCATAATGACTCTGCCTACCATAACGAGTGTAAGTGCGGATACGATAAGGTCTTTGCCAGTAGAAATAAGAGAAGCAAGTTACGCACTTGGAGCAACCCGCTGGCAGACCATAAGACATGTGCTAATACCTGCGGCAAAACCCGGCATTTTGACAGCGATTATACTCGGGCTTGCGAGAGCTTTTGGAGAAGCTTTGGCAGTGCAGATGGTTATTGGAAACCGTCCGGTGATACCAAAATCTTTTCTTGAACCCATGTCAACTATAACTTCGATTATTACAATGGAAATGGGAAATACGGTAATGGGTACTGCTTGGAACAATGCTTTGTGGTCTCTTGCGCTTTTACTGCTCATCATATCCTTCTTCTTTATTATATTGATTAGACTCGTAGGCAGGAGGGGAATGTACAGATGAAGGCAAAACTTTACGATAAAATTGCTACAATATATTTTTACGTGGTAGCAGGGTTTTTAGTGGCATTTTTGATTTCCCTCATAGGATATATTTTGTATCAAGGAAGGACAAGGCTTAATTTGTCTTTCTTAACTTCCCCTCCCAAGTTTATGGAGGCAGGAGGAGGTATAGGCCCTCAGCTTTTTAATTCAATTGAACTTCTGGTGATTACCTTAATTATCTCTGTTCCGATTGGACTTGGAGCGGGAATATACATGGCAGAATATGCAAGGCCAGGGCTTTTTACAAAGGTAATACGCCTGTCTGTTGAGACTTTGTCTTCTATGCCTTCTATTGTCGTTGGCCTTTTCGGACTTTTGGTTTTTGTCACAATGACAGGTTGGGGCTATTCACTTATGGCGGGAGCTCTGGCTCTTACAGTTTTAAACCTTCCTGTCATGACAAGAGTCAGTGAGGATGCCATAAAGAGTGTTCCAAGTAGCTTGAGGGAAGCGAGTTTTGCCCTTGGGGCGACAAAATGGCAGACTATCACAAAAGTAGTTGTACCTGCTGCCATGCCTGGAATTTTAACTGGAATAATTTTAACTGCCGGAAGAATTTTTGGAGAAGCTGCGGCACTGCTTTATACAGCTGGTATGAGTAGCCCTGCCCTGAATTTTTCAAACTTAAATCCTTCAAGCCCAACTTCTCCTTTGAATTTGTTCAGGCCGGCAGAGACTTTGGCTGTATATATTTGGAAAGTAAATAGCGAAGGTTTAGCTCCTGATGCAAGGCAAATTGCGGATGGAGCTTCTGCGGTCTTGCTTTTAGCAGTTTTGACTTTCAACCTTTTTGCAAGGTGGTTAGGCGGAGTTTTGTATAGAAGAATGACAGGTGAAAGATAAAATGGTATAATATATAGATAATAGGAAGGGGAATGACTGGCAGATGAAGAAGATAGAGGTAAGAGACTTGGACTTATTTTACGGAGAAGTACAGGCTCTCAAAAAGATAAATTTGGATGTGGAGCCCAATAGTGTCCTTGCACTTATTGGTCCTTCCGGGTGTGGGAAGTCTACCTTTATCAGGACTTTGAACAGGATGAACGACTTAATTGAAGGCGTTAAAATAAGTGGTACTGTGTTGCTCGATGGCAAAGACATTTACAAGGAAGTTGATGTGATTGAGCTTCGCAAAAAAGTGGGGATGGTATTTCAGAAGCCAAATCCTTTTCCTATGACAGTATATGACAATGTAGCGTATGGACCCAGAATTCACGGAATAAGAGATAAAAGGACTTTGAATGAAATAGTGGAGAAAAGCTTAAAAGCAGCGGCTTTATGGGATGAGGTAAAAGACAGGCTTCATCATTCTGCTTTGAGCTTATCAGGAGGTCAGCAGCAAAGACTTTGCATTGCAAGGACTTTGGCAGTGGAACCAGAAGTTATTTTGATGGATGAGCCTACATCGGCGCTAGATCCTATTTCTACTATGAAGATCGAAGAGTTAATTGAAGAGTTGAAGAAAAAATATACTATAATAATAGTAACCCATAACATGCAACAGGCAGGAAGAGTATCTGATTACACGGCCTTTTTCCTAAACGGTGAATTAGTGGAATGGGGGCCTACAGATCAGGTGTTCTACAATCCTAAGGATAAAAGGACAGAGGATTACATCACTGGCAGATTCGGCTAAAAGGAGGTGAGAGGGTGAACAGAACTCGCTTTGAAAAGGAACTTGAAGAACTTCACTACGATATCCTCAAAATGGGGAGTTTGGTAGAAGAGGCTATTGGGAATTCTATAGCTTCTTTAGTTAACCACGATAAAGAGATGGCTCAAAGGGTTATAGATGAAGATGACAGAATTAATAAGATGGAGATAGAGATAGACGAAAAATGTGCCAAGATAATGGTTACTCAGCATCCCATTGCAAAGGACTTGAGAATTGTGCTGACAGGTCTAAAGATTGTAACAGACCTGGAGAGAATGGGAGACTATGCGGTTAATATAGCTAGGACTACTTTGAGAATTGCCGATGAGAAGTATATAAAGCCGTTGATAGATATCCCTAGGATGAGCGATGTTGTAAGAGAGATGGTTAAGCTGTCTTTAGACTCTTACGTAAGGCAGGATTTAGATTTGGCGAGGTCAATAGGCGAAAAGGATGAAATAGTAGATGCGCTTTACGGCCAAATTTTTAGAGAGCTTTTGACCTACATGATAGAAGACCCTAGAAACATTCATCAGGCAGCTGAATTTTTATTTGTTGCCAGGTACTTAGAAAGAATTGCCGACCATACCACTAACATAGGCGAATGGGTGATTTATCTAGAGACAGGTGAAAGGATAGACTTTAAGTTTGAAAACATAAAGAAAAGGTCTGGGCAGCAATAAAAAAGTGCCTGCTTCCTTCTGGAAAGCAGGCGCTTTTTTGTATATTTTCACTTCAATCTGTAAAAGATAATTTAGGAGACAATTTTATTGGAGGGATTACTATGCCACTTAGCTATATATTGCTCTCTATTACAGCTTTTGCTATACTTTTCGGATTTGCACATAGAGTGCTTGACAGAATGAAAATGACAGATATGTGGGCGTTTCTGGTTATTGTGGGAATGATTATAGGAACTTTTCTTCCCAGCCTTTACGTAACTAAATACGTTTCTGTAAACATAGGAGGGGCAGTAATACCCTTTGCTGTATCATTGTATCTATTTTTGAAGGCTGAGAGCACCAGAGAGAGAGTAAATGCAATTGTTGTCTCAATTTTGGCAGGTGTTGCTGTTTATATTGCTGGGAGGATTTTGCCAGCGGAACCTGAAGCGATGATAATTGAACCTAATTACGTCTACGGGATAGTAGGTGGATTGATTGCCTATCTTTTTTCTCGATCAAGGAGAAGCGCTTTTATAGCTGGTGTCATGGGAGTGATACTGGCAAATGTAGCTCAAGCAATAATAAACTCTATCACAGGCATAAAAGGCGCAGTTCCAATAGGAGGAGCAGGTTTTTTTGACTCTGTGGTCATTTCCATGATTATTGCGGTATTTCTTTCTGAAGTTATTGGAGAGGCGAGAGAAAAATTACAGGGAGGTACGAGTAAAAAGCATCTCGAACCCAAAGAAGGGATGGCAAGCAGTTTAACTGACATAACTTATGAAAAGGGTGATGAAGGTGAAAAGGATAGAGAATAAGATTTTTACATTTTTAGCTTTTGTATTAATTCTTGCGTCAATTCCTTTTGAAGGGCTTGGAAATTCAGGATACTACACAGTATATGACATTAAAACAGATAAAGTGCTGTTTCGAACAGCAATGGATGTGCACAAAAAAGACATGTACCTTTCAGGGGATAACAAGCTGTACGAAATAGTGGAGGTAGATGAAGGAGAGAAAATTGCTTATGCCAAGTACATACGGACGGAAAAGCTTCCAGATGTGGATGAAGAAGTTTCTGCTGCGATAGCTGTATCGCAAAACACAGGTGAAAAAAGGATAGCAATATACTCCACTCACAGTGACGAATCTTACTTGCCATCTGACGGCGCTGCTAGCATTAATGGACACGGAGGAATATACAGGGTAGATACTGCTCTTCAGAAAGCATTGGAAGACAAAGGAGTAAAGGTAAAAGTGGATTGGACCTTGTACCTTCCCCACGATGCCATGGCATATACCCGCTCAAGGGCAGGGGCTGTGAAATTGCTGAAAGAATTTAAGCCAGATCTCCTTTTAGATGTCCATAGAGATGCTGTTCCTTTGGAGGAATACATAAGGAAAATTGCAGGTAAAAATGCTGCAGGAGTGAGAATTGTCCTTGGGAGGAATAACCCCAATTTAAAAGCTAATCAAAATCTGGCGTATAGGATTAAAGCCATTGCCGACAAAACTTATCCTCACCTTATAAAAGACATATTTTTTGGAGAAGGAGACTTCAATCAGGACCTGACTCCCAATGCTCTTCTTTTAGAATTTGGGACATACCCTCACACGAGGCAAAGGGCAGAAGTTTCAGCAGGGTTTATGGCAGATGTCCTTACAAAAGCTCTTTACGGGTTGGATCAGCAAAAACAGGTGGGAACAGTTACAAAAACGCAGAAACCACTTCCCGGGCAGAATAAGGCTGCAGCTACTGGCATATGGATTTTGGTAGGAGTAGGAATAGTTTCTGCCGTTGCCTTTATGCTTCTCAGTACCGGGGGTAGGGAGATGCTGTACAAATTTTCTAAAGCGACTAAAAGAGAATTTGCCAGCTACTTAGGAAGATTTAAGCGAAAAAAAGGAGATGAAGAATGAGCATAGGACATGACCTCTATATAAAAATTGTTTTGATGGGAATTGTTATGGGAAGTCTTGCTCGATTTGTATATTTGCGAGTAGATTACAGGCAATATCCCACATATCCACAAGGGTACATGACACATTTGACACTAGGTGTGATATCTGCAGCTTTAGGAGCCTTTTCTGTTCCTGCCCTTATCGAAAAGCAGTACACTGCTGTGACATTTCTTGCTTTAGCGGCACAGCAGTTTAAAGGCGTGAGGGAGATAGAGAGGACAAGCCTAGAGAAAATGGAATCTACTGAGCTTGTTCCAAGGGGAGCTGCTTACATAGAAAATATAGCCAAGATTTTTGAAGCGAGAAATTATATCGCTATGGCAGTGGCTGCAGTAACTTCTCTTTCTGTTTACCTTGCGAAAAGCGCTTTAGTCGGTCTTGCAGTGGGAGGAATTTCCATCTATTTATCTCGCTATGTGATGAAAACTGCCTATATAAGGGATATCGCTGATGTGATTCCAGCTAAAATAGTATTTAAAGGGCCCCGCTTAAGTGTTGAAAATGTGATTTTGGCGGACATAGGCCTTAAAGAAGGAAGAGAGATTATTGAAAAGTATGGTGTTGCTGCAATAATTCGACCTAAAAGTCTTGACAGTTTGATTTCTATAAACAACCTGGGGATAAGACAGGCTATACTTCATGAGACAGCTAACCAGCTGGGGCTTAGGATGAACATAGATACGCCTGAATTAGCTCCCATGACCATGAACAACAGCGAAAATGGAGATGTTATTGTCGTGATGGTTGTCATGAAGCCGGATGTAGATGCGTTTGTTGAAATTATCAAGAATATTCCTGCTATAGAAACTGTGAGAAAATATCCTTCCAAATCTAGAGGAGCCACAAGGAATTTGGGGTGATATAATGGAAGTTCACGTCACAGGCTATGTAGTAGCGATAGTAGCGTTAAGGAGGGCCAAAGACAATGTATCAAGCGGGACAGCTCCCATCATTTACGTCGATACGGAAGAGGATCAACAGAGAATATCTATGTACATGAGCAGAATTTTCAAAGCAGCAGTTCATGACCTTGAGAACGGAGTTTTTATTTTAGTTAAGCAATATTAGGTGATGTTATGAAAGCGATTTATTATAGTTTCTACGGATGCTATTCTTCTCCCATTTGCGCTTATCTTCATCTGAATGAGAAGTTCGATATTGGAGAAGAGGAATTTTTTAAAATCCCCTTTTTATTCCAAGTAGATTATGGGAATATAAAATACATGGGAAAAGATGGGTGTGGAAATGAAATTTTTGTGATGGGAGTGAAAAATTTTGGTGAAAACATAAAGAGGACTTTAAAAGACTTGATGAAGGTTTTTGACATCGATGATGATGTGATTTTTATAGATACCTCCCAGTATGATTTTAAGTTTTTTGGCTTTTTACTGGGGCTAAGAGAAAATAAGATATTCAGAAATACTGTAGAGAAATTTTTTTATGGCTACTACCTCCAAAAAAGAAAACACATGAAAAAATTTGTTGAAAAATATAAGAGAATTTTATGAGGTGATAGAATGGTTATAATCTACATGTGCTATGGGAGTGCACATTCTTCTGTTGTTGCTGCTTCAATTCACATTGGCCTTTTGCCTACAGATAGGGTACCTAGTTTCAGAGAAATTATTTCTCTTCCTTATTATGATAAGACTTCCAATGAAGAGATTGGAACTCTTTTTTATATGGGTAAAGACGAGTTTGGAAATGAAGTTTATATCGTGGGGGCGAGAAATGGGAGAGATATTGTGACAAAAGCTATTTACAGCTTTTTGAATCTTTATGGGATTAGTGAAAAAGAAGTGCTAGTAGTGGATGCGTTGCCCGCCATTGGCATTACTACAAAAATTGGGGGGATTGCATCGCGTAGACTTGGTATTATTTCACTGGGAAGGCCAATAACAGTTTATGGAATACTGAAAAGGTATAAGAATTTTGTGGAATTAGTAACAGCTATTAAAACAAAGTTGCAAAAAATCTCTTGACGTATTTTTAAGATTAATTCATAATTTAGTAGAGGGGGAGGAGATTTAGGAGGAATAATATGCAGAAGATTAACATAAAAGATGTCATAAAAGGAAGTATAGCAGAGGAATTGGGCATACAAAAAGGCGATAAGTTAATTTCATTAAATGGAAGAGAAGTCATTGATATAATAGATTATCGCTATGAGATGGCTAATGAATTTGTACAGGTGGAAATTGAGAAAATTTCAGGTGAGAGATATGTGTTTGAAATTGAAAAAGATTACAATGAAGACATAGGACTGGTGTTTGAAGAGGAGATAATTGATAGGCCAAAGAGGTGCAGAAACAAATGCATTTTTTGCTTTATCGACCAATTGCCAAAAGGAGTTCGAAAGTCTTTGCTTTTTAAAGATGATGACTACAGACTTTCTTTTCTTCAGGGAAATTTCATAACTTTGACTAATATGAACGAGGAAGAAATTGATAGAATCATAAAATACAGGCTTTCGCCCATTTACGTCTCAATTCACACCACAGACGGCGATTTGAGAGTAAGGATGATGAGAAATCCTAACGCGAGAAATATAATGGAAAACCTAAAGAAACTAGTAAATAATGGGATTGAAGTTCACGGGCAGATTGTCTTGTGCCCGGAAATCAACGATGGAGCTGAGCTTGATAAGACGATAAAAGACTTATCTGACCTTTATTCGGGAGTAAAATCAGTGGCTGTGGTGCCGGTAGGGCTTACTGACCACAGGCATAACCTCTATCCACTGCGCCCTTTTACTATTGATGAGGCGAGGGAGGTAGTGGAGCAAGTTTCTTCCTGGCAGGAAAAATTAAAAGCTAGATTGGGAACGTCTTTTGTTTTTTTGTCTGACGAGTTTTATGTGATTGGGGATTTGCCGATTCCCGATTATGACCACTATGAAGATTTTCCGCAGATAGAAAATGGCGTTGGGCTTATGGCTTTGTTCAAGCACCAGTTTGAAGAAGCTTTTCAGAGAAGAAAGCGGTTAGTGAGAAGAAGTAATAAGCCTTATTTAATCGTCACGGGAATTGCTGCTTATGATTTTATGAGGAATATATCACAAAAACTTAAAAGTATAGGATTTGACATTGAAGTTATGCCCATAGTAAATAAGTTCTTTGGAAAAAACATAACTGTGGCAGGACTTGTAGTGGGAAAAGACATAATAGAACAGCTCAAAGGCAAGGCAAAGGGCAAGACTTTGGTTATACCTCGGGTGATGCTAAAAGAAGGTTCAGATATATTTTTGGACGATGTAAAAGTGAGAGAAGTGGAGGATGCCTTGGGAGCGGAAGTAATTGTTTCCGAAGTTGATGGAAGAGACTTTTTACAAAAGATATACAGAGGTAGGTGAGGCAAATGTCAAGAGCGATGGTAGCTATTGTCGGAAGACCAAACGTTGGGAAATCCACTCTTTTTAACAGAATTCTTAAAAGAAGGATATCAATTGTTGAGGACATACCTGGAGTTACAAGGGACAGAATATACGGAAATGCAGAATGGCTTAACAGGAAGTTTATTTTGGTAGACACTGGTGGATTGGATCCTGACCCAAAGGACGTGATCTTTTCGAAAGTGAAATTGCAAGTAGAAGCGGCTATTGAAGCAGCAGACTTGATTTTGTTTGTGGTTGATGCGAGAGAGGGACTTGTCCCTGAAGATGAAGAAATAGCCAATATGCTAAGGAAAACCAAAAAAGAAGTGATTTTGGTTTGCAATAAAGTGGATAGTTTCAAAGAGATGCCTGCGAGTTTTTATGACTTTTTCAAGCTGGGTTTAGGAGAACCTATACCCATCTCTGCTTCAAATGGGCTTGGAATAGGTGAACTTTTGGATGAAGTGATAAAGAGGTTGCCTGAAAATGATGTAGAATATGAAGAAGAAACGATTAAAATTGCTGTGATTGGGAGACCCAACGTAGGAAAATCTTCTTTAGTAAATCGCATACTAGGGGAAGAAAGAGTTATTGTAAGTGATATACCAGGAACTACTCGAGATGCAATAGATACTCCTTTTACTAAAGATGGAAGGAATTATATATTAATTGATACTGCTGGAATAAGAAGGAAAAGTAGGATAAGCGAGTCAATAGAAAGGTACAGCGTTTTAAGGGCATTGGCTGCAATTGAGAGGGCTGATATATGCCTTCTCATGATAGATGCTACAGAAGGTCCTACGGAGCAGGATACAAAAATTGCTGGTTATGCTTTTGAAAACGGGAAGGGAATTATAATTCTTGTGAACAAGTGGGACATTGTTGAGAAAGATAGCAATACTTATAAAGAATATACAGAGATGATTAGAGAAAAACTGGCTTTTATCTCTTTTGCTCCTATACTATTTATATCTGCCAAGACAGGTCAAAGAATTCACAAAGTTTTGGAAACTGTAGATAAAGTGTGGGAAGAATATAATAAGAGAATTACTACAGGGCTTTTAAACAATGTCTTAAATGAAGCAATGCTCATGTTTCCGCCACCTTCTTCTAAAGGAAGACCTGTAAAAATATACTATGCTACACAAGTAGGAACAAAGCCACCAACTTTTGTAATTTTTGTGAATGAGCCTGAATTATTACATTTCTCTTATGTGAGATTTCTTGAAAACACTATAAGGCAAAATTTTGGTTTTGAGGGAGTGCCTATTGTGATTTCTACTAAAAAAAGAGGAGAAGATTAAAGGGAAAGGGGGGAGAAGATGAAATTTGTACTCGTTGCTGTTTTGGCTTATTTAATTGGCTGTATAAATAATGCATATATTTTCACAAAATACACTAGAAATATTGACATAAGAAATTATGGGAGCGGCAATGCTGGAGCTACTAATGTCTTAAGAGTATTGGGTCCTAAGGCAGCAGCGCCTGTTTTTGTGCTCGATGTGTTGAAAGGGGTAGTAGCAGTCTTACTTGGAAAGTATTTCATAGGAATGCCTGGAGCGTTGATTGCCGGTATAGCTGTTGTGTGCGGGCACAACTGGCCGATATTTTTAAAGTTTAGGGGTGGAAAAGGAGTTGCCACAAGCGTAGGAGTGGTGATGACTATAAATCCCCTTTTAGGACTTATTGCTCTTGCGATTGGAGTAGCGGTAATTGCTATAACTCGCTATGTATCTTTGGGGTCTATGACAGGTGCTATTACTTTTGCTCTTTTGAACATATTTTTCCCTAATTCAGTTCAAGTTTTAACTTTTGCAATAGTCTTAGCGTTGTTAGTAATATTCCAGCATCGCTCTAATATAAAGAGGTTGATAAACGGGACTGAATCTAAAATAGGGCAGAGAGCTCAAATAAAATAAGAAAGGGAAAGAGAAATGAAAATAGCGGTACTGGGAGCAGGAAGCTGGGGAACTGCTATAGCTATTCACCTTAATAAATTAAACCATCAGGTAAGGCTGTGGATGAGAAGTAAGGAGCAATTTGAGGAACTTATTGCAACAAGGCACAATTCGAGATACCTTGACGTGGATCTTCCTTCAAGCATTTTACTGTACAATGACCTAGATAAAGCAGTAGAAGATTCCGAAGTAGTGGTCATTGCTGTTCCTTCCCATGCTGTAAGAGAAGTATCCGAAAAATTAAAAGGGAAAATCTCTAAAAATGCTATTGTTGTCAATCTGGCAAAAGGGATTGAAACTTCTTCATTGAAGAGAATGTCTGAGGTAATAAAGGAATACCTTTTAAACCCTGTGGTAGTGCTGTCAGGACCAAGTCATGCGGAAGAAGTAGTAAGACAGATTCCTACGGCCTGTGTACTTGCTTCAGAGGACGTTAAGGCTTGCGAATTCATACAGGAGGCTTTTATGAACGAGACTTTCAGGCTGTATGTAAATACCGATGTAATAGGAGTGGAACTAGGAGGAGCTTTAAAAAATATAATCGCTTTAGGGGCGGGGATTTCCGACGGGCTTGGCTTTGGGGATAATACAAAAGCTGCTCTCATGACAAGAGGGCTTGCCGAGATTACAAGGCTGGGAGTGGCTATGGGTTCGGACCCTTTGACTTTCCTGGGATTGGCAGGGGTCGGGGACCTTATTGTGACCTGTACAAGTAACTATTCAAGAAATAGAAGAGCGGGGATTTTAATAGGCAAGGGGAAAAGTTTAAAAGAAGCGTTAAAAGAAATAGGGATGGTAGTGGAAGGCGTAAATACTACCAAATCAGCCTACAGGCTTTCTCAAATATATGGAGTGGAGATGCCAATTACCAAGGAGATTTATTCTATAATTTTTGAAAATAAAAATCCTTTTGAGGCGGTTTATAATTTGATGACGAGAGATAAAAAGCACGAGTTACACGGAATTTAATCTCCGGCTTTGCCGGAGATTTTATATTTAATCATATAACTGTGGGGTAAAAGCATATATTAGGAATGAGAATGAGGGACATAGCCAAAAGGAGGGAATAAAGTGGAAGGCTACGACATCTATAGAGACATTGCTGAGAGAACTCAGGGAGATATCTACATAGGAGTTGTTGGCCCTGTTAGAACAGGCAAGTCGACTTTTATTAAGCGTTTTATGGACATATTAGTGCTTCCTAACCTAGAAGAAGCTCCTTTAAAAGAAAGAATAAGGGATGAACTTCCTCAGAGCGCTGCTGGCAAAACAGTTATGACTACAGAACCCAAGTTTGTTCCAGAAAAAGCAGTGGAAATAACTATAAACGAAAACACTAAGTTTAAAGTAAGGCTTGTGGATTGCGTTGGATACATGGTAAAAGGAGCGCTAGGCTACATGGAAGGAGACAAACCCAGGATGGTTTCTACCCCTTGGTATGACTACGAAATACCTTTTGAAGAGGCAGCGGAGATAGGGACAAGGAAAGTAATAAGCGACCATTCTACTATAGGGTTAGTAGTTACCACGGACGGAAGTATTACAGAAATACCGAGAGAAAATTACGTTCCTGCCGAGGAAAGGGTTATAAAAGAATTAAAAGAGCTAAACAAACCTTTTATAATTCTTCTCAATACCACTCATCCGCAGAATACAGAAACAATGAATTTAGCAAGTGAACTGGAGAAAAAGTACGATACACCTGTGATTGTAGTCAATGTGATGCAGATGGAGATTAAGGATATTTACAAAATTTTGGAAAAAGTGCTTTTTGAATTTCCAATCAGGGAAATTGCCATTGACCTTCCTACATGGGTGGATGCTCTTGATAAAAACCACTGGTTTAAAGAAAATGTGCTTTCTACGGTAAAAGAGAGCGTAAAAGATTTGTATAGGCTAAGAGATATTTCAAATCTTGTAGGCGGTCTTAAAGCAAATGAAAACTTTTCAGAGGTGTTTATAAAAAAGATTGCTCCCGGAGAGGGAAGCGCCAATATTGAGATTAAAACCCATGAAGGCTTATTTTTCAAAATTTTAAGTGATGAAAGCGGGCTTACAATCAAAAATGACAAAGAATTGATGAGTGTTATAAAAGAACTGGCACATGCAAAAAGACAGTACGATAGAATAAAAGAGGCATTTTTAAAGGCACAAGAGACAGGAGTAGGGGT
>Ga0224486_100076_pt1 | contig 50323 bp, 32 predicted proteins | sample TexhydDE_CT_test_FD_172013 | JGI IMG/M metagenome (GOLD analysis project Ga0224486, IMG submission 172013) | Fracking water microbial communities from deep shales in Oklahoma, United States - hydraulically fractured wells DE_CT_test ... | reverse complement strand
ATCCTGGCTTTCCATTGCTGCCTGCGTTCCGTATGTGTCATAGATAATCCCTCCCCATCATTTTTACGGAGAGATTATCTCATATTTGCTTGCAAATTTTTAGGTGTGCTCTATTTGACGCTTACGTAATAACAAGAAAAACCTAGCATAACAGCAATAACAGGTTTCAATCCCTCATAGGTAGACTAAAAACGATAAATTGGAAATGGTGGAATTAGAAATAATTGAGTTTCAATCCCTCATAGGTAGACTAAAAACGGTTATAATTACTTTTTCGATTTCGGGCGGGTCTGTAGTTTCAATCCCTCATAGGTAGACTAAAAACTCCAAAAATTGAACCTTGCTTGACTCCCAAAAAAGTTGTTTCAATCCCTCATAGGTAGACTAAAAACGTAACTCTTAAAGGGAGAACAATTACGCAGATGTGTTTCAATCCCTCATGGGTAGACTAAAAACATGAACAATAATTCAATGAACAATGGAGTACAGCAAAAGTTTCAATCCCTCATAGGTAGACTAAAAACTATAAATGGTATGACATGGATGTTTGCGTAAAAATCGAGTTTCAATCCCTCATAGGTAGACTAAAAACGAAACAGCCCGAGAAATAGCTCAAGCGGCAAATCAAGTTTCAATCCCTCATAGGTAGACTAAAAACGTAGTTTGGAAAGGCTTATTTGGGTTGACCACGTTGTGTTTCAATCCCTCATAGGTAGACTAAAAACAAGTTTAGCAAAGATGCAGGCACAAAAATTGTCCCTAGTTTCAATCCCTCATAGGTAGACTAAAAACTTTTTATCTCGAATTGCTTATCAAATATATACATTTGTTTCAATCCCTCATAGGTAGACTAAAAACTCGCCCAATTGCCACATACGAAACAGCAACACCAGACAGTTTCAATCCCTCATAGGTAGACTAAAAACTTGCAGCCGAGGCGGGCGGCTCGGCTTTTTCAAAAGGTTTCAATCCCTCATAGGTAGACTAAAAACAAGCTAGGGTCCACGATAGTGGCCCTGGGCAACAACCGTTTCAATCCCTCATAGGTAGACTAAAAACAATATGGCTAAGAGAGCCTTGGGAACTAAATTACAGAGTTTCAATCCCTCATAGGTAGACTAAAAACTGTCCATGAAGATAAAGATCTAACACCCGAAAAAGTTAGTTTCAATCCCTCATAGGTAGACTAAAAACCTTGCCGGGATTGGCTCGGCCATAGGAACTTATTTAATGTTTCAATCCCTCATAGGTAGACTAAAAACTCTCTTAAATCTGCACCATCTAAAGCACCTCTTACTAGTTTCAATCCCTCATAGGTAGACTAAAAACATACCGGTGCTCTTAAACGAGGCATTATCATGATCGGGTTTCAATCCCTCATAGGTAGACTAAAAACCGGATGCAGTCCTAGCCCCTGAGGAGTGGTGACTAGTTTCAATCCCTCATAGGTAGACTAAAAACCCTTCAGCATTTCTAAAAACCATTCCGTCACCATATGAGTTTCAATCCCTCATAGGTAGACTAAAAACTAGCAAGCAGAACTGGCAGGACTTATGAAGATGTAGCGTTTCAATCCCTCATAGGTAGACTAAAAACTTCCTGCTGTAGTATTGGCCAGTTTAGCTCTCACCAAGTTTCAATCCCTCATAGGTAGACTAAAAACTGAGGTAGAAGATTTTACGATTCTATTTCCCAATAATAGTTTCAATCCCTCATAGGTAGACTAAAAACATTTTATCGTTCGTGGTGGTGCCGATTTCTCTGGTAGTTTCAATCCCTCATAGGTAGACTAAAAACAGCTGGGACCGGCTTTTGTTGCGCTCACTTGCCAATGTTTCAATCCCTCATAGGTAGACTAAAAACTAATGTTTCTTGCTTGTTACTGCTCCAACTGCTCCCCAGTTTCAATCCCTCATAGGTAGACTAAAAACCGTAAAATGGGTAAAAGCAGATATGGTACAGGCCAAGTTTCAATCCCTCATAGGTAGACTAAAAACCTTACTGGTGTTTTAGGGTACGAGGTCCCGAAGGGGGTTTCAATCCCTCATAGGTAGACTAAAAACTAAGTTTCTTCCCCGGTGCAATTGTCCCATCGAGCGTCTGTTTCAATCCCTCATAGGTAGACTAAAAACGCGGCAACATTGCCAAGAGCTGCGGAACAATCCGAGTTTCAATCCCTCATAGGTAGACTAAAAACCGGCCACATTAAATTTATTTTCAGGAAGGTGTTGCTGGTTTCAATCCCTCATAGGTAGACTAAAAACCAGGTGATGGGCATGGATGATATGTGCTTGCAGATTGGTTTCAATCCCTCATAGGTAGACTAAAAACATGATATTTATAAAGGCAGCCACGATCACATTATGTTGTTTCAATCCCTCATAGGTAGACTAAAAACACATCCTCAATTATCAACTTGTATATATCCCAATTTTTGTTTCAATCCCTCATAGGTAGACTAAAAACCTGTAGGGGATGTATTTAACTACATTAGTCAGTTGTGTTTCAATCCCTCATAGGTAGACTAAAAACAAATTACCACAACCCTATTGTACCATACCTGGTGCAAGTTTCAATCCCTCATAGGTAGACTAAAAACCAGCAATTTCCCTCCTCCGTATTGCCTCTATTGCACGTTTCAATCCCTCATAGGTAGACTAAAAACTTTATGAAAGCATCTTGGAGCCTATTGCAGTGCAAAGTTTCAATCCCTCATAGGTAGACTAAAAACACAAGAAGAAAAATTCGCGGGAAAGGTTGAACCGATGTTTCAATCCCTCATAGGTAGACTAAAAACTTAAACTGTTTGGCGAATTCTAAAACAGCAATTTTAGTTTCAATCCCTCATAGGTAGACTAAAAACAAAGATGAGGACATAAAGAAAAATCGAGATAAATTTGGTTTCAATCCCTCATAGGTAGACTAAAAACAGAAATATACATAAGCAAATTTACAAGAGGTATGGCTAGTTTCAATCCCTCATAGGTAGACTAAAAACAAACTGTTGCGGCAACTGTTCCTGTAACCGTTCCTCGTTTCAATCCCTCATAGGTAGACTAAAAACAAAGATGAGGACATAAAGAAAAATCGAGATAAATTTGGTTTCAATCCCTCATAGGTAGACTAAAAACGTTGTCAAGGTGCAATTGGTGTTGTTTACCATCCTAGTGTTTCAATCCCTCATAGGTAGACTAAAAACCGAGGTCAAAACAAGCGTATAGTTCTGGTAAGAAGGTTTCAATCCCTCATAGGTAGACTAAAAACCAAGCGGCAGGGCTTATATTATCGCAACAAGCATGTTTCAATCCCTCATAGGTAGACTAAAAACATGCTAGTAATACTATCCCGCAAGCTTTCTTCCATTTCCGTTTCAATCCCTCATAGGTAGACTAAAAACGAAATTTTAAACAGCATAGGCAGGGAGAAGAAAGTTAGTTTCAATCCCTCATAGGTAGACTAAAAACGCTAGGAAACTCTCCGAAGCAGAAACAAAAGAAGAATGTTTCAATCCCTCATAGGTAGACTAAAAACATGCAGAGGTGCGGCTTAAGCTAGGAGAACTCCAAAAGTTTCAATCCCTCATAGGTAGACTAAAAACAAGCGAAACAGCTTATGACAAAGAACGCTTTGCAAAGTTTCAATCCCTCATAGGTAGACTAAAAACTCGATAATTTGTTAAATTCTTTTTCTATCATTTCAAGTTTCAATCCCTCATAGGTAGACTAAAAACACACATGATATCATATGCAATCATGTGCAATCAGATGAGTTTCAATCCCTCATAGGTAGACTAAAAACGCCAGGCGAAATGCACCATTGCGAAGGTTCGAGGATGTTTCAATCCCTCATAGGTAGACTAAAAACTTGCTGGGGCAGAGAAAATCAGAGTCAGCTATCACGAGTTTCAATCCCTCATAGGTAGACTAAAAACTGGCTACAAAATTAGGTTTGTCTGGCATAAAAACGAAGTTTCAATCCCTCATAGGTAGACTAAAAACCAGTCCTAAAGTGAAGGCTTGCATACGGAAAGAATGTTTCAATCCCTCATAGGTAGACTAAAAACCAAGCCCGATGATGATGAGTTGGAGCGCAAGGAGATGTTTCAATCCCTCATAGGTAGACTAAAAACGCGTGCTTATCAAGGATTCTACTTATCTGTGCAATTCGTTTCAATCCCTCATAGGTAGACTAAAAACCAGAGGATGAATGGAACGCATTTTATGAGAGTACAATGTTTCAATCCCTCATAGGTAGACTAAAAACGAACGAAGCATTGCGTGAAGCAGGAACATATCTTGCGTTTCAATCCCTCATAGGTAGACTAAAAACATGAAAGCCACATGCCGGCTTGAGTTTCTCTGATGTGTTTCAATCCCTCATAGGTAGACTAAAAACTCAACGTTATACACTCGATTAGAGCCGGATGGAAGTCGTTTCAATCCCTCATAGGTAGACTAAAAACATTGATACTGAATCGGGACGTGGACTATATTATGCCGAGTTTCAATCCCTCATAGGTAGACTAAAAACTAATGCAATAGGCGACGAAGAAGCATCAGAAATTGGTTTCAATCCCTCATAGGTAGACTAAAAACCATCATATATAAAACCCATACCCTCACATTCTACACAGTTTCAATCCCTCATAGGTAGACTAAAAACGCACTTCCGACAAACACATACCGCACCCGCCTTATGTGTTTCAATCCCTCATAGGTAGACTAAAAACTATAGCGGCGTAAAGAATACTGTACAGGGCATAAAACGGTTTCAATCCCTCATAGGTAGACTAAAAACGTAAAAAATAAGCGATTTTTACACTTTAAAAATATAAGTTTCAATCCCTCATAGGTAGACTAAAAACGCTATGTAGTGTACCGGCATAGTTTTGTTGCGCAAGGGTTTCAATCCCTCATAGGTAGACTAAAAACTTGAATCATACAATCATTGTCTATTAATTCTTCCAGGTTTCAATCCCTCATAGGTAGACTAAAAACGGAGATATACAAGCGCATCAGCGATGGCAAAAGCGTGTTTCAATCCCTCATAGGTAGACTAAAAACCTATAGAAGAATTAAGGGCTATAGTTCCGTTTATGTAGTTTCAATCCCTCATAGGTAGACTAAAAACATGTCCTCGTACCTCTACTAAATACCTCCCATTTTGGTTTCAATCCCTCATAGGTAGACTAAAAACCCTCAAGCACTTCATAGAGATCTAAAAGTATGTCTTGTTTCAATCCCTCATAGGTAGACTAAAAACGAAATGGTTGCACTCAGAGAAAAGGTTGAGAAGCTGCGTTTCAATCCCTCATAGGTAGACTAAAAACCCGATTTAGGCGAGAACACATCGAAAGGCAAAAAGCGGTTTCAATCCCTCATAGGTAGACTAAAAACATACAATATGCCATTTACCCCTCCCACCCCTTCTTTGTTTCAATCCCTCATAGGTAGACTAAAAACTGACAACCAAGTCAACACGTATAGCAGGTTTTATTCGTGTTTCAATCCCTCATAGGTAGACTAAAAACCCAACCCAGTTTTTGGCGCTGTTATAGTGTTATATGTTTCAATCCCTCATAGGTAGACTAAAAACGTAAAATGGAAAACATTTTAATCCTGCTTAATGCAGGATGTTTCAATCCCTCATAGGTAGACTAAAAACAGGAAGATAAAAAAGAAGTATTGGCCAAAAAAGATAGTTTCAATCCCTCATAGGTAGACTAAAAACTGTACTTGTTGCGATATTGGGACGAACATATTTGCCGTTTCAATCCCTCATAGGTAGACTAAAAACCTCTTGTAGTACCCGATTCTTTTCCTTCAATCCATAGGTTTCAATCCCTCATAGGTAGACTAAAAACACTATATTTTCAAACAACTCCCAATCTGCTGGGTCTGTTTCAATCCCTCATAGGTAGACTAAAAACCGATTATTTGATATTTTGAGCTTGCCATTTGCGCCTGTTTCAATCCCTCATAGGTAGACTAAAAACTTATTACAAAATTATTAAGTTTTTATTACATGTTTATGTTTCAATCCCTCATAGGTAGACTAAAAACTCATAACCAAGTCAAAAGTGCTGTTCAGAAGCTCGAGTTTCAATCCCTCATAGGTAGACTAAAAACGTATGAGATTTTTTAAATCAATATCAAAATAAAGAATGGTTTCAATCCCTCATAGGTAGACTAAAAACTTATTGGATTGTCGGGGATATTCAGGCTTGTGCGTAGTTTCAATCCCTCATAGGTAGACTAAAAACATATTCTGCTTTGCTTCTTTTGTATGACAAGATGAGGTTTCAATCCCTCATAGGTAGACTAAAAACTTTTTGTCAAGCTCAATTACTTCTCGTAATAGGTCAACGTTTCAATCCCTCATAGGTAGACTAAAAACGTAGAAGAAGCAATCAGAAAGCACAGGGAGGGAAAAGTGTTTCAATCCCTCATAGGTAGACTAAAAACGCGCTGCACTATGGCCGTTTGCCATTCACCATCCCGCAGTTTCAATCCCTCATAGGTAGACTAAAAACCAATTGTACTTATATTCACCTAATTGCAAAAAACACAGGTTTCAATCCCTCATAGGTAGACTAAAAACCATAAATAAGAAATTGGGTGCTAAAAGTGAACAGTTTTTGTTTCAATCCCTCATAGGTAGACTAAAAACTGAGAATGTGGCAAACGACCTTGACCACAAAATTGACGTTTCAATCCCTCATAGGTAGACTAAAAACTATTTGCTACATCTGACGATGTAACCAGACCCATTCGTTTCAATCCCTCATAGGTAGACTAAAAACGGTATACTGCGTCGCCTACAGAAGGTTTTTGGTTTGTGTTTCAATCCCTCATAGGTAGACTAAAAACTACACATATATCGCAAGGTGCACGTGTCCTGAAGGGTGTTTCAATCCCTCATAGGTAGACTAAAAACCCGAATTATCTTTCGCTTCTACTAATACGCCTTGTAAGTTTCAATCCCTCATAGGTAGACTAAAAACCAGGTGGAGCGCAGTCTTCAGTGAAGACTGGCAAAGAGTTTCAATCCCTCATAGGTAGACTAAAAACTTCCTCAACTGTTTTAAACATCTTTTTGCCTCCTTCGTTTCAATCCCTCATAGGTAGACTAAAAACTGGTGATGGCGCAGGTCCACGTTTTACGTGGGCACGGTTTCAATCCCTCATAGGTAGACTAAAAACTAAGCCCCACCGGATTTTGAGTGCGATATGTTTCGTTAGTTTCAATCCCTCATAGGTAGACTAAAAACGGAGGATTCATGGGAAGGGAATTATTGCGTCAAATTAGTTTCAATCCCTCATAGGTAGACTAAAAACGCAAGCTTGGCTGCACATAAATCTCGCCATGCCACGTTTCAATCCCTCATAGGTAGACTAAAAACTTTAATATGCTACCGAGTACACCACTCGCCGCTGGTGGTTTCAATCCCTCATAGGTAGACTAAAAACTCAATTATCTTCTTCCAAGAATGCCTTCATTATCTGTTTCAATCCCTCATAGGTAGACTAAAAACGTAACCGCTCCAACCGCTCCCCATAGCGGATTAAGGTTTCAATCCCTCATAGGTAGACTAAAAACTTTTTTACAATTTTATTAAAAATCATGCTTTTGTATGTTTCAATCCCTCATAGGTAGACTAAAAACTGTCAATAGCACCGTTAGCGATTTTAGCGTTTGTGAGTTTCAATCCCTCATAGGTAGACTAAAAACCTGTGCCGGGTCCGAGTCTCTCTGCCCACACGTGGGTTTCAATCCCTCATAGGTAGACTAAAAACCCTGACTTCGTATCCCCAGCCGTGTTGTCTATGCTTGGTTTCAATCCCTCATAGGTAGACTAAAAACTTTTGATGATTTGCAAATAACGAATAGAGCTGAAAGGTTTCAATCCCTCATAGGTAGACTAAAAACGTGCAATATGGACTTATCATATTGGAGTGATGTGGTAGTTTCAATCCCTCATAGGTAGACTAAAAACTATGCTGCCATAATGGGCGATTTATCGCTTTTGAAGGTTTCAATCCCTCATAGGTAGACTAAAAACTATGAACAGAAGCGGTTTAAGCCATTCATCCTGCCAGTTTCAATCCCTCATAGGTAGACTAAAAACCGGTGGAAGCCATCTATAATCACATACTTTTCCAAGTCGTTTCAATCCCTCATAGGTAGACTAAAAACTTAATTGGGGGAAGATGCACACAAGCAAAAATCCGCAGTTTCAATCCCTCATAGGTAGACTAAAAACTATGGCTTTGTTAAGTGCCTAAAATGCGGATACGAAGTTTCAATCCCTCATAGGTAGACTAAAAACGAAGTTTCGACCTATCTCTTTGGCTTTCTTTAGACGAGTTTCAATCCCTCATAGGTAGACTAAAAACGAGAACTTGTCGCAACGGTTGCGCAACAATTAGGCTGTTTCAATCCCTCATAGGTAGACTAAAAACAATTCCGAAACAGGCGAGGTATACTGGACTGAACCCGGTTTCAATCCCTCATAGGTAGACTAAAAACTCTATGATGCAACAGGATATATAATCTATCAGGCAAGGTTTCAATCCCTCATAGGTAGACTAAAAACGAGCTCATGCCACCCGTGGCCATATTCGGTTGTGCACGTTTCAATCCCTCATAGGTAGACTAAAAACTCGATTACCATATCTCTTTCGCCTATGCCGTTTATGAGTTTCAATCCCTCATAGGTAGACTAAAAACTAGCCAAAGATGAAGAAGAATTTGCGGTAAGGGTATAGTTTCAATCCCTCATAGGTAGACTAAAAACTAGTGTGTCCTAACAATGCCGCTTGGACTGTAAGAGGGTTTCAATCCCTCATAGGTAGACTAAAAACGGGTTGTACTCGGGTGTAAAGAATACGGTTGAAGGAAGTTTCAATCCCTCATAGGTAGACTAAAAACTGGGACCTTTTTGTGTGTCTTAATGCTCCAAAATTGGTTTCAATCCCTCATAGGTAGACTAAAAACAGTATAAAGGCAAATCGTTTAGTTATGATTTTATCCAGTTTCAATCCCTCATAGGTAGACTAAAAACCCAAACAGTGGCTATATCTTGCCACTGCTGAGTAGGTTTCAATCCCTCATAGGTAGACTAAAAACTAAAAATTGCTCTCATGGTAGCTGCTATAGGCCCAGCTTGTTTCAATCCCTCATAGGTAGACTAAAAACTTGCTTGTTTTTTTTGCTGGTATGAGTACAGAAAAAAGAGTTTCAATCCCTCATAGGTAGACTAAAAACCGCCTACTATTGCTCTATTCTCATACCAGTGTGCCACGTTTCAATCCCTCATAGGTAGACTAAAAACGTTATATCGTAGTTAGAAAAATTTTTTAAAAAAGTAGTGTTTCAATCCCTCATAGGTAGACTAAAAACTGGTAGTAAACTACAGCATGCGCGAAACTAACATTTGTTTCAATCCCTCATAGGTAGACTAAAAACGTACGCATCATGGTTAACACCTTTTACATATGCATCGTTTCAATCCCTCATAGGTAGACTAAAAACTCGACAGCGCTATGGGAGGCTTGCACAAGGGAGAAAGTTTCAATCCCTCATAGGTAGACTAAAAACTGTGTGTACATTTCTGCTTTATCTCGTTCAAACAATATGTTTCAATCCCTCATAGGTAGACTAAAAACTTTTACCCCGTTTTCTATTGCTTTTTGTATTGCATTGTTTCAATCCCTCATAGGTAGACTAAAAACTGAGGGAGAAAGTGAAGACAAAATTGCCAGAAAACTGTTTCAATCCCTCATAGGTAGACTAAAAACAAAATATGCGATGAACTATTGAAGTTGCTATAAAGGGTTTCAATCCCTCATAGGTAGACTAAAAACAAGCCTATGATAAAGAAACCCGCACTAGAAAGATATGTTTCAATCCCTCATAGGTAGACTAAAAACTATGAGTACATCGCCCTTGTACAATTTGCACCTTACTGTTTCAATCCCTCATAGGTAGACTAAAAACTTTAGTGCGTCTTTAACGATGTCATTGTCCCCTTCGGCGTTTCAATCCCTCATAGGTAGACTAAAAACTTACCTTTACCGCAACGGCAAAATCATTCCAGAAAAGTTTCAATCCCTCATAGGTAGACTAAAAACCTGGACTATGGCAAATTTCTGGGCATAGGGCAATGGCGGTTTCAATCCCTCATAGGTAGACTAAAAACTCAGTGAAAATATAGCCTTGCACATTAGGGTGTACGTGTTTCAATCCCTCATAGGTAGACTAAAAACCTGCTTAAGCGGGAAAGCGTTACGGTATCACGGATGTTTCAATCCCTCATAGGTAGACTAAAAACTTTTTGCAGTCTTTATTTTCTCCGCCTTCTGTGCCATGTTTCAATCCCTCATAGGTAGACTAAAAACCAACAAAAATAATCGTTACAAAAAACCTTACTATTTGTTTCAATCCCTCATAGGTAGACTAAAAACCCATTTCAGACTATTTCTACTTCTATTTCTACTTCGTTTCAATCCCTCATAGGTAGACTAAAAACCAAAAAACAACACCCATTGATCATCAACTAAATCATGTTTCAATCCCTCATAGGTAGACTAAAAACTCCACTTTGCCGCCACATAATACCATGTGTATGGTTGGTTTCAATCCCTCATAGGTAGACTAAAAACGAAATCACAGCGGACGACTACTTCCGCAAAGATAATCCCGGTTTCAATCCCTCATAGGTAGACTAAAAACACGTGTCACGCAAATGTATAAGAGGTTTGAGGAGCGGTTTCAATCCCTCATAGGTAGACTAAAAACTTTTGTGTTTATCCACCGTTCGAGGAACTCCCGAACGGGTTTCAATCCCTCATAGGTAGACTAAAAACTCTCCGACCCCATACCGCCAATCTTCAGCTTCTTCAATGGTTTCAATCCCTCATAGGTAGACTAAAAACTGGCTGTCAATTTCACTTTATAAAGGAGGTTTGCGGAAGTTTCAATCCCTCATAGGTAGACTAAAAACCCGGCTCCATTGCCTGCTTTAATCTTTCCCAAGCACTGTTTCAATCCCTCATAGGTAGACTAAAAACCTGGCATATAGCCAAAGAGCTGCAAAAGGCAGGGTAGTTTCAATCCCTCATAGGTAGACTAAAAACCTTTTTTGCAGTATCCATAATCTCACCTCATCAGATGTTTCAATCCCTCATAGGTAGACTAAAAACGTTCCCGCGCATCATTACTGAATTGATACGTATTAGCTAGTTTCAATCCCTCATAGGTAGACTAAAAACCCGGTTCCTGCTTTATATGTTCAACCAACCGCTTAAGTTTCAATCCCTCATAGGTAGACTAAAAACGAAATTATTCGTCAAAAAGGACTCAAAACGATGTTTGGTTTCAATCCCTCATAGGTAGACTAAAAACCTTGGATTGATGAGGCCGAGATTATAGATTTTTATTGTTTCAATCCCTCATAGGTAGACTAAAAACAGATTGTTCAAGCTTAAATATCAGGACTGTTTACCCGTTTCAATCCCTCATAGGTAGACTAAAAACTGCCGGCATTCAGCAGCATGTGTCCAGCGCAAAGCTGTTTCAATCCCTCATAGGTAGACTAAAAACCAAATATTCACCGATCTAGAAATAAAAGCCATAGAAGAATGTTTCAATCCCTCATAGGTAGACTAAAAACGAAGATGGTAAACAGCTCTATTACACGATTGGATATTTGTTTCAATCCCTCATAGGTAGACTAAAAACTGGACGACCTACTTGCCTGGAAGCCCAATATGGTTAGTTTCAATCCCTCATAGGTAGACTAAAAACGTTTATGCGTGACAATCCAGCAGTAACGCAGTACCTGTTTCAATCCCTCATAGGTAGACTAAAAACTTGCCGAAAGAGCGGCACAGGAAGCGGAGAACAAACGTTTCAATCCCTCATAGGTAGACTAAAAACACAAAATATACGAAGACCTTACTGGAAGCGGGTATGTGTTTCAATCCCTCATAGGTAGACTAAAAACTAGCAAAGGACGACGCCAGCATAACCGACAATGGGCGTTTCAATCCCTCATAGGTAGACTAAAAACTTGGGAAGCGGCAGCGGTGCAAGCAGAGAATACTGTGTTTCAATCCCTCATAGGTAGACTAAAAACCGTTAACGAGCCCGGTTTCTATAGCAATAGGAGCGAGTTTCAATCCCTCATAGGTAGACTAAAAACCAAAAACAAGTGGCTTTGCAGCAAGGGTGGAAGCAATGTTTCAATCCCTCATAGGTAGACTAAAAACGTATGGGCAACAGCGGCAGGATATGCACAACAAGAAAGTTTCAATCCCTCATAGGTAGACTAAAAACTGAAGGGGGGGAGACGATTACTGCGGGAGAGAATAGTTTCAATCCCTCATAGGTAGACTAAAAACGGAATACATTAACAGCATCGATGACAGCATGATAAGAAGTTTCAATCCCTCATAGGTAGACTAAAAACTGGCGGGATAGAGGGCTGCTTACTTTAACGCCTGGGAAGTTTCAATCCCTCATAGGTAGACTAAAAACTGAAGGAAAAACTTCACGGTTTATTGAGTTTACCATGTTTCAATCCCTCATAGGTAGACTAAAAACCAAGAACGCCAGACCAATCAGTTACACCAGCGGCGAGGTTTCAATCCCTCATAGGTAGACTAAAAACCAAAACGCAAATATTTGGGATTGTACATGATAGGGAAGTTTCAATCCCTCATAGGTAGACTAAAAACTGAAATGCAAGGATTACCCATTCGACGGAATATTCCTGTTTCAATCCCTCATAGGTAGACTAAAAACATATAAAGACGCTACAAGAGGCGATTATATCGTCATGTTTCAATCCCTCATAGGTAGACTAAAAACTGGCCGAAATTAGAGCATTAGAACCGGTGCAAGATAAGTTTCAATCCCTCATAGGTAGACTAAAAACTAGGAGCAATGTACCCGGTTCAATCAGGATTAAATTGTTTCAATCCCTCATAGGTAGACTAAAAACCAATCATTTGCAATACAGCATAAACCATGGGATCCAGGTTTCAATCCCTCATAGGTAGACTAAAAACCTCAAGCATACCGCTCATAGCCTTTCCTCCAATTCTTGTTTCAATCCCTCATAGGTAGACTAAAAACTTACAGATGATTGATTCTTTAAATGTTCAAGCAGTGTTTCAATCCCTCATAGGTAGACTAAAAACTGGGCTGCAGAAAAGTTTGAGGCCATGTTTAACACCAGTTTCAATCCCTCATAGGTAGACTAAAAACTAGAAAGGGCATTATTAGCCAGCACAGTATTAGAAAAGTTTCAATCCCTCATAGGTAGACTAAAAACACTATATCGAAGTAGAGACACAGCCGTTGCGGCCGGGTTTCAATCCCTCATAGGTAGACTAAAAACCGGAAGAGTCTTCTTGTAACCCATATCTAGTCTATCAAGTTTCAATCCCTCATAGGTAGACTAAAAACGTTTCTTTGTTTACTACTTCTGTTCCGAGTTCCTTGTTTCAATCCCTCATAGGTAGACTAAAAACTGAGAAGGGAGTGTTCAAGGGTAGCACTTATAAGGAGTTTCAATCCCTCATAGGTAGACTAAAAACTTATCATGTTATTTTTTATAATTTGCCTTATATAGAGTTTCAATCCCTCATAGGTAGACTAAAAACAAGTAAAGCGTTGGAGCATGCTCGAAAGATGGGACTGTTTCAATCCCTCATAGGTAGACTAAAAACCACTTCTTACCATATACCCTATAATTTAAACGCTTTAGTTTCAATCCCTCATAGGTAGACTAAAAACTTATTGACGTAAATTTTTTAGGCCTCAAGAAGCTATGTTTCAATCCCTCATAGGTAGACTAAAAACTCCAGATCCATGCCGATGACTTCTCCGTCATCGACAGTTTCAATCCCTCATAGGTAGACTAAAAACGGTGATACAAATTTGCTTTATGAGGAAGAAATATCGTGTTTCAATCCCTCATAGGTAGACTAAAAACCCAAGTTTAAAGGCGATATCCTATGGGAGGTGTTGGGTTTCAATCCCTCATAGGTAGACTAAAAACCTGAAAAATCTGAAGAAGTTAATGCAGATGCTATCTAGTTTCAATCCCTCATAGGTAGACTAAAAACTTGTTAGCACTATGCAGCGCCATGACTTGGATGCTGTTTCAATCCCTCATAGGTAGACTAAAAACTGTGGTGGCCGCTGATACGCTCAACGGCCGAAGCGGGTTTCAATCCCTCATAGGTAGACTAAAAACCAATACCGCTTGCCCAGGACGCAATTATCCGTTCAAGTTTCAATCCCTCATAGGTAGACTAAAAACGTTATAAGCTGTGCGTTGCTGTTAGCTTCAAAGGGTGGTTTCAATCCCTCATAGGTAGACTAAAAACTGCCCCTTTCACCTCCTTTCAAATCACATGTACTGTGTTTCAATCCCTCATAGGTAGACTAAAAACTTTTTGCCCAAGAATTTTTATGTCTTCATCTGTAAAGTTTCAATCCCTCATAGGTAGACTAAAAACGAGAAAATAAATGTTTTCTCCGTCATCAGCTTTTGCAGTTTCAATCCCTCATAGGTAGACTAAAAACCTTGTTGGCGATGAGGACGAAACCGGCTTTACAGCAACGTTTCAATCCCTCATAGGTAGACTAAAAACAAGTACACCAAGAAAAATCATTGCTTTGTTTAATGTGTTTCAATCCCTCATAGGTAGACTAAAAACGCTTTCACCTCCACTTCGTTTTTGCATTTCTTGCATTGTTTCAATCCCTCATAGGTAGACTAAAAACTCTTCCGGCTCAGTGCCCCACGGCTCAACAGTATAAGTTTCAATCCCTCATAGGTAGACTAAAAACTTACAATTACGAAGTGGAGTCATGCAGGACGACAGGGTTTCAATCCCTCATAGGTAGACTAAAAACATTGAGCTTGTGGCTCAGCCTTTGGCAACGTGCGAAAGTTTCAATCCCTCATAGGTAGACTAAAAACTTAGAACTGCCGTAGTCGAGTATGAGTCTTCAGTGAGTTTCAATCCCTCATAGGTAGACTAAAAACTTCCTGCCCCCTTTTTTCATATTTCGATCTCAAACTGTTTCAATCCCTCATAGGTAGACTAAAAACTTTACCAATCCACGCTTACTTAACAACGGTTCAGGAGTTTCAATCCCTCATAGGTAGACTAAAAACCAATTACAATCCACTTATAATAAGGGTTTGTTATTTTTTGTAAAAACATTATCACCTTCGACTTTGAATTAATTATACCACTCTTTCCCTAGAAAATAAAGGTTTTGGTGAAAATTGAAGCAAAAAAATTGTCGTCGATCTCCAGGGGTTTTTACGCTATTGGAGGTCGACGACAATTTTAATCTTTCCTATTTCAAACTCATGCGCATTTATTGACTAAACAAGTCCAGTGTTATATAAAAAACATTATCTTCACTTTATTCTTTGTAAATAAATTCAATGCCACCAACGGGGATCCATTGTCATATAAAAATATCATCCCCACCCTTCTTTATCCCCATAATCTGGCGTTCAGAATATTTAGTCGTTCTTAATATATAAAAAATAACAGAATCTTCCTCCTCAACTATAGCTTTTTTAAGTTCAAACTTCAATTTTTTGAAATTTGCATCCGATATCTCTCCTTCAAACACCGAGTTCTGTACCCAGTTTAAATATTTTCTGCAAATTTTGAGTACTTTTCCAACTCTTTTTTCTCCTACATCATAAACTAAAATCAAGAACATCAATATCACCTATATACCAAAATATATATAAATCTACAATATTTACCACCTTGCAACAAAGGCCTTGTACTCCTCCTCTCCAATCAAATGCTTTTCCAGCTTATACAATTCAAGCCTTATAAGCCGCCTGTAAGACACATTTCTCCCCAGATGTCTGTGATTGAACGTGGTCTTAAGCTTATTCTCCATCTCCTCTACAAAGGTTTTCTGTGCTTTTTCTTTAAGAAGTAGGCCTTCCGTACTTTTTTCAAAGTGGTCCTTGGTTATCATGTTTTTACCTATTAAGGTAAAAATAACCCTATCAACAATTATGGGTTTAAATATTTCGGCTACATCCAAATTTAGTGTAAACCTCCTGAAATTAGTGGCATGCAAAAATCCGATGCGCGGGTCAAGATGGGTTTTATAAATCTCACTCAGTATAATAGTATACAATAGCGAGTTCCCAAAACTTATGAGGGTATTCAAATAATTTTGAGGTGGCCTTTTTGTGCGCTGTTCGAAAGCAAACTCCGCTTTCCCCAGAATTAAATCAAATGCTTTATAATAATGATCTCTTATGTTGCCTTCAATGGCCATAAGCTCTTCAATATCTGTGCAACAGCCAATCCTATCTTCCAACCTCTTTATGGCCTGTTCTATCTCTTCCAGGTTCTTGCCTCTGTTTATGTAATACCTGAGAACCTGCTGAATATTTCTTGATGCACCAGTGACAAACTCCGCAGCTATCCTAAATCTCTTTTCGAAATCGAGATAATGCTCGGCCTGCTTCAATATCATATACCCCGAATTGAGATGCTCTCTGGGATAAAAGGTGCCCACATAGTATCCATAATGATTGAAAAAGTGCATTATTATTTCAGCCTGTGTCAAAAACTCAAGAAACCGCTTGTTTATATCCACCTCGCCAAACACATATATTTCACCAGTGTTTTCAACTGGTATAAACTTTTTCCCTTCCTCGTTTTCAAAGTAAATGGTGTTATCTTTCCTCTTTAGCTCACCACTTGAAAATATGTAAATCGCCTTTTTCATGACCAACAAAACTCCCTGTATCCACAATTTTTGCAATAACCAATTTTCTCAGGCGGCGGTGGCGTATCTCTCAATACCACCGCATTAATTCCCTTGAAGATACTCTCCAACTCGTTTTCCAAATCAGGAGTAAGCTCCACAGGTATTCTTTTTCTCTCTTCAGGAAATAGCAAAAGCCCCTTGGCATCTACACCGCTTTGTTTTAACTTATATAGGTAAAAGGCGAGCTGCAGTCTCGCGCTTTCCTGGGCCTTTGAGCTCTTTTTGACTTCTCCTATTACTATATCGCCTTCATCAGATCGTATGATGTCCAAAACGACATTCTCTAAACTGATCTTCTTCTTATCCCTACTGTACGTCTCCTGATCAAGGAACCGACCTATCTCTATATACGGGTGTTCCTGATCAGGGATTATATGGTGGGCCATGAGCCATGTTTGTCGCTTACATATGCCGTAGCTCTGCACCAAAGTTCCGGTTATAGCTACCATAACGCCATCACTCCTGCGGTTATAAAACCGGTATTTTTATCATAGTACTCATCAAGCACGTTATTAGCAACATACCTAAAACCGGCCACTTCAGGTGGAAGATTGTCAATCCTCAAAGGAATAGATACGGTATACTTATAAAAATTCGCTTTTATACGGCTAAACTGCAACCTTCTTTCAAATAAGTCTTTTACTTCTTTTATTTCAACATATCTTTGCCAAACCTGCTCTGCTTCTTCGTTCAATTCAACAAACACGTCGATTTTAGGATAATCCTCTTCAATTAACTTGAAATCCGCGATACACGTGCTACCATCCACACTTTCATACTTCATCTTATAGACTGCTGCCAGAAGTTCCCTGGAGACATCGCTTGATTTTCTTGATTGCACCTGAGCGTAATACTCTTCAATTATTCGTAAAAATTCCTTTTCCTCGATAAATTCCCTATCGCTTAATATTCCCCTGGTTATGTCCAAAAGCACTGAATCATAAATATAAGAAGCATATGCCCTCCTTTCATCCTTCAGCGAAACCACTATGACTTCTCCTTTGCCCATCCCGTTACGGTTACAGCGGCCAGCCGCTTGATTTATAGAATCAAGCGGCGCCAAATCCCTATACACCACATCAAAATCGATATCTACTCCCGCCTCCACCACTTGCGTGGTAACAGCAAGCCTGACCTTTTTATCTTTCATGAGCTTTATCCGCTCAAGCCTTTCATAAGGAACCACATGGGTTGAAAGATAAACAACCTCTTCCCCCGTTTTTTGCTTTAAGAGCTCATAAAAGGCCTTAGCCGATTTTATAGTATTTAATATAAACAAATAGCTCTTATCTTTTTGTAGCTCAAGGCTTTCAGCAAACTCCTCCAAAGTTAAGCTAGCCTTAAGCCGTGGTATAATAGTTACCCTTTCCATGCTGTTGAAATAAAACTCCCTGTTTACCAGATGAACAACCTCATTACGGGAAAAAATCAGCGGTTCGGTTGCGGTTACGAAGATTATATATACATCAAGCTCCTGCGTTAACTTTTTAAACAGCTCCCCAATAAGCAACCAGTAATGAGTAGGGATAGACTGCACCTCATCAAGTATGATTATGCTGCCACTTAATCTATGAAATTTGCGCAGGTCATGATTTTTGTTTGAAAGCAGGGTATGAAAAAGCTGAACAAAGGTGGTAACCACTATTTCCGCATTCCAGCCCTCTATCAAAATCTTAGCATCATCGGTTTCAAACTCTTCCTGACCTTTTCTATAATACACCTCTGCTAGATGATGGTGCTTTAACAATAAACTGGTGTCAACATCAAACCCATTGGTCACCAACACTTTTTCAAATTGTTCAGAATTTTGTTCGATAATGCTTAAAAATGGAAGCGAATATATAATGCGTGGAGTATATCCCTTTGTAGATTGTATCTGTTTCCTCAACTTAAGTGCAAAAGCCAAAGATGTTAAAGTTTTCCCCAAGCCAGTTGGAAGGTTGATTGACATGACTTTAGCATTTAGATCCACCGGCGCAGCCAAAACTTCATCGTATGCTTTTTGTCTTAAACCGTTCAACCAGTTATCCCTTATACCCATAGTTGCCTTGTAATTATCTACAACATGGCGATCCAAATTCACGTTTGCACGCTCAACATTTTTTCCCACCGTAACCTCGCTCTTATCAGCATCTATTAACGACGAAAACACGAAATTGGTGAGAATATATGGTTCAACTTCTTTTACCCGTTCCAGCTTTCGCAATCTCATTCTCAATCGTCTAAGCTCGTCTGGAAAGGCAAGAATCCACTCTTTAAGGTGAGCGGTGGTTATATCTACCTTTAAACCTGCATGATGAAGCCTTTCATTGACTATAGACAACTTTATTTCATCTATGCTTTCCACCTGCGCTAATAAAACACCTTTTTCTCTTTCGTTCAATATCACTTCGTTCATAACGTCCATAAAATTACCATGATGCCTGCGCACAACTAAATAGGCGATGAAAGGCAAAAAATCCCTCTCATCGCCTTTTAACGGGTCCACGCCTTCAAATTCAATCTTTGTAGCAAAATAGGCCGCAATAGCTGATAAAAGCCCGTGATGGGTCTCATCCTTAACCTTTAGCTTATCCTTAATATTATCAGGTGCAAACAGATACTCCTGAAAATACGAAGTAGCTTTGCCAATATCGTGACATAGAGCACAAACCCTAACTAACCTTAATAAAAGGTTTTTGCCATAATGTTTGAAAATATCATCAGATGCCTGATTTAAATTTTGTATGGCAATATCTGCAACATTTACAAGATGGTCCTCCAGGGCCTTTCCTGGATGAGAATATAATTCAGAAGAATACAATGCGTTCTCCATTTTCAACCTCCCAGTATACCTTGGTCCGGGCATAAATTGGTTTTCCCTGAGCTTCGAATAGAACATCTTCATAGCGTTCTACTACCCGATCCTGGTTCATATTCACGGATATCTTTTCTTTGAAATACTTCTTACCTTCTTCAAAACGTATGCCATATTCTTCAACAGCGCTCATAGGTATTACAGTGGCGATTTCCCCCTCACCATTGCTGCATTCCCTCACTTCCCACAATCCTACATATCGGAAATCGGCCAATAGTTCACTCAAGCCCATTGAAAGAGTATAAACAGTCTTATGTTCCATTACATTCTCCACTAATCTACCAAAAACACCCTCATCCTTGTGACACACATATATCCTGTAAGCCGGATTTTTCAAAAACTCGGTCCTTATCTGGGTACGCGCTTCATGGGTTCCCTTTTTAACAGGAATCCAGTAATTCCCTTTGGTATTTATATGGTTTATACCCATCCTAATCTTTTTGATGGGTGAAAGAATCCTTATAGCAATTCTGCAATTTTTATGAGAAAAGACGTTTAAATACGCGGTTTTATCTACTCCTGCTATAGCTCCTAGCATTCCTCGCACAGTAGGCGGTGGAGGAAAAGAAAAGGTGAGGGGGGACGATGTAGTATAGAACTTTTTAAAATGCCCGAAATCCCCGTATATATCAAAGACCAACGCCTTCATGTCCCATACCCCTCAAAACAAAAGTTCATTCGAATTAAATCCTGCTAATGCGTCTTGTATAGATACTTCCCCTCCATTTAACATCAAAACCACACGCTCATCCACCTTATAGTTTATCCTTTCAATGGCATCTTTGTGAACATTCAAAGCATTTACCAGCTCAGTAATATCCAGTTTACCATCTTTTATATCCCTGATCTCTTCGTCGTTTTTGTCGCTCACAAACTTTATCCTCTTGTCCAGCTCACCCATATGGAAATTCTTTTCTTTGTATACAACCTGAATCAGCAGCCTGGGCATCTGACCGGCCTTTGAAGTGGATATAAGATTTTTAGTACCGTTCCACAACCCTTCCAGAAGGTACAAAATATCCTGCTCTGTTAAATCAATCCCCTGGCTTGCTGCTACATTTTCATTGACAATGCCATAGAAAGCTATCAGTGAGTAGGGAAGTATGTACTTCTCTGTAAACGTACCCTGTTTTTTGTCCTGCTGAGAAGGCATTACAGTGGTCCCTTTGACGTATACCACATTCACCCTGTGCAACGACCTGCCGTATTTGAACTGCACCGGCCCCGTCAAGGTCATAGTCTTGCCTTTAACCGCAGTGGTCGCCCCAAAAAGCCTTACATCAATACACTTCTTTACAATATCTTCATTGTCTTTAAAATCAGCCAATCTCTCCTCTTTGGTCTTTAAATTCCCATCGGTATCTCGTATCTCCAGCACAAACACGTCCAGACCTTTATAATAATGCAGGTAATCCCTCACAGTCCTCTTCAGCCTTACATCTGTGACTATGTTGACCCCTGTCTCCTCATCTATTCTAGGCTTGTTTTCATCCACCGGGTCACCATTGGGATTGGCATCGGTCACATCATAAAGGAAAAGTATCTCAGACCTATTCTTTATGGTCGACATAATTTCATACCTCCTCATCATTTCATTTTTATTCTTGAATTTGAATTTCCTCAGGCTTTTCATCAGGATAAATTATTCTGGCCACTTCATCCACCATGTTCATACCAGCTGCAAAATAGAAATTGAGTTCATCAACTGGCATCTGCCATTTGTCCTGAGCAAGCAATATATAGTTGGCCGCTTCCCTTGCCAGAATTCTCTTGCCTTTATCAAAGGCATTGTATTCCTCCAGCTTGTTTTGCACCTTCGGCAAGAGCCCTTTAAAATCGCTTTCGTTCATCTTCAGGCTCTTCAAGTTTTTCATAAACGGCTTTGCTCCTCTTTCCTTGTACTGCTTCCTGAGCAACAGTTCAGTAAGGGCACCCAGGAGAAACAGGCCTCTTTTCAAAGGCGTCTCAAACGCAGGCCCATATTTTTTAAACAATCCATCAAAAACCCTCTCTTCCATGACCTCCTCCTCCATTCCTATCAATCCTAATGTTTGTAAAAAATATACCGTCATCAGACCATCTTTGACAGCCTGATAAAAGTAGCCGTCGTTGACAAATTCATGCCTGACCTTCTTCATGATAAACTGTAGCAAGAAATGATAGCTGACCGGTCTATCCTTAAACACCCTGTCTACAACATCAAGGAAATACCCATCCAAGTCATAATCTCTCTTGTTTGGGTCAGACTTAGAGAAGAAGCTCCTTATTGAACCGAATGTGAACTTGCTTCCAAAAACCTCATCGGTTTTATATTTTGCGTCAAATATTCTGCGAAGGCGAGACGGGAATACGTCTTCTATCAATAGAAGGATCCTTTCAGCAGCGTTCATCTTCTTGAGAAAAAGGAAGTTTAGCGCTATGAGATCTTTAATATCTTTAAGATAATACAATATATCGCCCTCATCGGTTGTAATCCTGTCTATTACTTCTTGTTTCAGCGAAACCAATTTGGAAGTGTTAGCAAATATATCAAGAATCTCATCAGGAATCATTTCGGCCCCTACAATGAATTTAGGAATAAGATTATACTCTATCCCACAGAATCTAAAAGTCAAGTGCTTTTCGATGTATTTTTTCCCTTCGTCCAGTGCCAGCTTACATTCCCTACATACAGGAAAGTTCTTCCATGCGTCGTTTTCTCTAAACCCACCAGTTATATAACCGATTTTATCCAAAGTATAAAATGCATAGGTATCTAAATTGCCAATCACCAAATCCTTTTTTTGACCACATATTGAACATACCTTATCTTTTGCCGAACATTTTTCATTCTTTTTATCGACCTGGTACAAGAGAAGTTGCTCGAAAACCGGGAAGTCTCCGACATATTTTTCTCCACAATTTTGTCTAAACTTAAGTGTTACCACTATACCAATTTTATTTGGGGTTTCATCTCTTATTCGCAAAATCTCTTTTTTTATGTAATCGGCGTTTTGGGCTATCTGTTCCTTGATTTGGTTCAAAAAATCCCTGTCCTGCTTTGAAATAGGCAAACGCTTTTCCTTAAGTATATTAAACCAGCCAAGTATCTTTTTATCAAACGTCCCTTCGGGCTTCCCGCTTAATCTTGCCGTCGGCGTAAGGTCAGCACCATTGGCGGCGCCGCTTTTATATAGATACTTCATTATCTTTGTCCCATCATAGTCCTCAAGCTCAACCCCTTTAAAATCCCATTTACCGTCAGCTTTTTGCTCTGAGACAATTGCTATTACTTTCTTATAACTACCGTTTGAATCAGGATCTTCCACGAATACCTGTAAAGGTTCCAACCTTTCCTGTTCAATCCTTAATTGGCCTATCTCCTTTACCGCCGCAAGCACGGCCAATCCCCCCTTATTACTCCATCGGATAATTCCCATAAATGCCTTTTACATAGGCAAATCAACGTTTCTAAAAACCTAAATCACCGGCTGATTTGGGCAAAAATTTCATATTGCATCTTTTACAACTATTATACCACATAAATAGACACTATATTTGTCTCATAAAATTTTCTGCGAAAATTTTTTTAAATTTTCCCGAAGCACTCTCACCTTTTCAATCCCCCTATAACCTCAAAACAGCCAAAGCCTTGAGAGTTCTTGCTGCCCAGGCCGGCTTCATAGGCAACCTTTATAAGCCGCCTGTCACCCTTCAGCTTGTATATGCCGTTCCAGCCCTTTATAACCGTGTTCTTGTATTCAAGCACCTTACAGTATCGGTCATCCTTTGGCCCCAAGGGCTCTATCCTGATATCGCCGTCCTGCAGCTTTTGACCGTATATAAGCTGATATTTCCGCTCAAGGTTTATCCTTATAAGCTCGGAAAACCACTCATCCCATGGTGAAAAATAGATGGTTCGCGAGCCACCGCTCTTTCTAACGGTGTTATAAGCCACAACGGGTGAAAGCATCTTTATGGTTACCTCTTCGCTGAAATCCACATCCTCAAACCCCTGGAATACCGCTACGCTGGTAAGCATCAGTCTCTGCCCACATATGTTCAGGTTATCATTTCTTAGCATACCCTCCGCCAGCTCGCGGAGGAACCTTTCAACCGGCGAAGCCACAATAAGACTGACGGGGGGCGTAAACTCGATCTTACTGCCACTTATCTTGAAACGCCCCTGCAGTCGAGAAAAGGTAAACAGTTTAAACTGCCTGCCGTTTATGACAAACCCCTGGTCATGGAGAAAATCCGAAAGTTCTCGAGAGATATTGTTGTATATCATAGCCTGTACAAGATAGTTATACTGTAGCGGTATAACGATGTTTTTGTCGGAAGCAAAGGTAAGCTTTATCCTCATAAGCTCTTGCACCCCTAAACCATTTTTTAACTTTAAGAAACCGACATGGTTGGGGTATTTATAATCCGCCGTTTAAGCAGCCCCATCCCCAACAGGCGGTACCTGGGACAATTTACCCATATTTAAATTTAATCAAATTGAAATAACTGTGGTTTTACATCTGTATTCGACAATACAATTGCTTAAAAAGTCCGTTTTATCTTTAATTCTACATTATTTTACCGATTCCTTCTTTGATCCGGGCAATATATGAAAAAAACTAAAAAATAAATTCTGTCCCGACAAAACAATTGTAAACTTTCGTATTTGATTTGGGTTTACAATTGTGACTTTTTGGTTTATAAAGCCATTGAAACTTACAAAGGTATATTTAAATTATCAATGAGGAGGAGAAAGAATGATAACATACGCCATAGGGATTCCATATTTTTATGCGATATATAACTTTTATCTCGGCAAATCGCTACCCTTTACGGCAGCGTAACCATGATGATACCTTACATGGTAAAAGACCTGGTACTGGCCTTTATAGTTGCGCTGACCTCGTGGAGGGTTCTACCCATACTGAGGCGAACAGGTATAGTCCCACCTCCTACCTTGCGAAAGATCGATGCACACACTTGATACAAAAAGAGGGCTCATCGGGGATAAAATCCCGACGCAGCCCTCTTATAATCTTACTCATATAAATACTTTGGGTAAGCATTACATTTTATCGGCTAAAATAACGCCTAACAGGAGTGCTTACATGGGCCATGCAAAGGGCAAAAGCCGTCAAAAAAGCAGATATATCTGTTCCTTATTCTTTTAAAACGGCATGCTCCTCTATGCATTTGAACGAATCAGAGGCCTTTGGGATGATCAGTTGTCCCTGCCTGTCTCTTCGAGAACACCCCTCTCTACTCGATGCTTATAGCTCCGCTTGGGCACTGCTGTTCAGCGTCCTTTGCGCTGTCAAGAGCATCCTCGGGTATATCAGCATCTATAGCCACGGCCAGCCCGTCATCGTCCATGCTGAAAACCTCGGGGCATATATCCGCGCAAAGTCCGCAGCCGATGCATGTATCCTTATCGACATGTGCTTTCATTCAAAATCCTCTCCCTTCATCAAAATCGTTATTTGTATTATTTCAGCAGGCAGTACAAGCTTTTAGATCAAAAAACTTCACTGCTTGCCGTAAAACCTTGGACTGGGCGCCTTCACCACGAAGAACTCCAGCACGTCATCATGCTGGTTGTACACGTTCATCTTCGTATTATACGGAATATTCACTATGGTCCCGGCAGGGTAAACATGCGGCTCTTGATCGTCCAACTGCACCGTAATATTCCCCCTCACCACAATCATGTACACGTTGGAATTTGAATAGTGCTGTGGCAGGGCATCACCCTTTTTAAGTATCATATGGTTTATGTTCACATTTTCATCGTCCACTATTCTTTCTATAACCTTATCGTCCACCTGTTGAAACACAAATTTTTTCTCAACCATAAAATTCACTCCTTTTTGTATGTACTTACCATTTTGCATTCCATCTTTTGGATCTCCATCCATCTCCTTTCTTTGATATCTTTAAAATTAAGTCTGTGCCATGCTAAATAAACAATACATGGTTTACGTAAATAACCGGTTCACCTGTATATTACAGCTTTTTTAGGACACTTATCAGCACATGTGCCACATAGTAAGCATTCCGACCTGGCTATATCGTACCTTTTTCTGCTTGAATCGTCATCCCTCGATGGAGAGTTCTCGGTTCCGGCAAGATCTGCTGAATGGGATGCGGGCAGGACAAAAACTCCCGCCACCACAGCATCCGCCGGACACACCCTGCTGCATATACCGCAGGATATGCAAGCATCCCCAATAACCCTGTAACCCCGTTTTGACAATTTACCCACAATGCCCAAAATGCTCCCGTATGGACACAAATATCTGTGCCACAAGCTTTCAGGAAAAAAGAAGGTAAGGAGCACTCCCACAGCCAGCAATCCCGGCAGAACAGGGAGCTTTTTGCCGGTTACCATTACAAACGCAAACAGAAGAATAAAGGCAAAAAAAGCCAAATAACGGCAAACAGGCTTTTTGAGAGATTCAGGTACAGCCAAGTCCTTAACATGAAATCTTTGTTTAACCCTGGTTACAAGATTCATAAGAGTATTTACGGGACATATCCATCCACAGTAAAATCTCCCAAAAAACGCCGCCAAAACCACGCTTAAAAGAAATATGCCCATCCACAGCTGAATTCTGCCTGACGCAACAAGCACAAAAAACAGCACAGCAAAGAATGCCTGAGACAGCGCCCGCCAAACCCTTGCCATTTATCCCACCCTTCATTCCGTTTTTCACGTATCTATTGTATAGCATACAAATCCAAAAATCGGTATCTGCGGTTACAATTTTTGATGAGTGGAAAAAATTTAGGGAGCCCTTATCTCGTTATCAGGCTCCCTGGAAACCATTCCAGCGCACTAAGTTATCGATCTTCTTGCGCTGGGCCTGATGCCTATCGGGATTCCCCTTATCGGCAGGATAGCCTATTGGCAGGAGAACCACCGGCTCAATATGTGCGGGTAGATTGAGAACCTCGCGGCACTTTGCGGCATCAAAAGCACACACCCAGCACGTACCCAGCCCCAGCTCTGCTGCCGCCAGGGTCATGTGGTCAACCGCGATGGCCACGTCGATATCGCAGTGGTCCTTGCCGTCGGCCCGCTTCCATGACTTGCTGTGATCACCACAGGCCACAATGATTGCCGGAGCATCTTTGATCCATTGCCCCCTGTAACTTGAAGCCACCTTTTGTTTTAAATCCTCATCGGTAACCACGATAAAATAGAAGGGCTGCAGATTGCAGGCCGAAGGCGCTATCCTCCCTGCCTCAAGTACCTGTTCAAGCTTTTCCTTTTCCACCGGCACCTTTTTATAGCTGCGGCACGAATACCTGTTCTTTGCAAGCTGCAAAAAATCCATAAAACACACCTCCTGTATTTATGTAAATTTTACTTTTTACACTAAAATCAATATATTATTTTGCTGCAAACTTAATCTGCTTAAGTATAGCTTGATAAAGTAACGCTTATGTATGCTTTTTCTCACGATATTTTGTCACGCCTGCAAGACAATTTACCGCTGCATTTCTCAAATCTGCAGCTCCACTACCTGTACATCCAGTTTGCCAGCCAGCCTCTCTACCAGCCAATCGTGGCATGTGAATATGAAAACCTGGCGCTGCTGTGCCAGCTCCTTGAGCAAGCCAAAACCATTATCCAGGCGGAAACCATCCCAGTTGACAAACACCTCGTCAAGAAATACCGGCATTGGCCTTCCTCCCGGGTCCAGATGCTCTATAAAAGCCAAGCGCAGCGAAAGATAGATCTGCTCCAGTGTACCCCGGCTCAAAAAGCCCTCTCCAACCTCTATCAGCTCATCGCTGTAGCCACATTTCACAAGCAGGCCAGCCTGCTGCCCCTCTTTTGTAAACAAACGGGTGTATCTGCCATCCGTAATGATGGAAAGATACCTGCCGGCCTTCTTTAAGACATCGGGCTGGTGTTCTTCGCGGAAGCGCTTTTCGGCCTCCAGAATCAGATTCTTGAGCAAGAGAATTCGATCCCTCTGACGGGCTACTTTTTTCAATTCCCATTCAAGCACAGCAATCTCGCCTTCTATCTCGTCCATGTTCCCCTGCCCCATGCCAAGCTCGATCTCCTTCTTCAGTGTACCTATCTCACTATTTAAAGCATTCAGCTCCTGCTCTATCTGATCCCGCTCTGCCTTTGCCCGTGCCAGCATCTCATCATCAAATATCCACTCTTCATCTTTTTGGGTAAGCTCCATAATCTGCTGCCGTATATCGTCCAGGTCAGGATAATCCCGCCTTAAATCCTCCAAAAAGCTGTCAGCCTGACGGGCCAGCTCCCGAGCCTTCATGAGCCCATCAATCCTGGCATTTATGTCCTCACCGGGGAGCTCCTCTAAACGTCCTAATATGTAGTTTTTCTCCCGCTCAAGCTGCACCACCGTCCCATTAACCCTGGACAGTTCCGGCTCTAAGTCCTCCATCTGGCTTTTCGCCGCTTGTGCGTCCTGATAGCGCCTTTCGGCCTCCTGTAGCGCAACCTGAAGAAGGTCTATTGCGCCGAGTACATCCCCCTGCCTGGCAACGTCGATACCGTGGCTGTAGCCGCTATATACAACTCCGAAATTCCCCGCACCAAAGTCGCTGCAGGTGTTAGCAGGTGAAGGCCTGGAACCGCTCACATTAGAATCGCCGTCATTGTGCTCGCTATCACGTAGCAATCTAAAGCTCTCCACGCCATTTTTATCCAATCCGCATGCCTTAAGCAGCTTCAAGACCCTGTGCTCATTCTGCTTTATCCGCTCAACAAGCACATCCCTTCTTCGAGAGCTTTCCTTTATGCGCTCCAGCAACTCCTTGAGCCTGCCTATATCGACCAGCAAAGTGCTGTCTGGGTTTTCAAGCCTTTGAAGTGCAAGGGGAACCCCTTTGACGAGCTTTTGAATCTGGCTGCGCTCCTCGTTCACCCTGTCATGCAGCTGGGCAAGGCGCCTTTCCTCCAGCTCCAGCTCGCCGTATTCCGCTGTCCTGCCACCAAAAAGCCACCATGCCAGCAGCAAAATCACGCCTATCACCATCACAATGGCGGATACAAATCTCATTGCCGATGCGCCAGATAGGATAAACCCCAGCATCCCCATAATTGAAAAAGCCCCGGAGAGCCATGGCACATACCTGGCACCGCGCCTTTGCCCCAGCCTTACCCTTAAAGCCTCAACCCTGTTTAACTGCTCCTGATACTGCTCCCGTGCCTGCCTGAACGAGTCTATCCCCGCCTTTAATGCAGCCGCATCAACGGCATTTACTGTCTCTGCAAGCTCTGGTTTCCATCCCCCCACTAATACTTCAGAGGCATGCCGCCTGAGCTGCTCACCCCAGCTCTTTATATCCGTCTCTATATTATTAAGCTCATCCTGGTCGGCTTTTATCCGGTCATACGACTTGACCAACAGCTTGATCTCCCCGGCATGATTGAGCAGCGCCTTATCCCGTTCTGTACAGGCTTTCATCACGCCTTCAAGCTGACGCTTTTTTCCCTCCAGCCTTGCTCTTTGGAGCCTCAAATCCTCCAGCTGCCTGTCAATATATTCAAGGCGCTGTGCAGGGTCAGGCGGCAGGTCATCATAATCGGACGCATAGGCCGAAGCCTCCTTAAGCTCCTGTATTCGCTTGAGCTTTTTTCGCACGGGATTCAATCGCTCGCAGCGGTCTATATATGCCATCAACTCGGCCTTTCTGGCGATATCCTTTTCAAGCATACGCTGGCGCTCGACCAGCTCCATTTGCGCACGGCGCAGCCGTTCTTCCCTTGCCCTGGCTTCTTCCAATGAAGCCCTAAGTTCCTTCAGCCGTTCCCCAATATCCCTGGCCCGTGGCCTGCCCCTCCTGTCAGGGCGCCACAGACGATTGGCCTCATCATCCAGTTCCCTGACCACTTCGCTGACCGGCCTGAGAAAAGAGCTAAACTGTCCTCCCAGCAGCTGTTGCTGCATGGCCTCCCATGCGCTGTGCTCCGGAAACTTTAAATTGCGCAGCTCAATGGCATAGACCTCCCTGAAGACGTCCCGCGGCAAAACCTCTACGTACGGCAGCATCCTGTTTCTAAGCTCGACCACCTCGTCTTCTTGGATCAACATCCCTATGGGAGTGCTTCGCAGCCTGCGGCTTACGGTAACGACTTCCCCTTCTTCAAGCAGGAGCTCACCTTCGCAGGCAGCTTCTGCCTCGCCCCAGGGCACATAGGGATTTGCATCCCTGTTTGCCGGATACCACCCGTAAAACAGCGTGGTTATAAGGTTGAAAAGCGTGCTTTTCCCCGATTCATTGCGTCCGCACACCAAGATAAGCCCTGGTTTCAGCGGTGGACTTTCCCAGTCTTTTAAACACCCAAAGGCTTGTGCCTTTAACCTTTGAAACCTCATGTCAGTTCTCCCCCCAGCAACCGGGCCGCCAACTCATAATCCAGCCCCTCAAGCAACCCCTGGAGGTACGCAATGGTTTCGCTGGCGTCCCTACCAGGGCATCCGGCCAATACTTCCGGTTTTAATTTGAGCAAAACCTGTGGGTCGGTCCTGGCCTTCTCCAGAATATCCAGGGCAACGCCCAGCACATGAGGCTGCCCCCTGTAATCATCGGGCACCACAGGGCGCGTGAGGCCGTCGAGCACCACTTCCACACATCTAAAACCCAGGTCGTCGGATAAATACTCCTCCAGCACCTGGATATTCTCCTCCTGAATGCTTCCTTGAGTCCCTTGAGAGCGGAGCTGGTTATACAGAAAGCACGGCCCTTCGAGCAGCACCCTGGCTATGGTCTCATGGTGGCCATCAGCATGCCCATGCCTTTCAGCCTGCTCAGCAATCGCCCTGTACATATGTTCCTGCAGCTCGGCCAGGGTCCTCACTTGAGAGAGGTTATTCACTTTAAATGTGGTCCAGCACACCGGCGCCACAGGATAGAATTCAGCCTTAACTCGCCCTGTATCGTCTATCTCCACTACATAGACACCCTTTAAACCCTCCTCGCCATGGTGGCGTCCCATCAGGTTGCCGGGATAAACCACCAGCGGCTGCTCGGAAAGATGTGCTCTGGTGTGAATATGTCCCAGTGCCCAGTATGTATAATTCTTGTCCGCCATATCCTCAAGAGTACAGGGAGCATACCTGTCATGCTCCTCTTCTCCCCTGGCACCGGTAACCCAAGCATGTACAAGCCCTATATGGGGTATGCCGGTATCCCGGGCACGCGGAAAATCTTTGATGATATTATCCTTTTCACGAGGGCTTTCATGCCCGGCTCCCGTGATCCAGGCCACAAGCTGCCCATCCCTGTCATAAACAGGACAGGTTTCGGGCTGCCTGCCATTAAATACCTTTACGTTGTCGGGCCATTCGATCAAGCTTCTGCGGTACATCACCCCGGCCGGATCGTGGTTGCCCGGCGCATAGAATACTGTAATCTTGGCCTCAGATAGCCTTTTCATCTGTTCTACTATAAACTTCTCGGTAGCAAAGCTCAAGGTCTGGTTATCAAACAGGTCCCCTGCAATGAGTAGGGCGTGCACCTTTTCGGATATGGCTAAATCTACTGCCCTTTGAAAAGCCTGACGAATTGCCTGGCGCAAAAACATGCGCATATCCTTCGTCCTGGCCTGGAAAGGCGTATCCAGATGAACATCAGCCAAATGCAGAAATTTGAACCCCACCATACGGCCCTCCTTTACTCCCACAAGCATATTTTACCACATTTTTTTAGGCAATTCAGCTGCTTTTGTAGGAGAGGGCATTCCCTTGATATTCTCCTACTTCTTTTATCAGCTGGTTAAGCAGCCTGAAAAATTCAATAAATCTCTTGTTCCTTTCCTCAAACTCCTTCATACATTTTTCCACAGCCTCATTGGTGGATTCAAACGCCTTTTTCAGCTCACCCTCCAAGAATTGTATCCTGCTTTTCAAAGCGGCATTTTCCTGCTCCAGAGCAACTTTACTCTGCAACAGCCTCTCTGCCATGGCTATCATGATAGTAACATCCACAATCCCGTTCTGCGGCAACCCGGCTGACTTTCTAAACGCATTTACCGCAGCCTCGGTCTCGGCTCCAAAAACTCCGTCTACTCCATATTTGGGCAGCTGATAACCCAATACCATTAAAAGCCTTTGCAGCTTCTCAACCGCCGGTCCTCTGTCTCCCTTCTTCATATCATCCACCTCCTCAATATTAGAGCTATTGGTTGCAGCTATAACAATTTCCTCAAGAGGGAAATAGCTGCCGGGACAGGCAGTGGCAGATCCCGGCACCTCATTGTGGCCCTTGATCCACTTAATATAAGGATATTCCTCCATCAAATCCTTTACGACCTTCACCAGAGCATCAAACTGCTCCGCGGGCATCTCCCTGTCATATGGCTGGCTGCTTAAAGGATGATACATGCCTTCAGCACATACGCCGATACTCTCGGAGTTGACCCCTTCAGCATGCGCCCCGACAGCCCATAACGGCCGCAGCTCCCACACCGAGCCGTCCTTGCGCACGTAAACGTTATATCCTGCACCCAGCCATCCTCTCCGAAGATGCCATTCGTGTATTTGCTGCGGCGTGGCCTGTCTCACCGCCGCATGATGCAGCACAATACCGTTGGTAGCGGTTCTCGGCTCCAGTTTGCCATTGAACTTTAGACTGGCATTTTTCATGTAGTCTCTAATGGGCATGGCGCCCACCCTCCCTTGCTAAACGAACTATGTAAAGTTTATAAAGAGGTACCTTAAAGTCTGGCTGATTAAAGTTTACAGCGGTTATTAAACATAACAGACTTGTTTAATAATACTAAAAGTCTAATGAATTGCGCCGAACTAGAAATACTTACTAAATAGTATAAAAAACACATCAAAAGTGGCACCTATAACACCCTGCCAAAACAGCACTATTATTTAGCCATTACCAAAAAATAAAAGCTGATAAACTTGACAACCAGTGCGTCAAAAACGTAAGTATAAAATAATCCCCACTTTGAACAAAAGTGGGGATTATTGTGTAAAGTTGTTGACCATAGCAAAAGCTCCTACAATGCATTTTTATGCTGAATATCCAAACAGCTTCTCAAACTAAAAATTGAAATATCCAAAATGAGTCAGTATTCTTCTTTCTCTACCTTTACCAATCATAGAAAATAAAGCTTTCGCCATCCGACAAGTTTGGTGTAATTTCATACTGTTCTTGTTTTTCAATGTCATATATTAAAATTTGTGATTTGGAGGACGAGCCTTTTTGAAAAGCTATATATTTACCATCTTCTGAAATATTCGGAAAGTCAATATACTCATCTTCGAAAATCAGTTCAGGTTGGCTATCCTTTGAATTTACCAAAAAAACCTTATATTTTCCCCCGTGTGCTGTATCACTTACTGTATATACTGCTTTGGAAAAATCTTTGGAATAATCCAGCCTGTCAATATGAGAGTACTCTTCCCGTGTACCTTCAAAAATTGTCTTTTCAATCTCCCCTTCTTTGTTAAGAACATATAGCCCCTTCAACTGATCTTCCGGTTTTTTTGCTTTTTCTTGCTTCTTAACCCCTTCAATGATGATACTGTCCTTTAGAGGAATAATACTATCTATTTGGCTAACAGCCTGGCTAAAAATTGAAGATTTATACGTATGTGGCTCTATGACAACAAGGTGGCTATCTGTCCTTGCTTTATTTATATTATCAACTATTACTTCACATGCTATTATCCTCTGCCCCCACCACACGGCACGAGCTATATTATCGAACTTGTGGTGATCTCCATTTTCCAGATTAACAATATACAGGAAACTACCCTCATCCGGATATATTGTGGTAGTAAAAATAAGCTCTGTACCCTGCGGAGATACATAAAAATCCGTTCCCCACTCCTCCTTTTCGCCTATAGATACCAGTTCTCTTGTCTTTTTTGTTTTCATATCGTAGATAAGCACTTGTCGCTTTTGCACATATACAATCGATTCCTTTTCTGGAATATATCTGCAAAGCCAGTACTTACCTGAATCTATTGCAGGAGTAAATTGCTGTGTACCGAAGTCATATAACCCAATTTTATCCCCCCCGTTTTCAACTGCCATTAACATTTCTGGAAATTTACCTAGGGTATTCATATCATTGGTTTTAGAAGTGTTTGTAGAATCAGTTCCAGAACCGTTTTCCTTTGTTTCCTCCGAGACAGTATCATGAATTTCATTTGGTTGAGTAACTTTCTCATTCTCGTCATCCTCATATGGCTGCGAATGTGAATTTGAACAGCCCAGCAAAAACAAACACGCTATTATAATTAAAGCTTTCCTCATCATTCATGTCACACTCCTTATTTAATTTTGGGCTATAGTTCATTATAAAGAATGCACATCACAAACTTGTTGCTTAATTATTACATTTTTATGGCATTTTTGAATAGTCTTAGTCGATAAATTAGAAGAATAGAATTGCAAGCATTATTTGATACATCCTATTAAATTATACAGCTAATAAACCTACTAATACGAACATCTGCCCCAGCAAACTTGTTGCACCCAGCACATCACCGGTTATTCCACCTATCTTTTTCTCAGAGATGTATTTCATGTAAAGAGCTGTAAGCTGGGAAACCACAGCTGCAACAATAAAATAGTGTGGCCTAAAAAACACCAGAGGCGTTGTGCACAGGAATGATATAAGGAGGTTGATTTTTGAAGTCGGGTACAAAAATGCACCTAGGCCCTCTTCTTTTGAGGGATGTGATATGTGCAGCAATGTTGTCATTGAAAGCCTTCCAAATACAGAGGCGTATAGAAGTTCCATCGGAAGAGCGATTTTGAACATCTCCCAAAATGCAATCATGTACAGCATACCAAAAAACACCGCAAACGGCCCCACATTCCCACGGGACATTATTTCAAGCCGCTTCTCTTTTGCCCCTTGATTGAAAAAGCCGTCAAAGGTATCGAGCAAACCGTCAAAATGGAAAAGGTCAAACAACCAAAAGCCTACAGCTATTGATATTAGATAAAATATGGTATGGTGTGTCATCCTGCCAAGCGCAAAGATTAATCCTGGAATATACCCTATAAGCGAAAAGTATCTAACGCACGATTTTATATCTCTATCCGTTACAGCCATCTTACTGGGCAATTTAACGGGTATACGCGATATAAACGACAACGACAGCAACATAATTTTGATTTCGTTTATTATTCTTTCCGGGATTGTTCTTCCCATCACTTTTCCCAACCTCTGCTCATCATCCTGTTCCATAGTTCCAAAGAATCTTCCAGTAGGTCCATATCAAATATTTCAAAACAGATATATGGCACCAAATATAGCTTATCACCGAATAAAAGGCATAGCTCCCGTAAAGTATCCTCATTAAGCTCCAAGTGATTTCTGCCGTCCTTTACACCCATGATGTGAATCTCGACAACATTGTCGAGATATTCGGGAGGAAATTTCTCCCCCAGCATGTGATGGCCTATGTCAAACACCATCTTCTCGTGTACTTCAACCTTTTGTAGTATATTTTCTACAGCCACCTTTTTGTTCCATTTAAAATTTTTGAAACCGTCAAGGGGATGCAATACATAGCTCACCACATCAAGTTCAGAATTTTCAAAAAACTCAAAAGCGCGCCTTGCATCCTCAATATTATTTGTAGGAAGGTGTACGGTATACAGCAAGCCCTGTCTCTTAAGCTCCATCAATCCTCTAATTTCTTTGTCAAACAGCTTTTGCGTTTCCTCATCCCACTGATACACCAATAATTCCACAAAATCAACTTTTTGCACAACAGACCTTGCATTTTCGTAGTAAGTGCCAGGAAAAAGCCATGAGGTAGTACCTATCGACTGTCTGAACAAGACAACCACCCAAATCATTTAATTCTAACCGGTATACCCGAGACAACCAAATAAACCTCTTGCGCTTTGCGCGCTAATCTTAAGTTCAACAAGCCGAGCTTTTCGGTGTATAGCCTGGCTGTTTTATCAGCAGGTATCAAACCAAAACCGACCTCATTTGTCACTATTATCTCTTTGCCTGAAATTGATGCCAACAGCTTTTCTGTTTCCTGGTCAGGGTCCAAGCTGTAATGAAATATATTCCCCAGCCATGTCGTCATACAATCAATGAGGATAACGTCGTATTTATCTTTTATTTCCTGTATAACATCATAAATCCTTACCGGCTCCTCAAAAGTATCAAATTCATCGCCCCGCTCAAGCTTATGCTTGGCAATTCGAAGCCTCATCTCTTCATCAAACGGCTCTCCGGTTGCCACAAAGGCCTTATTGTTAAATTTTCTTGCCAAACTGAGTGCATAAGAGCTCTTCCCCGATTTTATGCCGCCGGTTATCAGTATCATATCTGTTCACTTCCTTTTGAAATGCCTGCCGAATCAAATGTCGCCATTTCACGAATCATCTTTACAGCCGCTTCAATGATATTCATAGCCAAAACAGCCCCCGTTCCTTCGCCAAGCCTCATATCTAAATCCAATATCGGCCTTAAACCGAGCGAATTAAGAATTACGCTGTGGCCTTTAACAGAAGATTTATGACCAGCAAAGACGTAATCCAAGACATTTTTATCCATATTATATGCTATCAAAAGCGCACAGGTTGTCGGAAAACCATCCACAACAACAGGAACACGCGAATTTGCCGCCTCCAGTATGAAACCAGCCATTTCTCCTATACAGTAACCCCCAACTTTCGCCAAAATATCGAGCGCATCTGTCTTATCTGGCCTATTTATCTCCATAGCCTTGAGGATTACCCACCTCTTGTTCTGCAAGGCAACGTCATCAATCGGCGTGCCGATATCAAGTACATCATCTATGGCATACCCAAAGCCAACAGCTATAGCTGTAGCAGCTGTCGTATTGCCTATTCCCATATCTCCAATTGCCAACAAATCGGCCCCTGCGTCTATTGCCTGACGAGCAATTTCTCTCCCATAGTCAATACACATCCGCGCTTCTTCCATGCTCATTGCCGGCCCGGTTGAAAAATCCTTTGTGCCACAGCCTATTTTTGCCTTAATTAAATAGGGTGAATCGCCAAACTCGTAATCAACACCCGCATCTACAACAAAAACTTCTGCTCCAACATGCCTGGCAAAAACGTTAACTGCAGCTCCACCGCTTAAAAAGTTGAACACCATCTGATAAGTAACATCCTTGGGATAGGCCGAAACGCCCTGAGCAACGATGCCGTGATCGCCTGCGAAGACGTACAGCTTCTTGTTCCTTGGAAGCTCAGGAAGCTCTTTACCTTGAATAAGCGCCATCTTTAGCGCTATTTCTTCAAGGTATCCAAGACTCCCAATAGGCTTAGTAAGGCTGTTAAGCCGAGCCAAAACCTTTTGCCTGATAATTTCCGAGTTAGCCATAAGTCTTTCTCCATAACTTTAAGACAAAAACTAGAAATTACTTTAAGTCCTATTTTAAAATGAACGAAACAAATTATCAACTGCTATGTTTAATCATTTAACTTGTATATATGTCCAACTCAGTGACTCAAATAACAGTACCTGTAAAGAAAGGCTAAACGACTTCTAGGCCTGTAGTAGTTGACATAAAATAAAAGACCTTGATAATATTCTAACTGATACTACGGTCAAAATGTTGAATCAAAAAAGTTTAGGGTTTAAATATATTTAACAAAATTAAGAAAATATGCTTAGAAAAGGAAGTGTATTGCCATGTCAGTGAACATCGACAGGTATGAACTGGTGAGAAGGCACAACCCTGTCCTCAAAGATATTGACCCTTGGTCTCCCTTATCGGTGGGGAACGGCGAATTCGCATTTACGGTAGACATAACCGGCCTTCAGACATTTACAGAGATATATGACAGCTATACGCCCCTTTGTACACAGTCGCAATGGGGCTGGCACTCCTTTAAGCCAGCCGACAACAAAAATTTTTTCAGAGATAACCTTAAACTGGAAAAGTTTATTGTAAACGGCCGCGAAGTAGGATATGCAACGTCTGCCGAGGGGCAGGAGGAGCTGTTCAACTATCTGAGACAAAACCCCCACAGGCTCAATTTAGCCAGCATAGGCTTTGACTTTTCTTCTCTAGGTGAAAAACCCGTCCATTTAATTGACAGGGGGAGTATCCATCAAGAACTTGACCTGTGGCAGGGCGTCATCACCAGCCGTTTTTGCATAGCCGGTTATCCCGTTTGGGTGAAAACCTGCTGTCATCCCGAGCTCGACGCCGTCGCCGTCAAAGCACAATCTCCCCTTATAAAAGATAAGAAGCTTAAAATCCTGTTTCGATTCCCGTATGGCTCTCCTGCCAAAAACGCTTCTGACTGGGAAAGCGATGATAAGCACGATACAAAGGTTATTCTTGCCAATGAAAACACTGTTGACCTGCTCAGGATAATCGATGATGAACGAATTTTCGTAAGGATATCGTTCAACAAGGGAACCCGTCTATCAAGGCAGGCCAGGCACAAGTTTGTCCTCGAAAATACATCGAGTAACGACACCATCGAATTTACCTGTATGTTTTCTCCCATACCCATCCGCCAGAGAGAATTAACCTTTGAAGCCGCAGAAGAAGCCAGCAAAAAGCACTGGGAGAGTTTCTGGCTGGAAGGCGGTGCCATTGAACTGGCTCACAGCCAGGATGAACGCGCAATCGAGCTGGAAAGGCGCATAGTGCTTTCCCAGTACCTCACTGCCATCCAGTGTGCGGGTTCCATGCCCCCTCAGGAAACGGGGCTTACCTGCAACAGCTGGTACGGTAAATTCCACCTTGAAATGCACTACTGGCACGCAGCCCATTTCCCCCTGTGGAACCGCACCAGGCTTCTGGAAAAAAGCCTGTGGTGGTATATGTCCATAATGGACAAGGCTGAAGAGCTGGCTGCCTCACAGGGATACAGGGGAGCTAGGTGGCCCAAGATGGTAGCATATGACGGCCTGGACAGCCCTTCGCCAATCGGGCCCCTTCTCATATGGCAGCAACCCCACCCCCTAATGTACGCCGAGCTGTGCTACAGGGCACATCCCAATCGCCAAACCCTAGAGCGTTACTGCGACTTGGTATTCAAAACAGCCGACTTTATGGCCTCATATGTCATATATGATGCAAAAAATGACCGATACGTCCTGGGGCCGGGACTTATACCGGCGCAGGAAAACCACAGCCCGCATATTGCCCTCAATCCAACCTTTGAGCTGGAATACTGGAGGTTTGGCCTTAAGATAGCGGGATTGTGGCGCAGGCGCCTGGGCCTTCCCCTTAAGCCAAAGTGGGAAGAAATTATATCCAAGATATCAAAGCTTCCTGAAAAGGATGGAGTATACCTTGCCCATGAGAATTGCCCCGACACCTTCACCGAATTCAATCAGGACCACCCTTCGATGCTTTGTGCACTGGGAATGCTGCCCGGTTCAATGGTGGACAGGGACGTGATGGCCGCTACCCTTGACAGAGTGCTGAGCAGCTGGGACTTTGAAAGCATGTGGGGATGGGATTTCCCGGTAATGGCAATGACTGCCGCACGGCTGGGGCAGCCCGAAAAAGCGATAGATATTCTGCTGATGGATGCGCCTAAAAACACGTACCTTCCAAACGGGCACAACAAGCAAGGCGACAGGAGCGACCTGCCGCTCTATCTGCCGGGCAATGGGGCACTGCTCATAGCAGTGGCTATGATGGCGGCTGGTTGGGATGGGAGTGCCGATAAAGATGCTCCCGGCTTCCCCAGAAACTCGAAATGGAAGGTCCTGTGGGAAAAGATCAATCCATTGCCGTAAGAACAGAAATGTACATTAACTTTACACCACCTGCAGATATTATCCTTAATAAGCTATAAACAAATTTTCTTACAAAGAAGGCCTATGTCCAGTAAAAAATAAAATAAAAAGCGGAGGAGAGAGAATCATGGCCGACAAAACCCTTCATGCTAAACCCCGCCCATGGGGCGACTTGGGAAACGGATATTACAGGAATCCTGTGCTCAATGCCGACTATTCCGACCCTGATGTCATAAGGGTGGGAAGTGATTTTTACATGGTATGCTCAGATTTCCACTACATGGGCATGCAGGTGCTTCACTCTAAAGACCTGGTGAACTGGTCAATCATAGGTCAGATATATCGCCGCCTTGACATTGACCCACGGTATCACAACATGGAAGGCTATGGCAAGGGGAGCTGGGCTCCCTCTATCCGATACTACGATGGAAAGTTTTATGTGTATTTTTGCACGCCGGATGAAGGGCTGTACATGAGCACGGCAACCGATCCAGCAGGGCCCTGGAGCCCTCTCCACGAAGTCAAACGGGTGTCGGGCTGGGAAGACCCCTGCCCGTTCTGGGATGATGACGGTAACGCCTATCTAGGCCACAGCACGGTGGGCGCCGGCCCTATAATAATCCATAAAATGAGCCCTGATGGCAAGACCCTTCTAGACGACGGCGTATTGGTGTATGTCGGTAAGATAGCCGAGGGAACCAAGATATACAAGAGAAACGGCTATTACTACCTGGTCATTCCCGAGGGCGGCGTGGAAACGGGCTGGCAGACGGTGCTGCGTTCCCGGAGCATATACGGCCCCTATGAGAAGAGAATAGTCCTCAAACAGGGCTCAACCAACATAAACGGCCCTCATCAAGGGGCGCTGGTAGAATTAGAATCGGGAGAGACCTGGTTTATACACTTCCAGAGCGCGGGAATTTTGGGCAGGGTGTGCCATCTTCAGCCCGTAAAATGGATAGATGACTGGCCGATAATGGGAGCCGAGGGCGAACCGGTCACCATCTTTCAAAAGCCCAATGTAGGCGGCGAGTATCCCATCAGCTTTCCGCAGACGTCGGACGACTTTGACAAGCCCGAATTGGGGCTGCAGTGGCAGTTCAACCACAACCCTGTTGATGAAAACTGGTCACTCACCGAACGGCCGGGATATTTCCGCATCAAAGCCATGTACGCCGATGATATACTGCGAGCCAGAAATACCATCACTCAAAAGTTGATGGGAGAAAAAGGCGTAATAACGACAGAGCTCAGCATAGAATACATGGCCGAGGGCCAGAAGGCAGGGCTGGCCTATCTGGGCGGTACGCAGCAAAACTGGATTGGCGTCGAAAGGCGAGAAGATGGGTACTTCATAAAGGCGGTCACCGGCGGTACAACCTACCACGGCCCCAGAATCGCCGGCAACACCGTCTGGCTCAAAAGCACCCTTGACCTGTCCTCCTCTACGCGGTTTGCCTTCAGCCTTGACGGACAACATTTTATGGAACTGGGCGGGGACTGCAAACTGGCATGGGGATTCTGGAAGGGTGCAAGAATAGGGTTGTTTTCCTACAATAGTATCAGAGATGACGGTTGCGCTGACTTTAACTGGTTCAGATACGAATTTGAATGATAGCAAAAAGAGCCCCTATGAAGTATAGAGGCTCTTTTTTTATGGGTATCATTTTTTTATATTCCTTAAATTTTGATACCTTTTTGCAAAACTCATTAAGAAATGATACCAAATCTAATGTCCGATTACTTTTTTATAAAGAAGGCGTGTGATACTTTTAAAATAGGCTAAAAATCAAGCATTGGCCGTTAATCAAAAATTTTAGGAGGTGCAGTTATGAATGTCAAAAAGTTCATGTACCTGTTTGTTGCAATTCTTCTGTGCATATCACTGATAGCTGGCTGCACAACTCAAAAGGATAAAGCAGATGAACAAAATGCAGGAAACGGAGGAGCAACGCAGGACGAGGGCAACAAGCAGGAAAAGCCTGAAGAAGTGACGCTGCGCTTTATGTGGTGGGGTGGAGAAGCCCGTCACCAGGCAACTCTCGAAGCAATAAACCTGTATCAGAAGAACAACCCTCATGTGAAAATCAACGCCGAATATGGCGGAGTTGATGGCTATCTGCAGAAATTAGCTACTCAGTTGAGCAGCAGAACAGCCCCAGATATAATACAGATCGACGTCACCTGGATACTCGAGCTCACCTCGCAGGGAGACTTTTTCGTCGATTTAAAAGAAAGAGATGAAATCGACACCAGCGTGTTCGATAAGAACTTCCTTGACCAATTCTGCTACCATGACGGTAAGCTGATAGGTTTGCCAACAGGCGTAAATGCAGGGGCTTTACTGTACAACAAGGACTTTTTTAAGAAATACGGCATAGATGAAAAAATGGAATGGACCTGGGATAGTCTTCTTGAGGTTGCAAAAGCAGTTCATGAAAAGGACCCCAACGCCTATCTCCTAAACTTCGATGCAATACGCAGCTACTACGCTTTAAAGGCCTATGTGATCCAAAAGACCGGCAACTATTGGATCAACGACGACTATACCCTTGGATTTGATAGGGAAACGCTGGTTGAAGCCTTCAATTATTTGAATAAACTGTTTGAAGCAGGGGCCATAGAACCATTTGAACAGAGCGCACCCTTCCACGGAAAACCCGACCAAAATCCAAAATGGCTTAACGGCGAAATCGGGATGTCCTGGAGCTGGACATCGACATACGCTGCCGAGAAAGCAAATATACCCAATCTATCGATTGCCATGATACCGATAATGGAAGGCGCCAAGGACACTGCTTTGGTGGTAAGGCCATCGCAATTGCTCGCAATCAATAAAGATTCTAAAAATGTAGCTGAAGCAGCCAAATTCCTGAACTGGTTCTTCAGCAACCCAGAAGCGGCCAAAATACTCAAAGATGTGCGCGGCGTACCGGCCACCAAGGCTGCACGTGACGTCCTTGTAGAAAACAACATGCTGGATCCGGTTCTCAACGAGACAACTACCATAGCAATGGAGAAAATGGGCAAGCCCGAGAATGCCATAAGCCAGAATCAGGAACTGGAGAAAATAACCACCGACGTTATACAGATGCTGGCTTATAAGAAGTTGACTCCAGAGCAGGCAGCCGATGAGCTGATTGACCGCTTCACACAGAAACTCTCTGAGCTTAAAGAACAGCTCAATAAATAAGGTGACCCCCTATCATCAAATAAAACCGACCTCTATTATCCTCAATATCCGAAGTGCTGGATAAGCCCAGCACTTCGGATAACATGGTTTTTTAAATTTTTGAATGAAATTAAAAATTTTTCAGGTGGGGATTGCAGAAATGAAGTACTACAGGAGCAAAAACTATATAGGCCTTCTATACATCAGCCCATGGATCGCAGGATTCCTGCTATTTAAGCTATACCCGTTTGTGATGTCATTCATATACTCCTTTACGGAGTTCAGCATATTGGATAAATCCGTATTTACGGGCCTCGACAACTATATATATATGTTTACCAAGGATAAGCTCTTTTTCCCGGCTTTGAAAGCAACGCTGGCGTATGTCTTGATGACAGTGCCTATGAAAATATCCTTTGCTCTGTTTGTAGCCATGCTATTAAACATGAAGCTCAGGAGCATAAACATCTTCAGAACCGCTTACTACCTCCCCTCCATATTCGGAGGTAGCGTGGCGGTGTCGGTGCTGTGGAGATTTCTCTTCATGAAAGAAGGCATCGTCAACAAGTTTCTCGGCTTTTTCGGCATAAAATCCATCGACTGGCTGGGAAATCCGGATGTAGCGCTGTTTACCGTAAGCCTTTTGGCGGTATGGCAGTTTGGTTCATCGATGGTGATATTCCTTGCAGGATTAAAGCAAATACCAAATGAGTTATATGAAGCTGCGATTGTTGATGGTGCTTCTAGGATGAGAAAATTTTTCTCAATTACCCTGCCCATGATCTCGCCTGTTATGTTCTTTAATCTCGTCATGCAGACCATCAACGCTTTCCAGGAGTTTACCGGCCCATACGTGATAACGGGTGGAGGTCCCATGAATGCAACTTACGTATACAGCATACTGGTATACGATAACGCGTTCAGATACTTCAGGATGGGGTATTCTTCGGCGCTTTCGTGGGTTCTGTTCCTATTGATAATGGTATTTACAGCGCTGCTCTTTAAGTCTTCTTCCTACTGGACATACTATGAGGACGGTGGTAAATAACTATGAACGCAGCAACATTGCACAGAAAAAATGTAAAGATGATGAGACACGGCATCGCAAAGGTGCTGCTTTATACCTTCTTAATCGCGTTCGGAATATTTATGGTCTATCCCCTGTTGTGGGTAATAGGGGCATCCTTCAAGCCCAATGACGAAATATTTAAATCCATAAACATCTTCCCTTCAAAAGTGGTCTTGGACTCTTATGTAAAGGGCTGGCAGGGTACAGGGCAGTATACCTTCGGCACATTCTTGATAAACTCCTTCAAGCTGGTTATACCGGTCATCATATTTACGATAGTATCGTCTACCATGGTAGCCTATGGCTTTGCTCGCTTCAATTTCCCGCTCAAAAAGCCCTTATTCGGGATCATGATTGCGACGCTCATGCTGCCCGACTCGGTCACGTTGATTCCCAGGTATATCCTGTTCAACAGGTTTGGATGGGTGGACAGCTATCTGCCATTCATAGTGCCGGCGTTGTTTGCAAGCCACTCGTTCTTCATATTCATGATGGTACAGTTTTTGAGGGGACTTCCCAGGGAGCTTGAGGAATCGGCCACCATCGACGGCTGCAACTCCCTTCAAACGCTTATAAAAATAGTGGTGCCGCTTTGCAAACCCGCCATAATATCCATGAGCATATTCCAGTTTATATGGACATGGAACGACTTTTTAAACCCATTGATATACATCAACAGCGTGGACAAATATACGGTAGCTCTTGGCCTCAGGATGTCGATTGACGGAACCTCGGTGATACACTGGAACCAGATAATGGCCATGACGGTTATTGCCATGTTGCCATCCATAATAATCTTCTTCCTGGCACAAAAGTATTTTGTCGAAGGCGTTGCCACCACTGGCCTTAAAGGTTAAACGCAGAAAACAAAACCGGCTTTGCACCAGACCAGGTGCAAAGCCGGTTTTAATATTCTTCAATGTTCTTCTTCAGAACCCGCCTCTTCCAAATCGGGAATATACAGATATATGGCTGTACCTAAGTTTTGTTTGGTCCTTATAACCATCCTGTATCGATCCCCGTATATCAATTTCAGCCTGTAGTGCGTATTTAGAAGCCCTATCTCCTCCGAATATTCCCAATCTCCGTTCAACTTCTCGTAGATTTCTTGCAGCTTACGACGGGGTATGCCCACGCCATTATCAATGACTGAAATTTTTATAAAATCCCCTCTTTTGAAGGCCTTGACTTTAATAAGGCCCAGCTTTTGCCGGCCTCTAATCCCATGATAGATGCTGTTCTCTATCAGCGGCTGAAGGATCATCTTAACCACTTTCTTATGAAGCAGCTTTTCATCGTACTCCCATAATACTTCAAATTGCTGACCATACCGGATTTTTTGTATGTCTACGTAATTTCTCGCATTGGTTATTTCCTTCTCAAGCGTCACCATCCTCTCAGGATGGCTGAGCGAATAATCTAAGATATCCGAAAGCTTCTCCAGCATATCGCTTATCTCATTAGGCCCTTTGGTCAGAAGGAGCAGTTTGCAGTTGATGGCATGCAGGGTATTAAACAGGAAATGGGGATTGATCTGCGATTGCAGCGCCAAAAGCTCCATGGTCTTGAGCCTGTATTTCCTCTCGGATAACTGCATTTTCAAATAATGCTGCTCAATAAAGTTGTTTAAAATTTCCTCTATTATATAGCTATATTCGTCCTTCTTTTCGGGAACCGCCGCAGGAGAAAAGTATCCGTTTTTGGCCGAATCTATAATCTCCCTTATGCGAGCAATCTGGAGATACTTTTTACTGGTAACATAATAGGTCAAGCCCAGTGCCAGCACAAAGGATATGGCCAGCGAGAATAACGTGATGTTGCTAAGTTGAATTGGAACTCGATACAAAAAAGCCTGCGGTACCATTGATACATATCGCCAGTTGTATTTAGCAGAGTGTACCTGCATCACGACATAAGGCTTATCCTGTATGGCAATCGTCCCTTCGCCTTCTAAACCAGCCAGCTTTTGCCTGATCTCATCCCGCAACCCTGAAATCAAAGAGTGATTGCAAAACAGCAGCTCATCATCCTCGTTTAGAATCATAACTGTCTGATTGGGCTGGATGGTCAGCTCGCTCATCATCATGTGGATGTATTCCGGCAGGATATTGAGCACAATGACTCCCTGCCGTAAAGGCAGCCTGCGATATATGGTAATTACTTTGGTGCTCTCAAATTCATATTGCCTTATTTGTCTTATCTTGGTCCACATAAGTTGGCCTGTATTGTTTACGAAATCTTGATACCATTGAGTATCATAAAAGCTGTTCAATTCCACCAGGCCTTCCCGAGTCGTCAAAAACCTGCCCATATCATTGTCGTAATACACATAAATCGAGTGGATATAGGGACGGGCATTGGCGGGAGCGTTTATAAAGCTCTGAACTATCCTGTAAAAATTTATATTTTCTATAGAAAATTTGGTACCGGTCAAAAAGGAGCGTATCTTCATAACGACCTCTGGATCGGTATCAAACAGTATTACCAGGGGATCCAATTCATTGAGCATCAACTCAACATTTTCCTTGATCTGATTCAGCATGTTCAGGTTGTTATGCCTTATCTCCTGCTTTACAAAACTATGAGTAACGGCAAAGGACAATACCCCTATGATAAGCAGGGAAATCATCGTGGGAATCAAAAACAATGCAAAATCCTTGAAGAAAAATTTACTTTCAATGAGCTTCATATCAGTTATTACCACCTTTGTGCCTGTACTGCTTAGGGGTTACACCAAAATATTTCTTAAAGCTGCGGGCAAAGTTTTTGGCATTACTGTAGCCTACCATTCGCCCCACCTGATGTATTTTAAGGTCAATATTCTTCAATAGCTCGGCGGCATTCTTCATCTTTACTTCGGTTAGAAAATCCGAAAAATTCTCCCCCGTTTTCTGCTTGAAATAATAGCTCAGATAGTTAGGGTTCATATGAACCACTTTAGCTACATCCTCAAGGGTCGTGCTCTTATAATTGCGCTGTACATACTTCTTGATGGTGTTAATTACTTCATCTTCTAGGTTGAATCCCATGTCCTGGCCTTTGTCATCCGAAGCACGTGTATCTTGATGCTCATAACGTGACCTCTCTTCATCTAATTCACTTTTAATCCTAGAGAATACATCCACCAGTTCTTTGTACTTGGCCGGCTTTAGGATATAATTTTTCACCCCAAAATCCAGCGCTTTTTTGGCATACTCAAAATCCCTGTATCCGCTTAAGAAAACCACCTTGGTAGGTGACTTAGACAGATACAGCTCTCTGGCGAGATCTATGCCTGAAAGCACAGGCATACGTATGTCGCACAGCACAACATCCACCGGATGCTGCCTTATATAATCGAGGGCTTCTTGCCCATTATTGGCCTGAAACACGATATTAAACCCTATATCTTCCCAGGGGAAACAGCTGCACAGAGTATTTCTTGTGCCCGGCTCGTCATCAACCACCAGTAAACTGTATAGCTTCTTATCGGCATTCATAAAACATCCCACCGCCTGTAATAATTGTTCAAATTCCCTCAGCAATTTATTCGTTGCGTAGAAACCTGTATAATAAAAACTGTCAATTTTTATTATACAGTTAATCAGCCGTATATGCAAATATAAATCAAAATGCATTTGATTAGACCCGTTTAAATACCTTCATTAAAGAGAATAGTATCTTTGGAGCCATTTAGGTACACCTTAAAATATAAAACCGCGAAACATGAGCGTACTACAAAGCATGCTTTTTATGATATAATTATACGATAGTTGATTTAAAGATGAGGGGGCATAAAAAATGGCCAAGATAAGGCTAGACAAGCTTCTGGCGCATTCAGGCATCGGTACTCGAAAGCAGGTTAAAAAATTCATCAGGAAAGGACTTGTCACAGTGAACGGCAAAGCGGTAAGAGATGCCGGAACGATTGTAGATACCAAGCACGATGAAATCTTTATCGGCAACGAAAAGGTAAAATATAGAGATCTCATATATATAATGATGAACAAGCCCAAAGACGTTATCACCTCCACATATGACCCGGCGGAAAGGACCGTTATCGACCTATTACCACCTGAATTGACAGCCGTAGATCCTTTTCCGGTAGGGAGGCTGGACAAGGATACAGAAGGGCTGCTCCTCATAACAAATGATGGGGAGCTGGCACATCAGCTTCTATCGCCTAAAAAGAACGTTGTAAAAAAATATTACGCCCAAATACAGGGAATTGTTGACGAAAATGACGTCAAGGCTTTCAAAGAAGGCATAATCCTGGAAGATGGATATAAAACCCTTCCTGCCGGCCTTGAAATTCTCCGCGCCGCTGACGTATCCGAAGTGTACGTTTACTTGAAAGAAGGGAAATACCACCAGATAAAGAGGATGTTTAAAATGCTGGACAAACAAGTGGTATATCTCAAAAGGATAGCCATGGGTAGCCTCATCCTCGATGAAAGGCTAAAACCTGGAGAATGGAGGGAACTGACCGAAGAAGAGGTGTCTTCTCTGAAAACGTCGATTATATGTGACGCTGACCCTTCAACTGTTTAAACAAAATAACCACCTAACTCATTTGATTCTAACTGGGTATAATGGAGACAACCAAATAAACCTTCTAGGCTTTGTGCACTAATTTTAAGTTCAACAAGCCGAGCTTTTCGGTGTATAGCCTCGCTGTTTTATCAGCAGGTATCAGACCAAAACCAACCTCATTTGTTACTATTATCTCTTTGCCTGAAATTGATGCCAACAGCTTTTCTGTTTCCTGGTCAGGGTCCAAGCTGTAATGAAATATATTCCCCAGCCATGTCGTCATACAATCAACAAGGATAACATCGTATTTGTCTTTTATTTTCTGTATAACATCGTAAATTTTTACTGGTTCTTCAAAAGTATCAAATTCGCTCATTCCCATTTGAAATGCCTGCCGAATCAAATGTCGCCATCTCACAAATCACCTTTATGGCAGCTTCAAGAATATTCATGGCCAAAACAGCTCCCCTCCCTTCGCCAAGCCTCATGTCTAGGTCCAGTATTGGCCTTAAACCAAGCGAATTAAGGATTACTCTATGACCTTTAACAGAAGATTGTGGCCAGCAAAGACGCAAAACATCTTTATCCATATTATATCCGAGTCTCCGCATGTAAAAAACAGGCAATTTAATTACATTTATTACCAAAATGATTATTGAATTTTATGTCGAATATATATCCCCTGTAGAAAGATGCAGGGGTGATTGTGAATGGATATAAACGATGTTAAGAGCATTATAGCATACAATGCCTCCAGTATACCAGTATTGTTTGAGATGTGCCGTATTGCAAAGATAGCAGAAACTGTCAACGATATGGTGGAGTGGAAGTCTTAAATTTTAGATTTCACCAGGATTTTTAATAGAAGTATTGGTAGTAACTATAATGCATAGGAGACAGCCTTTATGGAAAATTGAAGAGTATTGGAGAAAACAAAAGCTTGAATTCATGTTAGAGGGTAGCGGTATTACAGTGGAACAATTAAACGATGATGCATTTGCTCGTGCTTTAGACATTCTGCGACTGTATCTTCATATGAATCGTTAAGGCAGCTGGAGGGTATACGGTTTATATCACGTTTACCTGAGAACTTTTCGTGTGTTTCAGAGTGGAAAGAGAAGGCGTGGCAGGGGGTAAATTGGGAAGAAGTAGGGACATTAAGTGAGTCTTCACGTAAGGGTGCAGCAGAATATAGGATTTATGAATTTGTGGAGGCTATAGATGGGAAGCCATATCGATTTGTATTAGTTCATACAAATTCGTTAAGGGAGCAGAAAACAAAGACATTGCAGAAGCGCTGGGAGAAAGAGAAGAGGGAGCTTGAGAAGGAGGCTAAGAGTATAGGCAAGAGAGCATTTGCATGTGTTGAAGATGCAATGCGGGAGAGCGCGGCTTTTATGGAAAAAGTTAAGTCTTTGCATTATAATGTAGAAGCTCATATAGAAGAGAAGGTTAGCCGTAGGTATAGTAGAAGAGGGAGGCCTGGTACGGAAGATAGGTATGAGGAGACAGTAAGCTACTATGTAAAACATACTATAGGGGAAAGGGATGATATGGCATGTGAGAAAGATCTATTTATGGAATCGACATTTGTTCTTATTACTTCAGTTATGGATAGAGAAAAATATCCTGGATGGAGGATATTGGCAGAATATAAAGGGCAAAGTTCAATAGAGCAGGCATTTAAGTTTTTGAAGAGTCCAGTGTACTTAGGGCCTGTATATTTGAAGAAACCTGAGCGAGTAGAAGCGATGGGGTATGTCTTTATACTTGTTTTGCTAATAGCGTCTTATTTAGAGTATAGAGTAAGGAAAGCTTTGAGGGACAGAGGGGAATATTATATTCAGCCTAATGGGCAAAAATCTACTCGTCCATCAGTTAGGACTATACTTGAGGTATTGGAGACTGTGTTGGTTATATATTTCAATGGCAATCTATATTTACCGAATGATACTTCACCAAAGATATTGAAGATGCTAGAATGGTTGGGATTTAGTCCTGACATTTACACTAAAAAGATAAATGTTATTTTTTGAGAGACTGTCCAAAATTTTGTGTATGGATGAATAATGAAGCTCCTTTCTGGCCAAAATTAACAACATAAAATCAGAAAGGAGCGTTTTATTATGGGTGTTCTACCAAAAGAATTGGTAAGAGAAATAA
>Ga0224486_100075_pt1 | contig 50753 bp, 62 predicted proteins | sample TexhydDE_CT_test_FD_172013 | JGI IMG/M metagenome (GOLD analysis project Ga0224486, IMG submission 172013) | Fracking water microbial communities from deep shales in Oklahoma, United States - hydraulically fractured wells DE_CT_test ... | reverse complement strand
TATCACTCTTAAATTTTTTATCTTTTATGTAGGATTTCCCCTCCCATTTGTCGAATTATTATATATACCGCATGAAAATATTTTTTAAGGAGGAGGAAATCCTACATGTACCAGCTTCAATTACTTTTAAATATACCTGAACTCTTTACTTCTCTGTCTAAAATTGATTTCTATTCTTCTATGTTTAAAAATCTAGACTTGTCTTCAATACCTGAATTCCATTCCTCTAGTCCTGGCCGTAAGGGTTATTCTCATCATGCAATGTTTAGAGCTTTTATTGTTATGAAAGCTGAAAGATTCGGTACAATTTCTGACCTTTTAGATTATCTCCGCAATAATCTTATCATTGCTCATCTTTGTGGCTTTAACATCCTTAAACCTCTTCCTTCTTATTGGACTTTCCGCCGTTTTATTAATGAGTTCTCTCATGATTATTTGACCTCTATCTTTCAAAATCAAGTCAATATCCTCAAAAATATGGGCATTATCTCTGGTGAGTTTATTTCCATGGACTCTACCCCTATTAAAGCTAACACTAAGTTAAATAACCCTAAGTCTTTTTCTAAAAATAAATTCTCTAAAGATAATCAGCCTAAGTCTGATAAGGATTGTAAATTAGGTGTTTATTCTGCTTCTAATGATTCTTCTAATAAACGATATAAGTTTTATTGGGGCTATAAAAATCATATTATTGTTGATGCTATCTCTGGTTTACCTATCGCTGAAACTACTACTCCCGCTGATGTTCCTGATTTTGATGTCGGTTTGTCTTTACTTGCTGATACTAATAATTGGTTTAAACTGACTGGTACTAATTTTATTGGCGATTAAGGGTTATGATGTTAAGAAACTTTATAATTATGTTAGAGATACTCTCCATGGTCATTGTTTTATTCCTCTTAACAAGCGTAATTCTAAAAATCCCCCACTGACTGATGATGGTTATATCGTTTGTGAAGCAGGTATTAAAATGCTCAAAGACGGCAAGCAATATTTTGATGGTTTTATTAAGCAAAAATTTGTTTGCAAGTTCTGTAATTCTAAAGATAACTCTGCTTGCCCTATTCAGCATCCTAAATATTTTAATGGCAAAAAGCATAGAGGCTGTACTAAGTATGCTATTATATCTTCTGATTATAGGTCCTCTATTAATAGAAACTCCCTATATTTTAAGGCCGTCTATAGATTGAGAATTGAATCAGAAAGATAAATTTAGCTTTAAGGCCCTAGATTTTGAAAAGGCTTATGTCAGAAATATTAATTCTGTCAGCAACCTTAATACTTTTGGCCATATTACTTTGCTTACTGTCGCTATTGTAGCTATTAAACTGGGTAAATTTGATGAGTTTAAGTCTCTTGTTGCTCTGATGCAATCGGCTTAACTTTTGCTGAATTTAGTTCATGCCATTTTTTAACATTTGACTTCTACAGGATATTTATGCCCTTTTTTAGCTCCTCTTTTTGTCTTTTCTTTTCCCTTATCCCTTACTTTATGTTTGATTGTCAGTCTTGATTACTATATATTGTATGTCATACATATTTTGGTTTTTGATTATGATTATTTTAATTAATTTTGCACATCCCTAATTTTTGTTTTTAAAAAACAAACTACCGGCATAAAACATATACCGGTCAATCATAATGTGTCCACATCCTATAGATTTTTACGATTTTTTCTTTTTCTAAAACTTCATAAATTATTTTATGCTGAATGTTTATTCTTCTTGACAGTTTTCCCTGCAGATCTCCTTTTAATTTTTCATAAGGAGGAGGATTTTGATAGGGAATTTCTTTTAATATTTTTAAAATTTCTTTTGCTTTTTTATCTAATCCACACCCTTCTAGTTTTTTTACATCTTTTAAAGCATATTTTGAAAACTTTAGTTTATATCCCATCCTAAGTCTTCCTCATCCTTCCATTCATCTAATGGAGTTTTATCTGCATCTGTAATGCTTTCTCTTAAATTAGGTATTGACAGTAAATATAAGGTTTCTTGAATCGCGTTCCAGTCTTCTTCAGAAATCAAAATTGCATTGCCTTTTCTAGAAGTTATTTGGATTGGTTCGCTGTTTTCCCTTACTTGCTCAATTATTTTATATATGTTCTGCCTTACCTTTGTTACAGGCATTGTCTTCATTTAAATCACCTCTGTAGATAATTATAACGTACATAAAAACGTACATCAATAAAAATTTTTAATTTTTTTTAGGATGTTATAAAAAGGCAGTAAATGTGAAGAAAAAGGACTGCTGCGTATATAAAAACCACAGCATTAACCAGCAAAATTGTGAACTTTGAGAGGTGTCCGCTGGCTTCTTCTGTAAACCTTAAAATAATAAAAACTGCCGTAAGTGGCAGCAAAACTTTTATGCCGAACAGCAGATGAGGATCGTGAACTACATTTTTCATGAGAGGATTCGCTTCTTCTATCCTGCCTGCTGCAACTCCAGTGTACGTGAGAAAAGCGTCTGCTGTGCTGGCAAGCATCAGCACATAGAGCTTCTTCGTTATTCCCTGTGCTGTTATTTAACACCACCACCTTCTTTCTATTAAACCACTTTGGTTTCTACTATGTAGGTCTCTACAGCTCTGTTTATTGCCCTTGCTGTTTTCTCTGCCATTGTATTAGATTTATTGTATTAGATTTAAAAGAAATTTGTTCATTTTCTTTCTCCTTTCGCTAAGCCTTAATCAGTCCCTCTTCCTTTATCGTTTTTATACTGCACTCAGGGAACATTTCTTTGAACATCTCCTGTTGTTCTTCCAAGCATAAAATTTCTATTTCTGTTATTTTTGTGTAGCGGTATTGGGCTAGTATTAAGTAATTTCTTATTTTTGCTATTTTTTCTATGTCGTTTAAAATCAATACCACAATCTCTTTATCATCTACACTGAAGTCTGCTTCTTTCCAGCCTGGTTCTTTTAAATTGTCTCCGTAAACCTTTATAGCTGCTTCTTTTATCAGGTCTTTCCTGCCGTGTTCTTTTAAGAGTTCTATTCCGTACGGGTACGGTAATAGGAGCTGCTCTTTTAGACCCAGCCCCTCTATACCGTATCTTTTTCTTGCCTCCGGGCTTTCATAAAATACTATGCTCCTGTATATGCCTAACTTGTGTAGTTTCTCTTGTTCGCTCTTTACTGCGTCTATTTTTTCTTTACTAGGCTCTTTCCCTATGCTGTATACTGCGTACTCTGTACGGCCTGTTAAAAGGCCCAGCAAAAGGCTGCTTCTGTATATTGAAGGCTTTTCTTCTTTTATTTTGCGGCTGTCTATAAACATCCAGTCCGTTCCCAAAAAGTCAAAGTAAAGGTCGCTTATCCTCTGTACACGTTCTTTCTGTCCATGAGCAGTAGGTATTCCCTTTCTTTTTAAACCTATGCTTTTTACGTATTCTACGCCTTTTGAACCTAACATTACGTATCCTTTAAGCCTCCTTACGTAATGAGCTTTTTTTAAAAGGGCTATTCTTTTTAAGTAGTATGCCTTTGTTTCGTATATGTGCGATAGGTTTTCTACTTTTATCATGCTAAGTTCTGCCAGCATTTCTAAAAGTTTTTTGTCACGTTCTGTTAGTTCTATATTTACAGGCATTTGGCACTCTCCTTTCTGCTCTTTAATAAGTTTCGTTAAATTTTTAACAAAGTCTTGTATTGTTTTTATTGTTTTTGGCCTTCTTCAGGAATTATTATCCATGCCAGTAGATACAAGATAAGGCCCGTTCCCCAGAAAAGAGTAATAAGAGCCCAAATAAGTCTGACTAAGGTAGAATCTAAGTTCAGGCACTTTGCAAGCCCGCCACAAACTCCACCTATTAGTTTGTCTTCTTTTGAACGGTAAAGCTTTTTGTTCACTGGACATACTCCTTTCTTAAATACTTGTTTTCTTCTTTTTTACTGCCTTTTTGGAAATTTTGTTTAAAAATTTTTCAATTACTTGATTGTACTTTATGAATTCTTCTTCAGCTTCTTTTACGTATTTCTCTATTTCTTCATTTTTGTTTTGTGTAGGCTCTGTCTTTTTTTCTAGGTATCTGCTCCACGCCATATTCACAACTATCACCTCACTTATTTTTTTCTAAACTGTACATTAAATTTAGGTTTATGACAAATTGGTTAATGTGTGCAATGACTTCTATGTCTTCATCGGCAATTTTGTGTGATGCCAAGCTTATTAAAACGTGCATTTCTGGGTTTCTAACGTAATTTAAAAACTCTTTGTAACTAAAACCATATAATGTTAATAAACGTTCTAAAACGTCCATGTCAATTTTTTCTACCCCTTTTTCGTAACGTATAAGCTTTCTTCGACTGATTTTTAAATGTTTTGAAACCTGTTTTTTAGTAAAACCTCTCTGTCTTCTTATTTCCTTTAAACATTTGCTTATCTTTCTGTAGATTTTTTCTTCCATAAACATCACCTCAAAAAATTTTTATAAGCCGGTATAAGCATGTTTTGACACGTTCAATAAAGTACATCTGCTGAGATTTTATAAGGCCTTTTGGGAGGCCTGCACTTCTTCTGCTGCACTTTACAAATCTTCATATGCTGTGTTTTTGCACCTTATCTTTTGATAAAATTTCTCTTTACTGCCTTAAAAACTGTTAAACCTTTCCTGTTTGTGTTTTTGTACTGTGACAGTAAAATTCTTTTTGCTTCACACCTTTCTCTCACTGCCATAACTTTTGTACAGTTTCTTTGGTTGTCTTGGTTGAAGCGCTGAGTAGGAACTCTTCATTTTATAACTTTCTCCTACTGCCTTAAACTTGCTGTGCCTTTCCGCTTATGTCGTTCTATTCTGTTAGTAAAATCCTTTCTATTTAGTGCCGTTCTTCTACTGCCTTAAACTCCGGCAGCTGTCCGCCTTCTTGTCAGAAGGCAGCCAGCTGCCTTACGGTTGCCTTATTTCCAGAAAACAATTATTCGTTTTTTTTAAGATCGCCACAATAAAATAATCAAAGTCTCCCATGGTTTAATCAATAATCGAACCGAAAGTTTCTATCGATTATTTTTCTATACCTGCACCTGCTTTCAAAAGCTTATTTTATAACATTTTTCAAAATTTTTTCACCTGTCTTTTGATACTGCCGAAAAAAATGCTTATTTTGGGATACTTTTATAGCTCCCTTTTAGGGTATTTTTCTTAAATAAAAAAAGACAGGTAGCATTACAGATCTCCCAAAATTTGTGTTAACATTTCTGGAAAAGTTTTGCTGTACTTTATTATATAAATTTCAGTTCTTGGAACTTTATCAAACACAGCATCAAAACCAAAAGAAACGTATTTATAAATATCATCTGGGACTAATCCTGAGTATTTTATACCTTCTACAATAAATTTAATATCACGATTATCTACATCTGTATCCTTAACAGGAAGATAAAATCTAACAAAGACAAATATTCGATCAAATGAAACTTTATTTTTAATTTTTCTTAAGGCAAACATTATATTGTTTATCCATCTTTCTCTTGTTTTGTCTTTCATGACTTTATATTTTGCAGGGTAATCCATGATAATTAGTTTTACAACCTCACCATTGTTTAAAATTTCTGTTTCTACATTATCTGTAGGAAGAATACTGCTAGGTTCTTCACCCGCTTTAATTTGCTGATTTAATGCCCAGTAAAGTTCCATTCTTGCTTTTTCAACAGCACTGTACGCATTTAAAAGATGTTTTGCTTCGACTTCTACTTTACCTATCATTTCTTTCTCCATAGGAACCACTCCTTTCCATTTTTTCAATTTTATCTAACAAAAATTCTATTTTGTTTAAAGCAAAAATAGCCCTGTCCCAAAACGTGTAATAAAAATCTAGTGCTTTTCTTGTAGTTTCGCTCATGTTCCTTTCGTTCCAAATAGGGGAATCAACGTCTACACGAACGTTCAGCCTTTTCTTCTGCTCCTTCCTTTTTACCATCGTATTACACCTCTCCTTTATTTCGCACAATGTACTGACTTCGTTCTATTAAAACTTGCAATACTCAATAAAAAAAGACTGATGAATGCTCACATATTGAGAAAGTCATTCACCAGTCCTTTTAAGATTTCTTCATTGGTTTTCTTTTTATTGTTTTTATCATGCTCTAACAGTACGGTATTTTTATTAAAATCTGCAACTGCCGGCTGGGTTTTAATCATTTCTTTTATTTCTGCGATGTCTGCTGAGAGTTTTTCCATTTCTTTCTGCATTTTCTGTATATTATCCGACATTTTATTTATTATTTCTCCATTTTTTACATAAAATCGGAGTGCTTCTCTTATAAAATTTGTTCTTTCTTTTCCCTGTAGAGTCGAAAGAATTTCTATAATTTGTGGATCCTCGCTGCTGTTGATACGAAAACTATATTTATTCATATACACCAACTCCTCAAGGGTTTAAATGGAACCGCCCATAAGCCCTGATTTTCAATAGTTTAAAAGCTGTTTTATTAAAAAATGGTTCCAGTTTTAAAACAGCAAAGTTAAAGCCAAATAAAAGTGTCCCCACTTTTTCAGAAAAAGCGCCTCAAACGCTTGATTTTTAAGTCCTTAATAGCGGAGACACTTTTATTTAATGGTGGTTCCATTTTTCTTTTTAAAAGCCGTATAACCCTTTCTAATAAAGGCTTTAAAGCTGGTACCACCTTACTCAGTTTCTTTTTGTGAATTATTTTTGTATTTCTGCAACCTTTAGAAAGCCTAGTGCATTTGCAAACTGAGCATCTTTTACTAGTTCTACGTTTGTATGAATGTCTTTCAAGTGGGGATACAAGTCGGCGCCCCCTCCACCTGCAACAAATATAACCAGCACCTTATCGAGTATTCCTTTTAAGCTTGTGTATATTCTCTTTTCTATTAATTTTGCAAGCTCTCTATTTAAAGCGGTTATTTCTTCAGTAAAATCTACATATTTACCCTTGAAGTAAATGCTCCCTCTGTTTAAAATTGTTATAAAATCTGCTGTGTCAAGATTAGATCCAGTCTTACTGCTGTAAATCTGCTCCATTGCAGTGAATATCTTTGAAATTCCTACATCAATAGTTCCTGACAGGTCTGCAAGGAAGTAAGGCCTGTCTTCTATAAAAAATACGATGTAATCTGTAGTTTTAAAGCCTATGTCAATCAGCACTATATACGAATCGCTTAAAAGGTATTTGTCTAAATCCTCCAGCAAAGCGTAATATACTGCACCTGCTGCCTGTGGGAATACAGTAACCTTTTCAAATTCTACTGTTTTCATCAGTTTATACTCCGGCAGTGATACAAGCGCTTTGTAGTTTTTTAGCTCTTCTTCAAAAGCTTTTTTATATGCCTGAAACTGCTTTAAAGGGAGGCCGGTAACAAGGTTTACTGACTCATTTTCGTTAAGTGTTAAAAGAAGTACTGCTGCTGATAAAAGTGCCCTTGCCTCAGGTTCAGTGTATTTATCTATGTCCAGTGCAAATGAGTTGGAAAAACCTTCTCTTCTGGCAAGGTTGCCAATGTAATAGGAATTTTCACCGTCTTTATCAATTATTTTTACATGCAGGTTTTCTATTATGTCATTTGTGTTAAAAATGCCTGCAAGTGGTCTGTCAAAGCCTATGGACACTATTGATGGAAAAATAATTCTTTTGTTCTGGCTGTTTACTCCTTTTACGTAACCGAAGCCCAAATCAAGCCCTATATTCATGTATAAAACCCTCCTTTGAGTTATTCTATGTTACTAAAAAGATTTTCCAGGTCTTCTTCTGTAATTTCCACAAAGTCTTCATCTGCAAAATCGGGTTCTTCTTTTGCAGTTTCAGATTCTTCTATAACTTCTGGTTCTGATACAGGTTCTTCTTGTTTTTCATTTCTAGGCCTTGCGAGTAAAGAAATTTGTTCCGCAACAACCTCCAGTATACGCACATTTTTTCCTTTGCTATCTGTATACCTTCTTGCCTGTAATCTCCCTACAACTGCAATTAGTGTGCCTTTTACTGCATACTGCTCCAGTATTTCTGCAAGTCTGTTCCATGCGACAATTGGTATAAAGTCTGTTTCACGATTACCTTCCTTATTGGTATAGTTTCTGTCTACTGCAAGTGAAAAATGGACAACAGGATGCCCGGAAGGAGTTATAAGTTTTTTCAAATCTTTTGTTGTTCTTCCTACCAGCATGACTTTGTTAAGGCTCATTTTATACATCTCCTTTCTTCACTTAAGATTATACATTTATTTATTTTTACTGTCAATAAATAAAATTAAAAGAGGCAGAATTTATTCTCCTGCCTCTTTTTCTGCTTTTTCCAGCTTAAACAGCTCGTTTACGTCAGTGCCAAGGGCATAAGCCATTTTCAGCGCAGTTTCTATACCCGTACTACCTTTCCTTATTTTTACTATGTTGTACACTTCCTGAGGACTCATATCCAATCTTGTTGCAAGCTGGACCCTTTTTAAACCTTTTTTCTTGAGTACATTATCTACATATACTTTCACATCCATTTTTTTAAGCTCTTCTTTTATTTTTTCATCTTGTTCCTTTTCCTCTTTGGAAACTCTGGTATAAAGAGTTTTGCCGGGCTCTTTATACTCCTCATCGATTTTTCTTAAAGTATAAAGTCTGTTTACATCTACTTCTAAAGCATAAGCCATTTTTAAAGCCGTCCTTATACTTGTTGACTGATTTTTAGTGAGTATGTGAATGTAGTTTGGAGACACGTCAAGCATGTTTGCAAGGCGCCTCAAAGATATACCTTTTTCATTTAAAACCTCTTTTATATGGTTCCGGAATGTGTACTGCTTCAGTATGTCCCTTATTTCTTCGTCCTTTTTTATTTCTCTTAGTTTTTCTAAAAGCACATCTTTATCTTTAAAGTCTTCTGCCCTTTCTGTTATGTCAATAAAAAGCTGCGTATCAAAAAGAAAAATATTGCATCTCGGACAGGTAAGCACAGGCACGTTTTCAGCCCTATGCCCGTCTACTTCAAAAGTTTTGTATACTGTTATAAGCTCTCCTCCACATTTTGGGCATCTGATTGGACGAGTCATCTTTTGCACCTTCTTTCTGTTCTCTAATAAAGATTATATACTCATTTGTTGATTTTGTATACCCTTAATTTTATAAAAATCTCTGCAATCTCTGGATCAAATTGTGTTCCGGAGTTTTTCTTTATTTCTTCCAAAGCTTCTTCAAAGCCCAAAGCCTTTCTATAAGGCCTGTCATTTGTCATTACATCAAAAGCGTCTGCTACTGAAATAATACGAGAAAACAAAGGAATTTTTTCACCATTTAGACCTATGTAACCCTGTCCGTCAAAACGTTCATGATGGTAAAGGACTGCTTCAGCAATGCTCCTATTCATTTTTTTGCTTTTGACATATTCAAAGCCAAAAAAAACATGTTTCTTCATAATATTCATTTCTTTTTTACTTAAATTTTGAGGTTTGCAGAGGATTTGCTGAGGAATCCACAGTTTCCCTATGTCATGCAGCTGAGCAGCAAGCAGCAGTTCTATCATATCACTGTGTGATATATTCATAGCTCTTGCAATTTCTTCACATATTTTTGATACACGCATTTGGTGCTGTTTTAGTTGTTCTTCGATACTTATTGTGTTTGTTGCTGCGGTATGCGGTTTCAAATAATTCCTCCTTTCTTTTAAATGAAATAATTTTTAAACTTCCCAATCGCAATAGCGTTGTTTTTATTTGCCGGGTAGAGAGAATTGAATAGGGCTTCTAAGTTGCGATTCTTCTAAATAGATTTGAGAAATATCACTTCTTATTTCCTTTTTATAAACCAAATAAATCTGGTATTCTTTTTGCGACTTAAAAATTTCATAGGACATTTTCATCTGCTGCTTGAAAGTTTCTTCTATACTCTGTTTTACAGCAAGAATCGCTTCTTTAACTTCTTCTATATTGTCCTGACCGTAATTTTCTCCATAATTCTTCACAACTCTTCCTGTTATTTTTCCAATGCTTTTAAGAAGCTGTCTTGAAAGTTTTATCTGCCTTACGTAAGCTTTTGCTATGTCTGTTTGAAGGGCATTCATGTCATAGAGGTACTCTAAAAGTTTTGCTCCTAATACTGCAACTGCCTGCCAGTACCACTGCTCATTTTTAAAGGATTTAGCAAATTCATCAGCTATTTCTTTTTTCTTCACAAATGTTTCATCTGTCAGAAGGCCTTTTGCATAGTGAACAAAGTAGCTGAAATATCTTGCCTGCCAGATGCCATTCTCAAAGTGTTCAGGATGTTCAATCTTGTACCTCGTGAGTATCCCTGCTCTTACTTCTTTCCCCTTAGTATTATCGTTTATCCAGCTTATCAACCTCTGTTTGGAGGCAAAGGATTCATCTGTACTGTCATCCATGAGTTCTGAGTAGTGTATTCTCGAATACTGCTCTGCCATAAAAACTTCAAATGCAATGTTGTATCTTTTAAGTATTTCTTCCCTTATTTTTGCCTCATAAAATAACTCCGGTTCTTTATAAATCACTGCCGGAGTATGTTGTGTACTCAACTTCTATCACCTCATCTTCCCTTATTCTCCATTTTGAAAGCTTTTTTATGCCTTCTTCTAGAGTTCTTATTGCTCTTTCTAAAAGCATTTGTGTATTCTTCTCATTAACGGGATTTCTCTTTTCTAAAAGCACTTCTACGGCTGCAATCCTACCTGCTACTTCCTGAGAAAGATTTGAGAAAGCATGTGTGAGCTCAAAGCCCCATTTTTCTTCTTCGAATGATCTTTCATATTCACGTGAGAGCTCTATAAATTTGTCTCTTTCTTTTTTCAGTGTTTTATTCATTTCTTCAAGTTTTTTTAGGCCTTCCAAATACTCTTGATTTCTCTTTTCTAGTTCTTCTTTTTCTTTTAATACCTGATTAAGTTTTTCAGTAATGTGATTTGACTGCTCTGTTATTGCTTTTAAGGCCTCTTTCAGCTGTCTGTAGTCATCCGGCTCTTTCTCTATAATTTGAGGCTTTATGTTTTTAAGCTTTTCCTCAAGTTCTTTTTTGGAGTGTTCTAGTTTTTCTTTTTCTTTTTTAAGCCATTCCACAGTTTTCTGCAGGTTGTAAGATGTGTTTTTATATTCCTCCAGCTGCTTTTTTATTTCTTGTACCTCATTTCTTTTGAGTTCTGCTATTGATTCTCCCAACACGTCAAAAAGTTCTTTCTGCTGTTCAGGTTCAAGGTATGCGAGTTGTTCACCAGCTTTTGTGGTTAGTTTGCCTTCTTCAACAAGTTTCTGGAGTTCGGGTATAAGTTCATTCAGCTTTTTAAGTTCAAAATATCTCCGCCTGCTCAAACCAGTATTTTCAATAATTTCTTCTTGGAGTTTTTGGGAAATATTAGGCAATGCTTGTGCGCTGAGCGCACTTCCACCTCCTAAATATTGGTTATTACCTTTCCTGATACCGTATATTCGCTCCAATTCCACTACACATCTTGCCAGCTTCATAGGATTGAGATTACCTATGCCTCTCTGTCTTAGGTTTGTCTCAATTAAATCCTTTAACATCCAGTCCTCTTTTGTTAATCCATTTTTATCCTCATAAGTTTTAATTTTGCAGGGTACTTCTTGTAAGCCCAGCTCTTTTGCTGCTTTCAATCTCTGATTCCCTGAAATAACAACATAGTCCTGTGTTACTATGAGGGGTACTATTATCCCACTAGTTCTTATGCTTTCAACAAATTCCTGCCAGCGATCTCCTTCTATGTCATCAAAAAATTCTTTGTTGCGGGGATGCTCTTTTAATAGTTCAATTTTTATCATTCCCATAAAATGCACGCTCCTTTGAAAATTTTCTTTTATTTTAAATGCTGCTTAGAATCAGAAATTTAAATTAAAAAAATACAAAACTACACGAGACCAAGGTATTTTCTAAAAAGTTTTGGCTCTACAGAGTGTGCCTCTGCATCATTTAATTCAACTATGTCCAGCAGAACAAGTTCTGCAAGAGATCTATCCATCGGCATCATGCCTTCTGCAATGCTTGTCTGAATAATGCTGGGAATTTGATGCGGTTTGCCTTCTCTTATATTCGACCTTACAGCATGATTCACAATCAATATCTCAAGTGCTGCTGCCCTGCCAGTACCATCTTTTCTGGGAAGAAGCTGCTGCGATATAATACCCTGAAGGATTCCTGAGAGCTGTACCCTTACCTGCTGCTGGTGGTTTGAAGGGAAAACGTCGATTATCCTTTCAATGGTTTCAGCTGCTGTGTTGGTATGTAGCGTGGAAAGGACAAGGTGTCCGGTTTCTGCTGCTGTTATGGCTGTAGCAATTGTCTCAAGATCTCTCATCTCACCCACAAGAATTACATCAGGGTCTTCTCTTAGAGCAGCTCTTAACCCTTCTGCAAAAGACGATACATCACTTCCAACTTCCCGCTGGTTTACTATACTCCTGTCATGCTTGTGAGTATATTCAATGGGGTCTTCAAGAGTTATGATGTGTTTATTAAAATTTTTGTTTATATAATCAACTATCGCTGCAAGGGTTGTGCTTTTCCCTGTACCTGTGGCTCCTGTTATTAAAACAAGTCCCCTGGGAAGAGCAGAAAGCTTTTTTATTACGTCTACGGCCGTAGGAAAATAAGGGAAAAGTTCGTCAAGTGTTTGAATTGTATACGGCAGTATTCTACAGGCAACCGCATAATTGCCTCTCTGTTTGTATATATTGATTCTAAACCTTGAAACACCGGGAATTGAAAATCCCATGTCGACGTTTCCGTGTGTGTTTAATCTATTTCTTATTTCCTCTTTATCTGCTATATCCTCTGCAATTTCACTGGCAAGAGAAGGAGTAAGCGGATTAAAAATTTCTGGTTCCATACTGTAAAGAGATTTTATTTCTTCACTAATTTCCGATCTGTCTTTAATTTCATTGAGTTTTTTAAGACTGCCGTCTATTCTAAAAACAGGAGGTATACCCACGGTAAAGTGTATGTCAGAAGCCTTTACTTTAGATGCTATTATAAACAGAGTTTTTATTACATCACGTATTTCCCTCATATGCACACCCCTTCTTTATTTCATAACAGAATCAACCTGCCCCGGCTGAACTTCAGAATTTGCGCTGCTGTCTGGAGAAGGGTTAGTTTGTACGGAACTGTCTGGAGGAGGATTGGACTGCACAGGTTCTTCCTGTTCTGGGGGTTCAGGAAGTATAAGAGGGAAGAACGGGTCAAATCTTCCGGATTCACCTTCAATTTTTCTATGAATTTCAGGAGGGTTAAGAGAATAAAGCACTATTTCTACTTCTGCCTCTATGTTTCCTATTCCCGTCTGCTCCTGCAACACTTCTATTTTTATTTGTCTTATTTCTCCAGGAGTAACCAGATTCTCTATTTCGGTGATTGTGTCGAAAACCGAGGGAAAATCGCCGTAAAATGCTGCTTTTATAATAACTGCTCTTAAATGGTTTTTATAAAACTTTTCTACAGCAGGCTGCGGTTCTATCGAAAGCAGCTTTACACCATTCTTTAAAGCTGCATCTTCAAAATCCTTAATAGTTATTCCATCTTCTGCAGAATACCATAAAAACTGTTTTACTTCTTTCCATTTTTCTACTGCTGCCTCAAGTTCTTTTTCTTCTTTTTTCAGCATGGAAGCCTCAGATTGAGCTTTTATATATTTATCATGTGCCTCAAGCAGTTCAGTTCTTTTGTCAAGCACTTTAACCACGCCAAATCCCATAACAAAGGCAATTAGTGTAACAACAAAGGTAAATTTGATAAGCTGAAGTCCAGAAACCACCGAACTTTCATTTGACATTATTGCTCACCGCCTTTTCCTTTTACTCAGGAGTTTTTATGGAAACTTTCATTGTAAAAAGATATGCTCCTATCTGGTCCTCCCATTTTATGTCCAGAGATAGTACATTTTCAGCCCATTCATACTTTAAAATATTGTCCTTAAAAAGTCCAACAGATGCTGCATCAAGTGAGTATCCTTCAAAAGTAATTAAATTTGCTCTTTTGGGCAGCAGGTCTGCTGTTTTCGATGCTGGTTTTTTCTTATCCGTTTCTTTTTCCTGATACTCAGTAGTAATCGACGTAAACCAGCACGATTTTGGCACTGCATTTCTAATATCTTTCATGAGAGGATAAATTGGTTCGACCTTAAAAGACTCAACTATTTTTACCCAATCCTGATATTTTTCACGTTCAGCTCTCAATTTACTTACCTTTTCAACAGCCGGCTGAAGTTCCAGAGTTTTGTAATTATATTCTCTGATCTGTCTGTCATAGCTGTATATTGCAATATATGGAAGAAGTGCAAGCAAAGTACCAGCAGCAGCTATTTTTAAAAGCTGCTTACCTGCAGGGAAGGAAGGCAGCTGCCTTTTCTCCTTTATAAGAAAATTCAGCCTGGGGGTAGATGTGTGATGTAAAGCTAGACCAACAGCAGTAGTTTCTTCAGGGAGTTCCCTTCCGACATAAAAAATCTGAATGTCATCGTTTATTTCTGTACGGCAGTAAATAAGAGTACGCTGAAGTTCTGATTCTGAATCGCCAGGAATTTCACGTACAACCTCCAAAAAACTTCTTCCTGCTGCAACTCTATACCCGGAGGTTGTTTTTTCTATAACTGCAATCGGGGTGTCAGGCTCTTTGTTCAGATAATGCAGTGCCCCACGCCACAAAGCTGCAATTCGCAGGTCCAAAACTCCTATTTTACTGCCTGTTACTGCTTCCCTGGGGGCTCCACCCACAAGAACGTACCACTGGTTGCCTATCTTACCTGTTACAAAATGCCTTATTATTCTGTCAGGAATAACATCCACAAACTGCCACTTTACGGCTTCAGAAATTCCTTTTTCATCGAGGTCTCCGGGAACTTTCATCATTCTCAAAAAAACTCCGGGACCACCAAGCCCGATTACTGCCTGTCTTGGCTTTACTCCAGCCTGTTCCATAAGTTCTTCAAGCGAAAATTTGGGAGTGATTCTTATTACTTCTATTGATGTGCCTTTTCTGATAGTTTTTGCAACAGCTACAATGCCAAACTCAGTATCTATTCCCGCTGTTATCTTCATATGATTCCACTCCTTCTTTTGAACTAAGCAGTTTCTTTAACTCTGTTAGTTTTTCAGTCGTACTCTTTGAAAGACTTTCTGCTTCAGATATTTCAAGCGATATTCTTCTCAATATTTCTTCCAGTTCTTTATTTCTTACATTTTCGACTTCTTTAGCAGCCGAGAGCATCTGTGTAAGAGTGCTTACAAAATCTCTGAGCTCCTGTATATTTTGTACGTCACGGATGCTGTACATCGGCTGGGGCTGATGGAGTCTATCTTCCTGCCTGTACTGGCTTTCCTGTATTAAAGCTTTGCTCTTGAGAGAAATTATCTCTCTGTTAATTGCTCTTATTGATGGCAGTACCAGGAGAAATCCCATCAGCGCTCCAGCAGCTGTGGAAGCTAAATAATTTATTACTACTTCTTTAAGTGCCATTGCACCGCTTAAAAACCATGCAAGCCCTCCTGTTATTAGCGATGACAAAAATGGTGTTAAAAGAATTGTTGCTTTTTTCATTTCCAAAACCTCCTTGTTAAAATTAATCAATTTCTGTCCTTTCAATTATTTTCCCTGTATGGATCGGGGCTGCAAGTACGTCAAAATCTATGTTGTCATTTTGTGAAAACTCAAGTGTTGTTGTCCCGCCGTAGTGAGTAATATATATTCTGCTGCCGACAAATGCACCATACCTCAGTGTGGCCTTGCCTCCGGGGGCCGGAGTCCAGCTTATCAGGTCTTTTGCAACCGCAAGAGCTATGTCTACTGTACGTGCGTACTGTATGATTACGTTTCTGCCTGCTATAATTGTCAGGTTTTCGTCTTTGATTTTGGGATATATCCAGTAAGAGATCCTGTCGATATAAAAATCTCTTGATGCAACAATCGCAATCTCGCTGTTTGTTTTTACGTCCCCACGTATATATGCGTCGCCTTCCACAAAATAGACTCCTCTCTTCAGTTTTTTAATGTCGGATTCTTTAAAAACTTTGCTGGACGGAAAATAATGCTGTTCTTTTGTAGCTTTTTCAGTTATCTTTGCAAGTTCTCTCGCAACACTGACAAGATTATCCACATCGTTTATATCCGGCATCTCCGGCATCTCATATCCTGAAACTGCTGTACCGGAGACATATTCTGGATTTACAGTCCCTGCTGCGTAAGCATCGCCAATTATTGCAGGTTTATTGTAAGCATAATCAGTTATTATACTGCCCGCAACATATATATGCCTCGGCTTTGATCTGTTACCTATGAGAGGATATCCTTCTATATAAAGATTGCCGTTTATTAATAGGTCTGTATTAACCGGGAACAGTCTGCCATAACTCTGTATTGTAACCGATTTTGGGTCGTCTGGTTTGGCTGTAGAATACGGGTTTAAAACCTTGAGCCCTCCGCCATATGACGTAATAAGTGGGATCCTGCTTATTTCCATAACTACTCTAACTGTCTTTTTCACATCCCTGCATCTTCCTGTAGATGTTATGACTGCAACTTCTTTGTTGTCATAAACCTGATGCTCTATTAACACTTTTTCAACTGTGGAGTTTTTATCAACCGGCCCTTCGGCAACACTACCGTCCGACCAGTAGGAGTCCCCGAGAAAGTAAAGTTTAATTCTTTCTATGCCGGTGTCTGCTGCGTACCTGGCCTGTGCTGTACAATAGTCATATATTGCAGTTTTTGACGTTCTCTGCGATACTACCATAACCGTAGTAACAAGAATAACCGCTGCGATCAGTATAATTGCTGTAAGTGGCAAAATGAATCCCCTGTTGTCTTCTAGTCTCCCGTGTAAACCCACACGCATGTACCCAACTTTCCCCCCTTCCCCTCAAGGTTTACTTCTACGAAAACTCCCCCATCTTTTTCTTCTTTTCTGAATTCTGCTCTGTATATTCCTGCAGCAGTAATTTTTTTAACGTTCCCAGAAATTCTTATCAATTTGTTGTCTTTAAGTTCATATACAACTGTTCTATCTTGCAATTCCAGGACAAGTTTACCATCCTCTGCTTCAACGACATTACTAGCACGCTTCAGGTCACGCACAATCCAGTACATCCCATTTTTTAGTTCACTATAGTTGTAAAACCTTGTGGTGCTTATTTTTACACCATCCCAGAGGTATATGGTGATGCCGAACAATGTTACTAAAATAATAGAAGTTAAGAAGGTTGTTACTATAACTTCCATTAGAGTGAAGCCATATTCATTTTTTATAAAAAACTTGAATCTGTTTTTCATTTTAAATTTACCGTCCTCTCAAATGTAAGTATCTGTGTGCCCTGTCTTTTCCCGTGAATCGGATAAAACACCTTTACTGTTATAACTTTTCTGTATGGATCTGGAGACTCGACTTCATAGATATATTTAAAACCGGGGTAACCTGGTATGCTTTCTGCCCGTGTCATACTTACAAGCTGGTCCCAGTCAGTTACCTTCAATTTTTCTGCCTGCTGCTGGGCTAAAAAGACAGCTCTAGCAGCATTTTCTGAATCTACCTGTTCTTTTAAAGGGTAAATTAGCGCAGTGCTCAAAACAGCTGCTATTATCACTACTACTGCAGAAGCTATAATTACCTCAATAAAAGTAAAGCCCTGCTGATTTGACAAGACTTTTTTAGTCAATAAACGCAGCAACACGCATCGCCTCCTCGGGAGTGGTTATACCCACTACAGCTTTAATCCTGGCATCTTCTATCATGGGTACCATCCCTTCATTTATTGCAACGTCTCTTATTGCTTTGGAGTCAGCATTCTTCCTTATAAGCTCTCTTATAGGTCTTGTAATAATCATAACCTCTGATACGGATGTTCTGCCTTTGTACCCTGTTCTTGCACATACAGGACAGCCTTTCCCACGGCGTAGATTTAAGCCGTCTTTATCGTGTCCATTATTCAAAAACCCCCAGACAGGCGAGTCAAACGGCGGGTTGTATGGTTCAGCACATTTACTGCAAACCGTCCTTACAAGCCTCTGTCCCACCACACAGAGGAGAGAAGATGCTACAAGATACGGTTCCACACCCATGTCTATTAACCTGGCAGGAGCAGAAGAGGCATCGTTTGTGTGCAGGGTAGAAAGAACAAGGTGGCCCGTTAAAGCTGCCTGGACAGCTATCCTTGCAGTTTCTGAATCCCTTATTTCTCCTATCATGATAACATCAGGGTCCTGGCGGAGTATTGAGCGAAGTGCTGAAGCAAAAGTTAAGCCTGCCTTTATATTTACAGCTACCTGCCTTATCCCCGGAAGCTCATACTCGGGCGGGTCTTCTACTGTTATAACATTGATAGTTGGAGAAACTATTTCCATCAGCGCTGCATAGAGAGTGGTTGTTTTCCCTGAGCCTGTTGGACCGGTAAGCAGAATTAATCCATAAGGCATTGATATAGCACGCCTTATTTTTGTCAGATTTTCCCCTGTATAGCCCAGACTCTCCAGTTTAGGAACGGTTTTTTCTTTATCAAGAACACGCATTACTACTGCTTCACCTTTTGTGGTTGGCAGGGTAGAAACTCTAAGGTCTACTTCTTTTGGGTCAAATATTCTGATTCTTCCATCCTGTGGCAGCCTTCTGTTGGCTATATCCATTTCACCCAAAACTTTTATTCTGGAAACCACTGCGGGATATATGTTTTTAGGAAGCACCGTCACGTCTCTTAACATGCCATCTACCCTGTATCTTACAACTGCCTGGTTTCTGCCTGGTTCTATGTGTATATCACTTGCCCCTTCATAAAGAGCGCCGTTGATAATTTCTGTAACAAGCTGGACAGCCGGACCAGATGCATCATCTCTTAAACTTTGTACTTCATCCTCTGTATCACCTTCAAGTTCACTGCTCCCGGATATATACCAGCGTCTGAGTGCCCTTTCAATTTCAGCTGCTGTTGCTACCATTGGCACAACTTTAAGTTTGGTTGTAAGCTCTATTTCATCAAAGGTGGCAAAATCCAGAGGGTCGGATACTGCAAGGTAGAGCTTTCCGTTTTCCTCTTTTATAGGATATACCCTGTATTTTACTGCGATTTCGGAATAATTGCCTTGTGGAGGTTGTTTTTCCCAGAATGCTTCCGGCGCCCTTTCAAGTCCAAGCTGGACTGCCAGCCCGTCTGCCACACATTCCGGAGAGCATATACCTGCGGATATGAGTGCATCGCTTAGCTTAGCTCCTGTTTTTTTCTGGAGCTCCTGGGCTTTTAAAAGCTGTTCCCTACTTATCACGCCCATTTCTATAAGAATTTCACCGAGAGGTTTTTGCTCTCTGAGGGCTGGAATATAAAACATCTGTTTTTATCCCCCTTTCGGGTAAAACACCGCTGTAATTTTTATAGCTCCATAACTGTACTCAATATCAAGCCTGATATCTCCGTAGTTTGCTTTTGTATGTTTTACTATTGTTTCAATAAGGTCTGCTCTGAGCATATCAAAGGAGGCGCTGCCAGTGCCCATCCTGTCGTTTATTATCATCCTTATAAGTCTTTCTTTCGCTTTTTTAGCCGATGCTGTTCTTTTTTTAAAAAACTTTTTTATTATAGTACACACTGTTTATACACCCCCTGCTAAACCGAAAAACCCATAGCTCTTAAGATGTTTTGTATTATTCCTTCTTCTTTTTTGGGGACAAAAGGGGGAATAGGTTCGCCTGTTAGTTTGAGTGCCATACTTCTAAAAGCTTTACTCGCCATAGAAGAATTTTCATATATCACAAGTTCGCCATAGTTTCCGCTTGTGAGAACTTTTTCGTTTTCGGTAATAACTCCAAGAAGGTCAATTCTCAAAATTTCAATTATATCTTCAACTGAAAGCATATCTCCTGTGCGAGCCAGCCTTTGCTGGTAGCGGTTTATGATAAGCCACGGTTTTGGGAGCCCGAGTACTGTTACAAGTTGAACTACTTTATCGGCGTCCCTTATTGCCGTGACATCAGGAGTAGTAACTATAATAGCTTTTTCTGCTGCAGAGACTGCTACCTTGAATCCATGTTCAATTCCTGCAGGGCTGTCTATTAGAATGTAATTAAAAATTCTTGAGAGTTCAAAACATATATTTTTGAGGTCTTCAGAGGAAACAGAGAGTTTATCCTCTCTTTGTGCTGCGGGTAGGAGATACAAATTATCAAGCTTTTTATCCTGTACCAGAGCCTCATTTATGCTGCATCTTTTCCGAATAACGTCTACTATGTCATAAATTATTCTGTTTTTAAGTCCCAGTATCACATCAAGGTTTCTTAAGCCTATGTCCATGTCTATGAGAGCAACCCTGTATCCCATAAGAGCCAGACTTGCTCCCAAATTTGCAGTAACGGTTGATTTACCAACCCCACCTTTGCCCGAGGTTATAACATATATCTTTTCCGGCATAAAAACACCTCTCTATTTGAGTTATTTTATTGTTTGATATACTGAAAAGATAGGGAGAAACAGTGACAGAAGGACAAAAAACACTATGCCCCCAACGAGAATAACCATTCCGCCCTCTACAATAGGGGGAAGCCTCTGTATTAATGAATCTATTTCAGAGTCATAGAGCCGTGCTGCCCTTTCAAGCATTTCTGGAAGATTACCCGAACGTTCTCCTATTGCCGACATCCTTCCTGTGGGTGGAGGAAGCCATCTGCACTTGTTCAAGGCACCCGATAGACTGCCTCCACTCCTTACTACTGTTTTGACTACTTTTAGTTCGTCTTTCAAAGAAAGAAGTGGTGAATTTCTTTCTGCTATTTCAAGAGCGTTTATAACAGGAATACCTACATCTATCAGAAGAGCAAGCGTTCTTATTACTCTGGATGCTGCTGTTTTTGTGATAAACTGTCCTACAAACGGGATTTTTATAAGGATTCTTTCAAACCACAGCCGTGACGGCCTGTAATTCCATAATTTCTGTAAGCCTTTTATTAATCCGGCTGCAAAGAGATTAAACATCCCCAGCACAATCCACACATGCTGCGAAAAATAAAACATTATTTTTGTTGCAAAAGGCAGAGGAATCTCTGCCTCGGTAAGCATTTGTGCAAATTTGGGCACAACAAATATAAAAAGTCCAAGTGCTACTATAACGGCAAATATCAGGACAATTGCAGGATATGAAACTGCCTGCTTGAGCTTTTCTTTTAAAAACGCTTCTTTTTCAAAATGAGTAGTGAGTAATTCCAGCCCCTTTTCAAGCATACCAGCTTCTTCTGCTGCACTTATAACCTCAACGAATATGTCAGGAAACACGTTCGGAGAACTGCCGAAGGCAGTTCTTAAAGAAAAACCTTCTCGTATATTTTCTGCAACCAGCATCATTGCTTTTTTGATTCTTTTATTATCTGTCTGCCCAGCAACTGTTTCTACTGCTTCCAGTGTGGTAATCCCCGAACGGAGTAGAATATTCAGGTTTTTTGTCAGTAATGCCAGTTCTCTTGGCTTCACTTTTTTAAAGAAGCTTAAACCGGAAATGAAACTTTTCCTGACGGCTTCCACCCTAAATATAATAGCTCTCTCTTCTCCTACCTGTTTTTTAACAAGGTAAACTGCCTGCTCTTCTGTAGGAGCTTCTACTGCAACTTCCTTGAGAGTTCCGGATATGTACATTTTTATCCTGTAAAACATTGTTTTTTCACCCCTGTTGAAAAATCCTTTCTATTAAAAAACACAAAAGGGCAGATGTTTAAAAACACCTGCCCTTTTGTAAATTCTTTTATTGCTTTTATTGTGCTGATTGTGATGTAGCTTCTGCTTTCCCAGGATCCTGGTCGGGTGTCCCGCTCTGTACAGGTGCGCTTGTGTTTGTTGCCCAGACATCATCTGCTGTACCAGACTTTCTGTCAGGACCAGCTGACCTTATGAGATACCCCTGACGTTCTACACTATTTTCATCTTTAAATGTCATGTATTCATATGGGGTGCCCCATGGGTCTTTGACACCATCAGTTCCACCTGTCCATTTAATGCCTTTAGCCTGTAAAATTTTGGCAACTCCATCATCTGAAGTATTGTCAGCTTTTGGATAGTAACCTTGTCCTTCGTTTGCTGCATAAGCCTCAATAATGCTCCTCATTGCTGCTATATCTCCCATTGTTCTGCTCACACGGGCCTGATTAGTATACCCAAGGAGTCTGGGCATTAGCACACCTGCAAGTACTGCGATTATAGCTACAACTACAATTAACTCAACAAGTGTAAAACCTCTACTGTCCTTTAATACATTTTTTGCCTTTTTAAACATGTTAAAATCACCCTCCTTTTTGTTGTTGTTCCTAAAAATAAAAAAAGCAGGTGTTAAACCTGCATAAATTGCTTATCCGCTCATGAGAAAGTTCATATACATAAGCTTTTATCTCTTTTACTCCCACTCTTTTAGCAAAACAAACCCTGTGTTTTCCTTCTACCACATGCAATGGGATGTTTTTATTTTTTATTTGTGATTGGTACAACAACTTTATCAAAAATGCAGCAGAGTCTATTCCGCCTCTTTGTATGCTTTTATTACGCTCTCTACTATTTCCTGCCTCAGCTCTCTAGTCAAAGGAAACGCCACCAAAGATCGCTTTCCTTCTTTATTAACATGATCCGGAAGTGCCACAATTAACCCGTTTCTTCCCTGTATTACACGGGCAATTACTGCAAAGGAATCATCAAATACCACTCTTGCAAACCCTTTTAATCTGCCATTTTCATACTTTTTAAACGTAGTTTTTGTTATCTTCATAAAAATGCCAGCTCCTTTCACTTTTTTAAAATGTTAAAACTGAAGTTAAAACAGCAGCAACAAAAATTGAAGGTGCAAAAATCACTTCTGTCCTAAAATAGGTTCTGTCCTTGATCCCTTTAAGTACTCCGTACGCAGTTGCTGTCATCCCGGCAATAAGAAGTAAAATCATAATGCTGCTTCCAAAAAAGAAGGCCAGTGCAGTGAGTAGCTTCACATCACCTCCTCCCAATTGCCCATTTGTGATAATATATATTGCAAAAAGTATTGCAAACGCAGTAAGCATGTACATAATACTTTCTATAAACCTTGCTGGATTTAGAAAGGCATTTAGAATTATTCCATAAGTTAATACTGCAGCTGGAACCCAGTTATCTATTTCTTTTCTTTTGTAGTCCGTCCATGCTGCATAGGCTGTCAGTACAACTACTGGAAGGCTTAGAGTAATTGAATGCATTTTGCTTCGCCTACCTTTCCAAGATTTTTTCAAGCTCTTTTATGGTAATGCAGTTAAAGTCTTTGTAGTAAAGCTTCCACTGCCTGTTTGGAGAGTTTATTACAACAAGAAAGTCTTCATCCAGTTCTTTTATTCGCCTTGCCTCACTTATAAGCCCGGATGATACTATAATCTTCTTGGTCGAGTTTTCTAAAACAGTATTAACAATTTCGTCAACTTTATTAGGTAAGTCAAAAATTATAACGTCAAAAGCAGTTCTTGCAAATCTTATAATGTTTTCTACATCATCAGGAGTCATGTCTTTTATAAAACTCAACTTAGGAGGAGCCTGCAATATTAAGACATTTGGGCTGTATTCAATGAGATTCTTAAAAAAGCTTTCTTTTGTCCTTTCTTTCAAATACACTCCTATATGAGGAATAACAGGCAAATCCAATAAAAAGCTTAAATCAGAGCCTCCATCCTGAAAATTGAAATCTATTACAAGAATTTTTATGTTTTTATCAAACATTTCCATCAGCCTTTTAACAGTAGTAGTCCTGCCTACTCCACCTTTTACGCTCCAGACAGAAATTATTTCCTGCCTGAATACTTTTATCTTTTTGTCGTCTATCGTGATGTTTTTCAAATAGTCTTTAACACTGATTGCGTTATCAAAAATTCCTGAGTCATCAAATCCGTCATTTATTATAACGTCATATTTTTTGTGTTTTGCCTTTATCAAAGCTGATTCAAGAGATAGAGCAACATCGCACGGTTCCTTATTTTTTATCGTTTCAATTGTTTTTGGATTGTTTGATATAAGAAGGTTCAAAGGCATCATCTCCTTTCTTCTCTTTTGTAAAAGGTATACAAAAAAGGAGTATAACGTTGGAACACGTTATACTCCTTTTTTGTTGCATGTGAATAAGCTGTTAATAAACCTGTGGATAAGTATAAAGTTATTAACATAGTCTTAATCTTTTAATTGATACTGTGGTATTATCTTTTCATAATCTGTCCAGTGAGGAGATTTTGTATACTGTACGTCCTTTACTGTTTCATACGTCACTGTTGTTTCCCAGTGTGAAGTATCCTTCCAGTATCCCGGCTGATCTATAACTGTCTTCCAGTAACCCGGCTGGTCTACAACTGTTTCCCAGTGTCCGGGTTGATCCACAACCCATACCTGCTCTGTTGTATAATATCCAGGATGCCATACATCCTGTGTTTCATAATGACCTTCTATCCAATACCCTACAGTTTGCCAGTGTCCCGGCACATAATAAGCACTGGGATCACCCTCAGGAGTATCACTATAATACCAACCACCCGGATGGTACCAAAGGCCAGGTACCCAATAAGTATAATACTCCCAATGTCCGGGTACCCAGACTAATTCTGTGGAATAATATCCATCATGCCATACCTGACGCGTTTCCCAGTGGCCTTTTTCCGGCACCCATACCTGACGGGTTACAGGCGGTACCCACTCCTGATGTGTCTTTGGGGGAACCCATTCCTGTGACTGAACCCACACCGTTTTTGGTACTGCTACCTGCTTTGTTACTTGCATATATCCACCTTCATGTACCCATTGCCTTGTTAAACTTTGGTTTGTACTGCTGTCCTGCAAAATCGCTGCACCTGATATTCCATTGCCTTGTGCAGGTATATAATTAGACCAACCAGAGCTTTGTATATTTGAATCCTGTACAGGAATAAGATTGGAGTTATTTGATGTATCTGCAAAAGCTGATACTGAAAATAAAAACAGAAAAACAGCTATTGCTATTGCAGCTATTCTTTTCAAGAAAGCTCACCTCCTCACAAAAAAAATAACACCCTGCAGGGTGTTAATATCTTACAACAGCAATTATTTTGTCGCCTTTTACAAGCATTCTTACAACGTCACCCGCTTTAAAATCATCCGGGTTATATTTTTTGATATTTTTAAGATTATCAATAGTTTGTTCTGTTGTTTTTGGTGTTACGGAATAAAATTTGCCATTGTTTAACGTAATTCCGTCATTGCTTGCTTCTTTTACAACATCTATTATTTCAGTTCCGTCTTTTTCTTTTGTTTCTTTGTGCCCTGTATAAACTACAAGATATTTTTTATCACCTGCTGAAATAACATACGCTTTATTCCCTTTTTTAACGTCTGAAACATCACCTACTGCAATAATTGTATCGTTAAGATTTACTTTTTGTCCGCCTACTGTTACTTCACTGCCTTTTACCTCTTTTATTTCCTGCAACTTTTGTGTCTCAATCTTTTTTGTCTGTCCGCAGCCTATTAGACTCAAAGCCAGAACTGTTATTAAAGCATAAATTACGTATTTTTTCATTTTATCATCACCCTTCCTTTCTATTTATTTATTTTTCTAAGCGCTGCTCTTCCTTCTATAGAAAACACTACATAGTTATTTCCCGGCTGGGCATCCCGCAGTTCATAATGCGACGTGTCAACCCACTGAAGAGAAGAATAGTTAAGAGGCATATTCTTTGGAGCAATCATCCCGACATCCTGCCAGTCCTGCCCATCTTGAGAAAGCTGCCACGTTTCATCAGTGTGAAGAATCACGTTCCCGTTTGAATCTGCTATTGAAGCTATAAATGCACCGGGATTGTCTTTTCTACTGCTTGTTGTAAAAGAAAAACTGGCAGCAGGTTGTCCCTGATATAGATTTTGCACGTATGCTTTCACTTCATGAGTACCTGCTGGCAGAAAAATACTTGTAGAATAACCTGTTCGCCAGTTGTTACCACTTAGAACCTGTTTACCATCAACGTACAAGGTAAAAACGTCATCCGCAGTGGCAGTTATAGTTACTGTTTGAGGTTTAGAAAGGGTAAAGCTCTGCTTAAACCAGTAAGCACCAACATTTTCAACACCCCAGATCCATTTTGCGTTACTGTCTTTCCAGTTTTGTATTACTCCCCAGGGACCCGTTCCGTATACATTAACCGACTGATTGTAGCCTGTTTGAGGTAAATAGTTGTTTGTGTAGTACCCTGACCTTACTAAAACCTGCCTTTTTCCCGGCAAAACAGGCTCTTTGTACTTTGTTACCACGTCTCCTGTAATTACTAAATATTTACCTTCAAGATGTGCAGAGGCATTCTGAAGTGTGTAGCCTTTTGATTTAAAAAATTCTACAGCTTTGTTTGCTGCTGCCTGAAGCAGGTTAACATCTATTTGTCCTGTTGTATTTAAATTTTGAGATTGGTACTGGTATATTTCCCAGGCTGCTTTATTTGCTGCCTCGTCTGCCAGCGTATACAATCGGCTGCGCTCCAGAATAAGACGTGTTGTGTTGGTTTGGTACATATAAAGCATTAATGCTATTACAAAAACAAGAAAGAAGAATACAAGCATTCCATTGCCTTTTTTGTCTTTTAGAAATTTTTTCATGGTCTTTCCTCCCATATTTGACTGCTTGAACCATAAACTGTTTTGGTCTGAAGTGCAGAGAAAAACTGCGGTACAGGGAATGAAACCTGAACTGTTACCGGATCTCCGGGATTGTTAGGAGTCTGCACCATAGTAATCTGAACCTTGTTTTTCCACCCCAGAATAAACCCGTTCCCGAAGTTTTGGGCAGCCTGCACTGCTGTTGCATAGGGAGTAGGACTTCTTGCTGCTGATCTGGCTGCTTCAAATGCTGCCTCGTTTACAGCAAGCTGAAGCACTCCAAGGACAGTGAGCTGGATCGCCATTGTAAATAAAAGCATAAGAACCGGTATTAAAGAAGCAGCTGCAACATATTCAGAAATTCCTCTCCTGTCTTTTAAAAACTTTCCAATCAAGGCTATGCACCTCCTGATAAAAAAAACAGGGGAAAAATATCCCCCCATCCTTTGTTTATTGTCCCGATGCGATGCTCTGGAATTTTGTGCTTTTACTGAGCAACTGGCGGTTGAACAGGTTTTGTTATTGGTTCAGTTGTAGACCCGATTCCCCTAACAGGAGTTCCAGAACCGATTGGTGTAGGAACAAATGGTGTAGTGGAAGGAGAAGTTGTGGAGCTGGTTCCATCACTTACAGGTGGCTGGACAGGGTTATCTTTTGGATTACCAATTGTTGTCCCTGACCCAGTTTCTACTCCTGTAACCGGCTGTTTACCCTGTGCAGGGTCAATTATCGATGTACCCTGTGAGGGTTGTGTGCCGGTTGATGGAGCTGGTGTTGTAGTATCACTTACAGGCGGTTGAACAGGATTTGTTATTGGTTCAGCTGTAGAATTGCTGCCACTTACAGGAGTTTGATTATTAGTTGAGCCTGTAAATGGGTTTAGCATAGATATGTTACCAAGTGCGTCATTCCACAAGTCGGATACTGTAGTTCTTGCATTAGGTATTGCGAGTACTGCTATCCCTGCTACGAGTGCTAAGAGTGATGCAACTGCGACGTACTCGTTTAATCCCTTTCTGTCTTTCTTTAAATTTGTTAATACTGTCATCACTTTCCTATAAATGTTGAATGTGGGTTCATTGTACATATAAAAACACCTCCTTAAAAATGGCGTTCAATAAAAAAAGGCACACCTTTTTGAAAGGTATACCTTTAACTAGAACATTCCGCAAGAAGTCTCCATCTTCTATAAGATGGAGATGAATTTCTGGTCGATGAAGCAGGAAGCCCCCACCTCTTCAGGTGGTGGGTAGTTCACTGAGTTCCAAATATATTTGAAAAGCTTACTATAAACGGGAAAATTACAAATACAATAAGAGGAATGAAAAAACCTATAAGCACCGGAATTGCTATTACATTATCAAGTACGGATGCTTTTGCTGTTTTTTCGTTTATTCTGTCTTCTTCAATGTCTCTCAAAAGTTCATCAAGCTGCTCTGCAAGTCCCTGAGACGTTTCTGAAGTCTTTATGAGTATTTTTACGGCACGCTGAAAGTATTTATTCAGACTTTTTTCTGCAGCTTCTTCAAGGCTTAAAGAAAGAGGTATGCCAGCATCGGCTTTCTGCAGTGCTTCCTGTATTATTTCTTTCATGTATCCCTTTTTGTTCTCTACAATATACCTCATTATGTTTTCTACAGGTATTCCTACAGAAAGGCCTGATATAAACGTTTCAAGAATGGCAGGAAGTTCATTGTCTGCCATAAGCCTTTTTTTATACTTGCTTACAGTGTCCTTATAGCTTAAGTACATTATAACAGGAACGCCAAGCGCAAGAACTAAAAAAGGCTTCATCAAAACAGGAACAAAAATAAAAGAGAACAAAAGAAGAATTAATGAAAAGCCGAGAACAAGGGAAAAAGTAGAAAGCAGCTCAGCAGCAGAAGTAACTTTCATAAAAAGCACATTAATCTGTCCTACGGCTTTTATTTCTCTGTCTATTCTTGTAAACACATCTTCTCCGGTTATTTTTTTGATTGTGCTTTCCTTAAAAATTTTCATTTTCCGCACCTTCCTTTAAATGGAACTTATTTGTTTATCAATTGCTCTAAACACAAAAACTGTAGTTACTACATAGCTTATGATTATATAAAGCAGTACCAGTTTTCCTGCTGTAGTGGTGAATGCTTCTGCGTACATTTGCCCTGATGTATAGGTTGAAAGCATTAAAAGAATTGTAATTGCAATTATCATTACTACAGTGCTTTTTGTGCTTTTCATAAATGAGCTTATTTTATTATTCTGCCTTATTCTTTCTTTTATCTTGGCAGACATTTTCTGACATATATCTGCCGTATTTGCCTTCATCTGCCCTGCAAATACCATTGAGTCCACCCATGCCTCCACAAGAGGGCTTCCTGATTCTTTTGCAAAATCTTTCAAGGCTTCATAAAGGCTTATCCCTGCATCAACCTTTGCTACAATCTTTTTGATCTCGTCTTTCAAGGGATTTTCTGTAGTGTCTATCACCTTTTCCAGAGCGTTTACGATGTTTCCGGATATTTTTAGGTAGTCTGCTATGTCCTGAACTGCTTCAGCAAATTGCAGATTAAATTTAACGTATCTTTTCTGGGCAATTTTTTCAAGGACAAGCGGTACGGATACAAAAATCAAGGCAGGAGCTAAAAATGCCCAGAAAACTTCTTTTTTGATAATGAAAAGAGCAAATAAAAATGTGTTTAGAATAGATAAAAACAAAACGAGATTTTCAGCATCAACTTTTTTTATTCCTGCTCTTTTAAGAAGAATGTCAAAGTTATTCAGCACTTTCCCAAAACCTAAGACTTCTAAAGTGTTAAATTTTCTTTCTTTTGGCGCTATGAGCTGCCTCTCCATTCTTCTTATTATTTCCTGTTTTTTGTACTCTTTCAGCAGGTACAAAAACATTATGATGGAAAAAGCGCTTAAAGCAGTTATCAGTGAAAGCAGCAGTATCAATTTAAGCACCCCGCTTCCAGCTGGTTTAACTTATTTTCCTGAACAGAAAAAGAAGGTTCAGGCAGTTTTAAATTTTCTCTGTAAATTTCCAAAATATCATTTTTTATTATTTTTCTGTACGCAAGATAGATCTGGTACTCTTTTTGAGATTTAAAAATTTCATAGGACATTCTCATCTGCTGTTTGAAAGTTTCTTCTATGCTCTGCTTTATTGCAAAAACTGCCTCTTTTACTTCTTCTATGTTATCGTACCCATAGTTTTCTCTATAGTTTTTGGCGATTTTCCCTGTTATTTTTCCAATGCTTTTAAGAAGCTGCCTTGAAAGCTTTATCTGCCTTACATAAGCCTTTGCTATGTCTGTTTGAAGTGCGTTCATATCATAAAGGTATTCCAGCAGTTTTGTACCTAATACTGCAACTGCCTGCCAGTACCACTGCTCATTTTTGAAGGATTTAGCAAATTCATCAGCTATTTCTTTTTTCTTCACAAATGTTTCATCTGTCAGCAGTTCTTTTGCGTAGTGAACAAAATAGCTGAAGTATCTTGCCTGCCAGATGCCGTTCTCAAAATGTTCAGGATGTTCAAGCTTGTACCTTGTAAGTACGCCTGCTCTTACTTCTTTTCCCTTAGTACTGTCATTTATCCAGCTTATCAGCCTCTGTTTGGAAGTGAGAGCTTCGTCCGTGCTGCTGTCCATGAGTTCCGAATAATGTATTCGTGAATACTGCTCTGCCATGAAAACTTCAAATGCAATGTTGTATCTTTTTAAAATTTCTTCTCTTATTTTTGCCTCATAAAATAACTCCGGTTCTTTATAAATCGCTGTCGGAGTAGGCTGTGTACTCAACTTCTATCACCTCATCTTCCCTTATTCTCCATTTTGAAAGCTTTCTTATACCTTCCTCAAGGGTTTTTATTGCCCTTTCTAAAAGCATCTGTGCGTTCTTTTCATTAACAGGGTTACGTTTTTCCAAAAGAACTTCCACAGCTGCAATTCTGCCCGCAACTTCCTTTGAGAGATCTGAAAGAGCATGTGTGAGCTCAAAGCCCCATTTTTCTTCTTCAAATGACCTCTCATATTCACGTGAAAGCTCTATAAATTTATCTCTTTCTTTTTTCAGTGTTTTATTCATTTCTTCAAGTCTTTTTAGATTTTCCAGATATTCTTGATTTTTCTTTTCCAGTTCTTCTTTCTCTTTTAATACCTGATTAAGCTTTTCTGTGATGTGATTTGACTGCTCTGTTATTGCTTTTAAGGCCTCTTTCAGCTGTCTGTAGTCATCCGGCTCTTTCTCTATAATTTTGGGTTTTATGTTTTTAAGCTTTTCTTCAAGCTCTCTTTTGGAGTATTCTAATTTCTCTTTTTCTTTTTTAAGCCATTCTACAGTTTCCTGCAGGCTGTAAGATGTTCTTTTATACTCCTCAAGCTGCTTTTTTACCTCCTGCACTTCATTTCTTTTAAGTTCTGCTATTGATTCTCCCAGCACGTCGAAAAGTTCTTTCTGCTGCTCCGGTTCAAGATATGCAAGCTGTTCTCCAGCAGATGACGACAGTTTGCCCTGTTCTACTAAAATTTGAAGTTCAGGAATTAAATCGTTTAGTTTTTTAATACCACGCAGCTGCCTTTCTTTTAATCCTACTATTTCAGCAAGCTCTTTTTGGGAAATAATGGTTTGTAATTCGGCAACTGTTGCCGAATTATCATCCATAATTTGTAATTGGTTTTGTGGCTTACCTACTTTTATTCCATATATTCTTTCAAGTTCTAGAATACATCTTGCCAGTTTCATAGGATTTAGATTCCCTATACCTCTCTGCCTCAGGTTTGTCTCAATTAAATCTTTTAACATCCAGTCTTCTTTTGTAAGTCCATCTCTGTCCTCATAGGTTCGCACTTCACATGGAACTTCTTTTAAACTTAATTCTTTTGCTGCTTTTAATCTCTGGTTGCCGGATATAACAACATAGTCCTGTGTCACTATGAGAGGTACTATTATCCCACTTGTTCTTATGCTCTCAACAAATTCCTGCCAGCGATCTCCTTCTATGTCGTCAAAAAATTCCCTGTTGCGGGGATGTTCTTTTAACAGTTCAATTTTTATCATTTCCATAAAATGCACACTCCTTTGAAAATTTTCTTTTATTTTAAATGCTGAAGTTTTAATAAAAGTTCTAAAGCCCTTTTAAGACCCGAACAGTAGCCGGACCAGTAGTTGACTGCTGACTGCGATTCCGCCTGCGCTCTTGTTTCAAATGCCCACTTAATTTCTCTGTCAAGGACATCCAGCACTTTTTGAAAAGTAATCTCACTCATATCTTTGCATTCCCCTTTCCTGCAAACTAGTGAAAATGTTAATTTGCATAAAAAAAAGAGGCAGTTACCTGCCTCAAAGAAAAAGAAAGATTTCTGTTATATAACAAGCTGCAAAAAGAAAATAAAATACCAAAAAATATAGAATATGCTTTGTATTATCAAATACATTTTATTATATCCGGAATAATTCCAAAATTTTATAGTCCATACTACAGGCATATACAGTACAAGCACAGTGATAAATATCTGTACTGTATTGATAACAACATTAAAAAACGGAATATTTCTGTTAAAAAGTAAAAAATAACCGATTCCTGATATAAATGAGGGGAAACCGACCCAAAAGCATAAAGATAATATCGCAAGATATTTAACACTCAGACTTATGTAACTGACTTTTAAGGGATACAAAAACAAAAGAAGGATTTCGGCAATTTTCATAGAAAAAATAAAATGACAAATAATGAATACAGGAATCAAAAATCCCAAGCCATAAAGCGTCAAAAATATATCAGCTCTACAATTTTCTAATAAAGAAAGGGGATTTTTAAAATGCCTTTTAAAAATTTTATAACTTTTTACGCAATTGGTATTATTCTTTGCATCTTTCTTCTTGTAATTTTCTCGCAAAATGTAATTGCTAATATTATTCTGTTTTCTTTGATTGCTACTATTCCCACTTACGTTTTTATTAAAATTAACAAAAAAAGCTCTTATTTTATCCTTGTTAATAAAGGAAACCATACATACCACCTTCAAAAAACAACCAAATCTATAATATTGTTTTCCCAAAATACTCCTACTGATGCCCTTAAAATACTTTCTGACGACTTTTTTATAGCTTTGACAAATGCATTAAAAAAGGTAAACCCAGGTGACAAAATAATTGTAAAAACTCATCTTTTTACTGAGAATATGCTGAAGAGGTGGCCAGAACATATTCCCAGGCCGGATAAAATAGATTCTTATAACCCATCTTTTATTATTTTGTGTACAGTTATTTTTGCAGCTTTCATAAGTAACTTAGTCCGAAGTAATTATTATAAAATACGTATAAAAAGTTCTATTAGAAAAATTGTTTGTCATAAATGGTACTGTCTTACATGGATTAAACAGTAAGAAGAATATTTTTGCCTTATTAAAATTTTGATGTTTATTCATAGTTTGCATAAAAAAAAGAGGCAGTTGCCTGCCTCAAAAGAAAAAAGAAAGTCTTTATTTACCTGCTGCAATGTTTGAAAACATGGATGACATAGCGCTGAGCGTGTTATTCCACAAGTTGGATATTGTGGTTCTTGCATTAGGTATTACAAGCACTGCTATCCCTGCTACAAGTGCTAAGAGTGATGCTACTGCGACGTACTCGTTTAATCCCCTCTTGTCTTTCTTTAATCCTGCCAGCGCTGCCATTACTTTTTTGTAAATGTTAAATGTGAGTGCATTGTACATGTAAAAACACCTCCTGTAAAATTTGACTTCAATAAAAAAGGGACATACCTTTGAAGTATGCCCCTTCACCACTTAATGTATTTATAATCGAGAATGTAATTTCCTTTTTCATCAATACCTCTGAGCTCTGCAACCTCTTTTACTGCACGTCCTATTACATCACCTTTTTCATCTTCTTCAAGACCTATAAACACGAGCACATCAATTGCTTTTGCAATAAGCCTTCTTATTGTTCTGTCATCTATGTTTTTAAATTCCTTTATGAGCATTTCGAGTTTATCCAGAGCCATTTCAACATTGTCAGCATGTATGGTTGTAAAAGAGCCTTTGTGTCCTGAGTTAAGGACATTTATAAAGGTATATGCTGATATTGGTGTTCTTATCTCTGTCAGTATGATTCTGTCCGGATTTGCCCTTAAGCAGTCATAAAGTATGTCTTCATATGTTATTGCTTTCGCTCCTTCTTTTTCTTCTCTTGTTTTAAGGTAAAAGACATAAGGAAGAGGCAGTTCCATTTCTCTTGTGTCTTCAAGCACTGCTACTATGTGTTTGGGCTGGATGTAATACGTAAGAGCATTTACAAATGTTGTTTTGCCCGCTCCCGTTTCGCCTATAACCACAATGTTTCTTCTGTTCCTGACACACATCTTGAAATACTCTGATAGAGTGCCATTAAAGTTTTCTTCTTCTTTTGTGCGCTTTTTTACCATTTCTATTGTACCTATGCTGTCATTCAATCCCCGCAGTCCATATATAAGCTCATCAAGATTTTTATTCAAGCTTGTGTGTTTTCGTATGATTATATAGGGTTCCAGAGCTTCAGGTGGAATTATTACTTTTACACGGGAGCCGTCATAAAGCTCAGCGTCCTTCGACGGCTCCGCATAGGAAATGTTCTGTCCGGAGTTCGCTATTATTCTTTCGTATATTACTCTGACTTCTTCCATGCTTGCAAATCCTCTTTCATCATCGTATTTTACTCCGTCTTTTACATACATCAGCCTCGTCCCAAAGCTTATTATATCCGTTACTCCGTCCATTTTGAGGTACTTTTCAAAAGGCCCCAGCATGTACATTTTGTTGTACACTTCTTCAGTAACAGTATAGAGATTGTCAAGATAGTGTGGAAAGTTCTGTTCAAGATATTTCCTAACTTCCAGCCTTAAAAGTCCTTTTAAATCACCTGCGCTTTGTGCCTGATAGTTTAACATCTGAGGCCTTACTGCATTCACTATCAAATCTATATCTATTTTTCGGGCAGTATTTATCAACTTGGAGCGCTCTGAAAGGCTCATGAGTCATCACCCTTTCACTGCAAAAGGTTTTGAAGTTCCATAAGCACTTTCTTCCTCTTTTCTTCTTTTTCCTTGTATTCTTCAATCACCTTTTGCAGCTCTTTTATTTCTTCCTCCTTCTGTTTTATCATCTCTTCCTGCATTAAAAGTCTTCTTTCATATATTTCTTTGTTTCTGGCAAGTATGTTTTTAATTTCATTAAGAATGGCATCAATTTCGCTTTCTGATTCCTGCTTCTGCGAAATTTCAAAAACTTCCGGCTGGTTTTGTTCTGGTACTGCAGATTCTCTTTCTAATTCCGCTTTTTCTTCCTGGATTAACATATCTTTTTTGCCTCCTTCAGTATTAATTAAATTATTAATTATCTCTCCGGGATCTATGGGGCTCCTATATATGTCCTTAATCCCAATTTCTTTAGCAGTTTCCACAAGGCTGTAGTCTGAATCTCCTGCAAGGAGGATTATCTTTTTCCCTGCAGAGATTAAGCTTCTGATGTAATCTTTATTTGAAATATATGAAATTATCGCTGCATCGCAGCTTGCAAGGCTGTCTGCTGTTTCAAATTTTGACTTAAAAATGTCATCAAGTTCTTTGTATCCGGTGTTAACATAAACCTTCATAGGATAAAACTCACTCCTCTCTTCAGATATTCTTTTCTGTTCTTTTTTAATCTCATCGGGTTCTTCAGCAGTTTTATATTGAAAGTATTTTTCGCTTTCTAATTCTGTTATGTTTTCAGTTGCAGGTAAAGGACCGATTCCTTCAGGTGTTTCTTCTGCTGCAGCTGCTCCGGATATATTTTCAACCGCAGGTAATACTTTAGTTTCTTCTGGAGTTTCCTCAGTATTTGGAGACTCAGCAGGAATTTGTTTTGTTTGTTTTCTCTTGAAAAATAAAAATCCTCTTTTTTCTTCATAAAAGATGCTGGGATACAAAACATTTAAAATATTTTCAGCATGTTTCAGTATTTTGGGATTTTCAAAACTGCCCAAGTTTTTAATATACGGAACTTTGTAAATAACAGGTAGCTTAATTTCTGTTATATTTACATATACCAGCTCCTTTTTCTGCACTTTGTTTACAATCATTCTCACTTTCTTTAAGTCTATAAATCTATTTGCTCTTGCCCAGTCAATATTCCCTATGGCACGGCTGCTGACAGAGGCATTGTCTTCTACGATAAACAGTATGTCCTTTGACATGTCAAAAATATCAATACAGCCTTCCACAAATGCAGGCTGTATGTCCACTATGACAAGCTCATACCGGTTGTTCAGCTCCTCCATCATTTTTCTTAATTTATCAGGCTTTATCATCTCATATGTGTCAGGATAGCCTCCGACTATCACATCAAAGCTCTGTTTTAATGGCCTCTGTACTGCCCAGTCAATGTTTCCATTGACAGCTTCAAGAATATTTTTCTTGCGGTCTAAGTCCAGTATTGAGACAAAATCGCCGGGAGAAAAGTCAAATTCAATAACACAGGTTTTAAGTTTTTTGGCTGCTGTTTTTGAAATGGCAAGAGCTATTGTTGTTTTGCCGACACCCCCTTTTGGGGAGAAGATTGAAATTATCATTTTTACATCACTCCTTGAAAATTTTGAAACTGTTTGACTTGACATAAGGGGCTATCAGTGAAGCTTTGTCGGGAGTTGTTTCAAGTACCGCAATTGTGCTTACAGTACCGTTAACCGCTGACGTTGTTTGCTCTATTGAGTAAACCTTCAGCCCGCTTACTGTCTGATTTGCACCTCCAGCAATATTTGATAAAAGTACAAGACTTATTGTGTCTCCGACGGAAATAAGCTTTGCGTCTTCATAAGGAACGTTTATGCTTATTAAAACATCGCCTGGAGCTACTTCAAGTCCCTTCTGCATAACTATGCTGTGCGGTATGAAATCGCCTTTCACACGTGAAGTATTAAGGCTTTTGCCTACAATCTCCTGAGGATTCTTCACTAGATCTGCTGCAAGGCTTGCAGGAATGCTTTTTGTGGTAAGCATGTCCTGAGTTATTACTGTGCCTGCATTTATCGGTTTTGCTGCCACAACAACATTTACTGTTCCCTGCGTGCTGTTAAGCACTAAAAAAGCTGCAAGGAAGACAAACACCGCAGTGATAATTCCTATTTTGATTATCCTGCTCAATTCCCTTCACCTTCCCATTCTTTTATTTTTTTGTGGTAAAAATCAAGCTTTTTTTGATTTAAGAGGTAAAGTTCGATGCCGTCTTTTACTTCATCGAAAGGCTTGATTGTCTGCTCTGTGGTTTTTAAAATTATATACCCTTCATTGTTAACAGGTACTGGTTCATAAATTGTATCTGGTTTTAAGGATACTCCAAAAAATTTCTGACTTACAGGGATGTCTCCCATAAAGCCGCCGTTTCCGCTTATTCTGTCTATTGAATACTGCTCAAAAAGTTTGCTGAAGTCTTCTCCGTCCTTAAGCTTTTGATATACCATATCCGCTGTATCTCTGTCTTTGACTGATATTTCATATACCTTCACTGTTGTGTAGTAGTCTTTGTGTGTTTCATAAAAAATTTTTACTTCTTCCGGGTCCACTGTAATGTCTTTTGTGTATTTGTTAAAGAGCTTATCTGAAAGGAGAATATCTCTTAAGTCTTCTTTTGTAAGCTTTGTTTTGTCTTTAATATTCTGCCATGCTTTGTTTAGCTCTTCGTCGGTTACTGTTATTCCTTCTTTCTGTGCCTCATACTCAACTGCTTTTTTAGCTTTTAAATTTTCTAAAGCTGTTTTAGTTAGTTCTTTATCATCTACATTTTTAAAGCTGTCTTTTAAAAATGTTTTTTCTTTTTCCAGCTCAGCCTGTGTTATTGGTATTCCATGAACGCTCGCTATTTGCTTTGAACTGCATCCTGACAGGATTGAAAGTGCAAATACAGGCAGTATGAGCAGTAAAACTATTTTTCTCAAGCTTTTTACACCTCCTCTTTTCCTTCTCCATTTTCTTCATCAGTGCTGTAAAGTTCATCCTCAACTGTTTCCATTCTGTCTTCAAGATAATCACATACTGCATCAAGGTCATTCACTCTATTATTGAGTTCTTCTATGCTGCTGGCAACTGCATCTAAAAAGTCAAAAAACTTTTTAAAAATTTCTCTTTCCTCACCGGAAAGCTGAGAGGCAGCTGTAAATCCTCTCAAAAATGCCAGTTTTTCTTTTAAAGTCATCTGTTCCATTTGTACTTCACCTGCCTTTCGTTTAAAAGTTATATAAAAAAACAGGTATTGAACCTGTTTAGCCTTACAGTGCTATGTTCCTCAGCTCATCGTCAGAAATGTTTTCTTCACCTTTAATCAGCTCCAGCACTTTTTCTGCTATTTCTTTTGGAGTCAATTCAGCATCATTTTCATGTCCTATTATATACACTGCTTTCTCTGAATAGGTGGTTATCAGAAACAACGCCACTGCTTTTTGAAGTTCTTTTGTTTCTGCCTGTCCCCGCTTTACTTTAATTACTGCGATTTGCCTTTCTAACAGCAGATCTATACTCCGCATAATGCTGTCCGGATTGTTTTTTAATTCCTGCTTTAATTTGGAGTTACTGCTCATGCTGTTGATATTTTTAATAACACTGCTCATGAATTCAGATTTGTTGAGAAATATTATATCATCATTCTCTGCCAGTACATTTTTTACAATTTTTGATAATGTCGGTATGAGATTTGGTGACAGAGGAACATAATTCTTGTACCGGTATTCGGCAAATCTTAAAGCTGCCTGATATTCCAGTTTTGCTTCTTTCTCCAGCAAACTGCTAAGCTCTGTTACCTGCTTCTTTACAGCCTTTAGAGAAACCATGCTATTCCTCCTTTCTTTTGAAAAGTACTATTTTACCACTTCTGGCTTTCTGCTCTGCGCTTTGATAGAGCTTCTCAAGTTTATCAATAAAGATTAGTAAAGTGGTTGAAAAGTCGTTGTATTTGTAATCAGGCAGTTTCTCAATGTCCATAAGCTCCAATATGCCTGTTGCATTTGCAATGATTTTTTTGATTTCTTCAATAAGCTTATCAGCAAGCTCACACTGCTTTTTTGCTTCAATTCCGTACTGCTGCCTCAGCTGTTCCAATTTATATCTCATGTTTTTGATTTCTGCTTCTGCTCTTGCTTTCTCCTCTAATGCCTGCCTTTTTTCTTCAAGGGCTTTTCTGCGCAGTTCATCAAGTCTGTTTTTTTCCTGCTCAAGTTCATTAAGGCGTTTTGTCAGCTGTTTTGACTGCTCTTTAATTGTTTTTAATGTGCTTTTTAGTTCTTCATAATCATCAGGTACTTTTTCAATTATTTCAGGCTTTATTTCAGCAATTTTCTTCTCAAGTTCCTTTTTCATTTCTTCTGCTTCTTTCTTCTGCTTTTCAAGTGCTGTAATTTTGTTCTGCATATCTAAATACTGCTTCCTGTATTCCTCCATCTGCCTTCTTAAGCTTTCTATTTCACTTCTTTTAAAATCAGCTACTGCATCACCAAGAATATTGTAAAGTTCTTTCTGTTGTTCAGGTTCAAGATATGCAAACTGTTCTCCTGCTTTTGTGGTTAGTTTGCCTTCTTCAACAAGTTTCTGGAGTTCTGGTATGAGTTCATTGAGTTTTTTAAGTTGTCGAAATCTCCTATCTGTAAGTCCAATAGTTTCTGCAAGCTCTTTTTGGAAAACATTGTTAGATAAATCGGAACCCGGTTCCTGTTTTTCTTTTACATTAATTGTATTTACTGGTCTGCCTCTCTTTACACCATATATCCTTTCCAACTCTAAAATACATCTTGCCAGCTTCATAGGATTTAAATTGCCTATACCTCTCTGCCTCAGGTTTGTCTCAATTAAATCTTTCAGCATCCAGTCCTCTTTTGTTAATCCATCCCTGTCCTCATAGGTTCGCACTTCGCATGGTACTTCTTTTAAACCTATTTCCTTTGCTGCTTTTAATCTCTGGTTGCCGGATATAACAACATAGTCCTGTGTCACTATGAGAGGTACTATTATCCCACTGGTTTTTATGCTTTCTACAAATTCCTGCCAGCGTTCGCCCTGGATATCGTCAAAAAATTCTTTGTTGCGGGAATGCTCTTTTAATAGGTTAATGTCTATCATTTGCATAAAAATTCCTCCTCTCTGCTGTTGTTTCTAAAAATAAAAAAAGCAGATGTTAAACCTGCTACAATAATAAAGTCTAATTTACAAACAAACTGTAGCTGTTTTTGTTTTGTATCATCTTGATATTAGCCAAAAAAATTTCATGCAAATCTTTTGCTGAAACAAAAATTTCATTATCACACACTATAATAGGATTATTTGTTTTTATTGCTTGCCCTTTAACATAAACTGTGTTGGTTTTGGCATCTATTTTTACTACTTTTTTATAAGTTAAAGCAGCTTCGTCTTTATCATATTGATACTCAATATGATAACTTTCAAGTACATATCTTATGGGTATGTATATTTCACCATCTTTAATAAAAGGAGATACATTCATATTACGAACGTTGTATTTTTGATTAAAAAGTACATCAAATAAAAGATCTCCAATATTCATACTGCCTAACATTACTCCTTCTTTATATTTTGTTTGCCCAACGGTAAAAATACACCCATTAGCCTGTTCATACCAATTTGAAAGATACCAAGCGGTTGAATAACCTATTACAAAGGCTAACAAAAAAACAAGTATTTTCTTCACTTTTGATCTCCCCTTGCAGTTTGTGTTTGATAAAAATATATGTTTCTCATAAGAAAAAGAACTTCTCCCTTCTTTTTGTTTTTTTATCAAAAAAATGCAAAAAGATTCTACCTTGTAGAAGTTTGTTTTATCTTTTTTTAAATACATGTATTATCCACGTATCAACTGTCAGAATAAAACACATTACTGCTGTAAGTATTCTATCAGGCATAAAATAACCAAAGAAAATTGTCAATCCGATAAAAGTCCAAAAAGGAATCAAAATTAAGTCCAAAGTATTCTGTAATAAAGTCAATATGCGATTATTTCGACACATTCTTACACCTTCTTTTATTGTTTCATTTATACCAATATAAAAAGGCAGGAACGCTTATATGAGCATTCTTGCCTTTTCTCTAGAAAGTAATTGTTTCTGTTTGTATATTTGTCTGCTGCCAGTTTGGATTAGATGTCTTAAAGCCGGGATTACTAGAAGAGTTCTGGTTATCCTGGAAAAATGTTGTATTAAAGCCGTTTACAGGTATATGAACATATACGCAGAAGTATTTATCAGTTCCATTGAGGTACAGTTTAAAGTACAGTGTTGAGTCTTCCTGTCCTGCTTTCCTGTACATGAACCTGAACGTTGCTTCCTGATTTGCTAAGTCTATGTTCTGCATAACTGGATATTCTGTTTCCCAGTTGTCGTCTTCCAAAAGGTAGTTTGTATATCTGTGTATGTTGTGGAAAGCCTCAACCTTTGTTACGTATGCTGGTGTTCGCACTTCTCTTGGGCCTATCGGAGTATCTATAATTGAACCTATTTCTACGTTCTTCCATTTGATTGTTATATCCATGTATGCAGGATAACCTTTTTCATCCGTATGCCATTTTGTGAATACAAAATTGGGTGTCTTGTTTATTGTTATAGTTGCATGTACAGAATCAGCTGTAACCTGCCTTATTGGAGGTGTATTATTGGAAGCTGCTGTATTACTGCTGGAAGGTGATGTGCTTACTGCAGAAGGATTATTATTCTGCGGAGAACTGCTGTTCTGTGGTGGAGGTGTTGGAGATGTTCCGTCAGGGTTATCGCCGGGTATTCTAAACGTTGCTATACCTGAATGTGTTGCGTAGTTCAAAACTTCATTTATAAAATCTTGGTAGTTAGTGAATTGATCAAGGAAAATAACTACATCTCCTGGACTTCTAAAAGCATCTGAGCCAAAATAATTGGCTAAATCTTGATAATAATCTTGCAGTATTTTTATCACTGGAGCATTTTTATTCAAAGTTCCTACTATTTCATCCGGTACGCTAACACCATGTTCTTCTAAAATTGCAGCTATTGCTTCATCTATTGCCGGATCCCCTGTTATAACCTTCCCTGTTCTGGGCTTCCAGTCCCAGTTGTTTGCGTACTGAGCTGTCTTTTTGGTAAACTGCAAAATAAATACCCCTGTCTTTTCATCATACATGAAACCTGCCTGCTTTAAGTAGTCAATTTCATCTTGAGTTAAACTTTTGTACGGCACTACATACGCTCCGTCGCTTGCCCAGCCTCCCTGAAATTCTACCCCGTTTACAAGCATTTCTGAACCATCCGGTTTTACTATTCTTACTGTGCGCATGTCACCTATTATGGTGGCGTTGCCTAACATTGTGGAGTTGTCCGCATTAGTTCGACTACCTCCATTTTGTCCGCCGCTTCCACTGCTGTTATATCCGCTGTAGGTGCTTCCGCTGTAGTTAAAAAATCCGCCTGTTGCATTTATTGCATCTAAAAGAGCCTGCTTCGTGTTGCTGTCATTTAAGAGAGATGTTGCAACAACTCTGTCACCCATGCGCACAGCATCAACTGTAGATACCTGACCGTTTGATATTGCTATCAGAGAATTAGAAGTTCCGTTGTAGTAGTAGTTAGTACCGTTCACCGAATATCCCGGAGATACTGAAATTGTATCTCTCTGCCCGGTATCGGTTGTAATTGATGTATTTAACTGCCCGCTTGAAGCTACTTTTTCCGGTGGCACAAGGTGACCGTTGTTTGTCATTATTCCTGTTGTTACATATTTTGTTCCGTCCGGATTGGTAACCTCTATCTGATTGCCTCCCAGCCAGTGCACTTTTGTGCCGTCATCCATTGTGTAATCGGCATACACCGGCACAACACAGGAAAGCAGGAAAATAATTAAAACTGCTGCTGCAATTTTCTTCAAAAAAGCTCACCTCCCATAAAAAACTTTTTATTAAATAAAAAAAGGATAGGTTTTTGTTACCTATCCCCTTCTTGCCAATTTTTATTTAATTTAACAATTTTTCTATTTCTTCTTTGGGAAGTTTAGTTATTTCTGCAATTTCGTCGATATCCATTCCTTCTTTTAATAAATTCTTAGCTATAGCTAGTTTTGCTTCTTTCTCTCCTTCTTTTCTCCCTTCTTCTATCAACCTTCTAAAAGTTGCTGACTTCTCTAAATTTAACATCTTTATCACCACTTTAATTTAACAGCTTCTTTATCTCATCAATAGAAAGCCCTGTAACTTTAGCTACTTTAGCAATGTCCATACCTTCTTTTAAAAGCTCTTTCGCTATTGTTATTTTAGCTTCTTTTTCCCCTTCTTTTCTCCCTTCTTCTATCCCTTCTTTTCTTCCTTCTTCTATCAACCTTCTAAAAGTTGCTGACTTCTCTAAATTTAGCATTTTTATCACCTCCGCAAACGTCTTATCAATAATTTCCTCTTCATACACCAGCTCTGCAAGTATTTTGGCTCTTGCAGCCACTTCTCTCTTTCTTTCCTGTTCCAGAGGAATCTTTTTTATCATCTCTACGCATTCTTTCAGATAAAGTTCTTTTTCTTTTTTTCTCCTTTCTTTGTCCATCAAAGGAAGCAGCGTGAACAGTTCATAATAGTTAGTTTGTGTTATCTCATTAAATTTTATTTCCCCCACATCTATTATCTTGTACCTGTACTTCAAAAAATTTTCCTCTCCAAAGTCAAAATTCACTCCATCGGCCATATTTAAGTTGTTTTCACCTATGTACACAACAACCTGATAGGGAACTAATTCATGTTTCTCCATTATTTCAACAGCGTACCTTAACATTCTGTAAGGCATTTCTCTGTCATTATCTGACTGGAATTCTATATGTACGGCAATGGTGTTTCCCTCTTTTGTAATACACTTAAAGATCATATCGCTTTCTCTCATTTCAACCCTTGGAAACTCCACGTTAAGTTCCTCTATTTTAGTGTGCTGTATCCCCAAAAAATAGCTTAATATATCGTCTGTTAAATCAGAAAACATATCTTTTAACGTTATATCGTATTTTCCTACAATTTCTCCCTCCATTATCTCTTACCACAATTATACCACACTTAAAAAGAAAGGGACAGACATTTTTAAAGCCTGTCCCTTATTGTGTCTATCCACTCTAAATCCCATTTCTGCGTTACAGGGTTGTATACACCATCGTATGCTGCGAGTTTCCATTTTCCGTCCTGTTTGACAAGTAACGCATGAGCATAAACTGTTCCCCATGTTCCGGGATCATTAGGTCTGTCAGTTTTTTGAGTTACAGAATAATATACACTTGCAATATTACCCATTGTTGATATTTTAATAACCTTATATGAATCAGGTTTTATCCAGATAGCACCTAAAGGATATACATAAGTTCCATCTGAGAGATTACCGCCTCTTAACAAAATACTGTCTACTACACCGTACTCGTTTCTATTTCCAAAAGCTCCGCCGATTGTTGGCCCTTTATGTCCGTCTGTGTCCCATACGCCCATTTTAGTGCCTTTATAGAAGTATTTGTCCATGTTCGGCAGAAAACCGTTTTTGTTATACCAAAGTCCATCTGCACCTTTATGAGGTGTATCTTTTATAACCATAGGCTCTGTCCACGGATACAGATTGTACTCTGTTACGTAATCTTTTGCTTCCTGCTGGTATTCTTTTATTGCATTATCAACTACTGAATTATGCCCAAGAGGCGAATCTACGTAGTCAGGTATCCATGCCTGTGAAAGCTTTGCAAAAGCCTGTTCCGCATGAGATATTACATTTACTGCTTCCTGCTCTGTTAAATCACTTGGCAGCAATCTCATAAGTCTCATCAGCATAACAACCGCCTCTGCTCTGTTTGCGTAAGCGTTTGGCCTGAACGTGCCGTCATCATAACCTCTCAGTATTTTCAATCCTACTGCGTTGGAAATTGCTGCTGAATACGGATCATTCTTTGAATAATCTTTGAAATTCAACGGCACGTTTGCTAAAGGTATTTGATATGATACTGCAGCATTTGAAAGCCATATTGCTATTTCTTTTCTTGTTATATTACCGTTTGGATTGAATGTGCCGTTATAATAATCCAAAGGTATAATATTTTTGTTTACAAGCTGCATTATAGGCTCGTAGTACCAGTCGTCGCTTTTCACGTCTTTAAAAGGATTCTGCGGTGCAGTGAGGTCTAATCCCAATGCCCTTGCAAGCATCGCTGCAAATTCTGCTCTTGTTAATGTATTTTCAGGCTTCAATGTCCCTATTACCCTGCAGGTAACTGTTCCAAATCCACCATAGTACCGTTCTGCTGTTGGCGGATCTGCCGGATAGCCCCTTATTATCTCTGCTGCTACGGCCAACTCTAAGTCAGGCATTGCCCAGTAAAAAGGCCCGTCTGGTTCAGTATACTTGTAAAAGTCCTGCACAGCATAAAAGTCTGCTGCAAAGCTGGGTACTGAAACTCCTAATACAAGAGCTAAAACTAACACAAAAGATAAAAATTTTTTCATTTAAAAAACACCTCCATTAGAAATTTTATCACATTTTTCTTAAAAAAGTAACCTTATTACAGCATCCTCAAGCTCAACAAGAGCTTCATTTATGTCATCTTTTGTTACTTTCTGTCCCAGAAGTTTCATAATACCTTTTATTTGATTTAGAGCAGCTTCCTCTTCTGTTTTATCCGGTTCTGCAGCTGTACTTACTTTGACAGTTTCTTCAGGAGAGATGTTCTGTCTTTCCACCTCCTTTGCTGCCTCACCCGAAAAGCTTACCTTCCCTTTTAAACCAAGAAAGTACTGCTGCACATCAGAAAATTTTGCAGGATTTTTTACGGCATTCACAACTTTCTCAGGAGTTACCGGATCAAATACAATATCATATATGCCAAGTGCCAGTGCATATCCTAAATGCTTTGATTCTTCATTCCCCGGCAAAAGTATTACTCTTTTGTCCCTCTGTCTCAAGGCAAACAAGAAATCCTTAAAGGGGAGTTTTATGTCTTCACGTGGTGCCAGAATAACCGTATCGTACAAATCTCTGCTCTTTTCTTCTAAAAGGTAATCTGCATAAAAGATTATTTCCGAGTCTATTTTGTTTTCCTTCAGTTTATGTTTTAACAGCTCATCCAGTTTTTCTATACCTGTGCATATAAATACCATTTTACAGCACTCCCGTAGACGGCTTTAAAAGGTTTTTAAGCCTTTTTTGAATGTGCTGACATGTAAAAATGTGTCTTAAGAAAATAACTTTTATTGTAAGGCTTTTAAAAGCCTCACATAATTTTATCCAGCCTTATTGTACGTGAATCTTTGCTCCATCTCTTTTCTGTTTTCTACAAGCTTATCCACTATCTCCTTAGAGTATCCCAGCCCTGCCATCTCCGAGATGACAAGGGCTTTTATTAAGAGTTTCTCTTTCTTGCCGGAGGGTTCAAGCCGTTTTATTTTCTCAAGGAGCTTATAGAAAAAAGCAGCTTCTATGTTATCCATTCCTATCACCTTCCTTATTTTTTCTTCAACCTTTTCTGTATTTCTTCTTTAGCCTCTCTTACCTGATTAAAAAAGTTTTGGCGCCTTTCCTGCCAGCCTTCAGGAAAATATGCATCAAAGCGGGCTTTTGTAAAGCCGTCTGTGGGGTCAGGTTCCTGTGGAGGTTCATTCTGCTGATTTGAAGACATCCTTCTGACTCTATATGTATAAGCAGAATAGCTGTAGCGTCCCAGCAGGCCAAAAAACTGCTGAATTAAAAAACCTATTAGCCACATTATTAGCAAATTTCTTACAAAAGGATGCGCATAGAGATAGTTCACAACTTCTTTTGTCCATATTGGCATCTTCTGCGGTATTTCGATTAAAATGGCTCCTTTTATGTTTATCGCTAAATCAACTGCCTGGTTTAAAGCATTTTTCCAGTCTCCCAAAACAGCTATAAGCCCTGTTGTGAACAGAAAAAGCCCAAACCAACCTGCAAAGATAACGGCAATCACATAAATAGCTTTTTTGAAAAGTTCTGTTCCTGCAACATACACAAACAGGAAAGGAAAGGTTATAATAAACATTATCCATAAAAAAATATTGGACAATTTATCTCTTCTCATACCAATCCAACCTTTCATGGATCTAAAAATCCTAATTTTATTATACATTTATCTATTTTTATTGTCAATACAAAAATTTAAAAAATTCAATTTCTCTCCATCCTCTCCATATAACCTGTAATCTGGGCAGCAACTGAAAGAACCTTATCTGCATACCACCATGAGAAATGATTATTATAGCGCCAGAGAGCAATTCTGAGAGCTTCACTTTCGCTGTATCCCCTGCTTTCATAATAATTCATAAGACTTCTTAAATAATTTGCTGCTGTATAAACAGCTGTCCTGTACTCAAAAGCCCCTGCGTTGGGACTTACCTGATTAACATTAGATGAAACATTTTCACCCTGTTTGAAAGGGTTATACTCTTCAAGTACATCCGGTAAAAGCTGCATCACCCCCAAAAGGGCAGTATTGGGTTCGGGGTAGTATACCCCTATAGCGTCCCCCCTGTACCCGGATTCCACATAAGCAATAGCCATTAATACAGTAGGAGAAATGTCGCACTTTCGTCCAGCTTCTTCAAAAATTTTAACCAAATACTTGTCTTTCGGAGCACTGAAATCTGACTTAATCACTTCCTGACGTGGAGGAGAAGGGTTTTGTATGTTTGGTTTTTCATCAACTGTAAGAACTCTAAAACGTTCTATCTCCCCCATTATTGAAAAAGCCGTTTCCATAACCATTGTCCTTTCTATTTCAGGAACATAATGTATTGTTCCGCCTGCATAGTGTACTGTTCCACCAAGATAAGGCATTGGGTCGACTGGTTTTCCGTTTTCTCTAACTTCAAAGTGCAGGTGAGGGCCTGTAGATACTCCAGTATTTCCTGACAACGCTACAATCTGTCCCTGTTTTACAAAATCTCCGGGTTTCACGTATATTTTTGAAAGGTGTGCGTATACCGTAGATAGATTATTTGCGTGCCTTATAATAACCACATTCCCGTATCCTCCTCCAGGCCCGACTGTAACCACAACCCCGTCAAGTACAGTAAGTATTGGAGTTCCCAGGGGAGTACCAAAATCTACTCCTGAATGAAAACGCTCAACACCGTAAACAGGATGTATTCTAGGGCCAAAAGGAGAAGTAACCTGATAACTTCCACTAAAGGGATATATCATTTTTCCGGGTTCTGATTCGTACGTTTCTATAGTTATTGATGAACTATCAGGATTATTAGAATTAGAATAGGCGTACTTTACAATCGCATTATCAAGCCTTGTCCAGTCCGTCAAAAAATCAACTCCTACCTGAGCAAGGAAGTGCACCACCTCTAACCTGTGATAGTTAATTTTCCCGTTATATTCGGGCATAGAAATTTCATTTCTGCTTTCAAAAACTTGATATATGGGATAGAATACCCCAGCATAGGTGTCAACACTTTTTATAAATTTTCTCTTGTTATACACTGTATAGTGTGACGAATAATAATTTCCTTTCTTATCGTACCAGCTCTCCCATACTTCTGTAGGCTCATCGTATTCAAAGTAGATAAAAACAGGCTTTAAATCTGTAGCTATGTTTTTTACCATTTCTTTATCCATATTGTCATCCCAGTCTCTGGCGTAAAGCTGTATGGTATAAGGAATGCCGTACGGAAGGAAGAAATTTTCTTCTGCTTTATTGTACGATTCTACGGGAGGAGCCACAGAAGAAACTATTTGGGCTGCCTCAAGAGCATTGTTTTGAACTACCCTGTCCGTGGAAGCGTCCCCGAAAAATGCAAAAAGAAAACCCACTTCCACTAAAAGCAGAAAAAAGAATACAAGAGCTCCCCAGAATACTGGAGAGTGCATTAGTCTTTTAAGAATGAAATTCCATGCCATTTTTGCTGCACCAGACAGGATGTTGTTTATGCGTTCGTCTAAATCGTTCATACATATCACCTGCCTTAATGTTTCCATCTAAATGCATCCGGATTGCTGGACACTTTCTGTATCCATTCGTAGCTTTTTTGCCCTACGATTCTACCGCCTTTAAAAATAATTTCTCCGCCTTTCCCTCCCACTTCTGCTGCTTTTGTTCCTAAAGGAGAAAGCACTGTAGTGCCTATTATTTTACCTGTACCGTCAAAAGCATGTTCACTTCCTGTAACGTTTTTTATTCTATCACCAATAGGAGCCTTTCTATAAGGAGTATACCCCTGCTCCTGTGCTTCTATTTCTGTCCTAAAGGTTACAGCAGGTTGAATGTCCGCATATCCTTCATCATCAGGCATGTAGTATTTTAAACTGCCGTCTTCAAGTTTTATGCCTTTTATAAGACCGTTTCCTTTTTCATCAACATACATTTTTGTTGGATCGTCTGTTGCATATTTATAGTTTATTGTGCCTGTACCTATTCCTCCTACTGTACCAATGAGGTTTCCTCCTGCTGCGCCAACCGCTCCTCCTATTCCTGCACCGATTTCGCCAAATTCTCTAATAGCGCTGTTTCCCAGTGCAAGTCCCATAGCACCGCCGACAACTGCACCAGCAGTTCCTAAAGCACCTCCCAGGACATTTCTTGTTTTTTCAGCTGTAGCTAGTGCCCGTTTGTATTTTTCTCCAGGGACATCTCTTTTAGGAGGTGGAGGAGGTGATTTTTGCTCTGGTGTATTATAGCCTGCTGTAAAGGCACCAGAAGGAATGACGGATTCAGGATAAATTTGTGAAGACGTCTGAGATGAAGGGATGAGATCTGCTTTTTCCTTAATAAAGAGAGGTTCGTTTTCTACCTCCTGCCCTCCGTAAGGGCCATCTCCACCAGCGTTCCCATTTCTTCCTGTACCGCCACCGCTATTGTCTCCGCCTTCCCCTTTTTCTGGTCTTCTTTCAGGAACTCTCTGGGTTACAGGGCCCCTTCTTCTTGCCCAGCTGCGTCCAGCAAGCCCTACTATTGATGCCATACCTGCAAGCCCGCTCATTGCAAGACCAGCATAAAATTCTTCATTTACTCCCAGAAACTTTAAGAATCCCATGAACAATTCTCTTAAAACTTTTGCTGTTGGAATAAGGGCAACCAACCCAAAAAGCTGTGCCCACCACTCCGAAAAGTCAGAAGAAATTCCCGGGGAAACAAGCACAGCATACAAAGACAGAACAAGTGCGTGCGAAGACTGCATAAAAGCATTTGATACTATTTCACCAGCTACAAGGCCTATTCCCCTGCTGTAGCCTGTCATGCTCCAGCCCCACACCACAATTGGTACAACTACCAACATTGATATAAGGACAAACTTTCGGATTGTATATAAAATGTTAAAATATATCATTAAACCCACAAAGGCAAGCTTTACCAAAGCGGTAGTGAGAAGGCTGTTTGTTTGTATGGCGTCAATAAAGTTCCAACCACCCTGTGTAAATTTACCACCCGCATATACTTCCATAAGATTTTTAAATAATTCAGTTAAATAAGCATTTGCCATAAATATAAGTTTTGAATATGTGGGAAGAAACCATATTATGGCATAGGCTAAAACAACAAGCCACATCTTCTGCATTGCATCCGCTCTCTTTGAAGGGTTTGAACCTGCTGACATAAGTCTAAACCCATTGATTATCATTGCTATTACTGCAAGCCCGCCAGTTGCAACCTCTACAGTACTGTACCACTTCATAGCAATATTCCACTCATCGGTCGTAAATGGAGCTGTTTCTGTGTTGGGAAGGTCAAAAACAAGCTCATCTATAGTTTTAAACCCGAGTGCTTTTATTCCGTCCACCAAGCCGTTAAAAGGAGCAGCCATTGCCCTTTCTATAAAGGTCTCTGCATATACAAAAGCGGGTACAAGCAGTACGAAAACAAAAACTATAACAAAAGTTTTATGTTTGTTCATTTGGATTCGTGCTAATGAATTCTTTTTCATAATCTGATGCCACCACCCTTACAACCGTAGAATTTTTACCTGCTTTCAGCAAGGCCTCACCTATACCGGAGGATAACAAAAACTCTCTTTCTCCTCTCGAGAGATGAAATACTTCTTGCACTGCATCTATGTCTGTTGGGGACTGCCTTAAAAGGAAAACCGTTGCTGCGTTTGTTAAAACTGCTCTCCCTTGAGGGGAATTTGCAAATTCTATAAAGCTCTGTGAAGCAATTGTAAGAGACGTATTTCTCTTTCTTGCCCTTCTTGCGAGGTTTTCTAAAAAATTTGCAGTATGCTCATATTTCATGAACATCCATG
>Ga0224486_100074_pt1 | contig 51340 bp, 40 predicted proteins | sample TexhydDE_CT_test_FD_172013 | JGI IMG/M metagenome (GOLD analysis project Ga0224486, IMG submission 172013) | Fracking water microbial communities from deep shales in Oklahoma, United States - hydraulically fractured wells DE_CT_test ... | reverse complement strand
AGGATGAACCTTAGCCGGTCTTTTTGGCGTAAAAGAGAGAGAAATATACTGGAAATATTTAACATAGAAAATTAAGGTAAAATGTTATTATATGGTATTGTTAAAAAATTTACTCCTCATGGCTGATCATGCAAAATAATGCTTGACAAAAATGCAATATTATAGTAAACTAAATGCACAAGTAATGTGTCATAAATGTACAGTATTTGTAATGCCGGATTTAGCATTTTGTTTGGTTTTGGTTTTAAGAGGAGAAGGCTTTTATGGGAAGAATTAAAAATCACGTGACAATACAGGATATTGCTAGAGAATTACATTTATCTAGAAATACCGTTTCGAAGGCTTTGAAAAATAGCAAGGATGTTTCTAATGAAACCAAGCAGCTAGTAGTGACAAAGGCATTCGAAATGGGATACAGCAAGCTGTCGCCTGCGTTACTTAAGCAGTTTAATGTCGAGAAGAAATCCAACCAAAACAAATCGATTGTTGTTTTGGCACGAAGGGAGAGTTCTATATTCTGGGGCAATATAATCATGGGTATTTCCGAAGAAATCAACAAATACGAAAGCAAGTTGCAAGTCAATTTTATTAGCGAGTACGATGAAAAAAATCTTATTTTGCCGGTCAATTTTCAGGATAAGATAGAAGGGATTATCTTTTTAAATGTTTTTTCAAAAAAATATATAGATGAAATCATGAAATATAATACAGACACAGCTGTTGTATTTTTGGATGCGCCCAATGATGTGTATAGTATAGCTGATTACGGTGATATCGTAATCTTAGAAGGGGTAAACAGTGTAAAAACCATCACCAAACATTTAATAGAACAGGGGATGAGAAAAATTGGCTTTATAGGTGATATTACATATTGTAAAACTATTTACGACCGATACCAAGGATTCCTTAATGCTATGAATTCAGCAGGGCTTGAATTGGATGAATCAATTATTGCTGTGTATCATCCTTCAAAGAGATTTTATGATGCAAGTGAGATTGAAGCTGCTTTAAAAAAGTTCCCGTATTTGCCCGAAGCCTTAGTGTGTGCTAACGACGATATTGCTTTGAATGTCGTAAAATATTTAAAAAAGCAGGGGATATCTGTACCTGATGATGTTGCCGTAACAGGATATGATAATTTGGAAAGCATGATGCATGTGGTTGAACCATTTCTTACTACCGTTGGATTCAGCAAACATATGCTGGGCAGGAGGCTTGTACAGCAATTGATGTGGAGAATGCGAAATCCAGAGTTTCCTAAGGAGGTGGTATATATAGGGGTGGATATAATTTTTAGACGTTCATCACAACGTGTTTTACTTAAAGCAAGGAACTAAAGGGCTATGGTTTATGCGTAGTGTGCATTTATAATGCATCAAACCATAACAAATGCATAGTGGATAAAAAATTTTAATTAAATTTTGTAAATTACATATTGTAAATCATGTTAATATTTGCTATACTATTATTCGTAGGTAGAAATAAATGATTTATTTCACTAGAAGATATGATGTTTTGCTCATCTTTCCATCTCTATAAGAAGCAGGATTCATAATTCTTAATGGAACATCTATTGTTGTATATTGTTGGGGATATTTATCTGCTGTTAAAAACAAAAGGTCGTAACGTTTTTCAGCGAAATGGTTAAAGCTGATAAGGTTGTGAACTTTGCGATTGAAAACAACATGGATATAAGGGGACATACTCTGGTCTGGCACAGCCAAACGCCAGCCTGGTTTTTTAAAGATGAGAAGGGTAATCGCGTGTCAGAATGAGGAAACACATACATACGGTAATGAATCATTATAAGGGAAAAGTGAAGGAATGGGATGTTGTCAATGAACCCATATCAGATGATGATTCCTCCATTCTAAGAACGGATTCGCCATGGTATCAAGCCATAGGTGAAGATTATGTGAAAATGGCTTTTATATATGCACATGAAGCAGACCCCGAAGCAAAGTTATTTATAAATGATTATAACATTGTTGCACCAGGTAAAAGGGAGCGGTTTTATAACTTTATAAAAGGGCTTCTGGAAGAAGGAGTACCAATTCACGGAATAGGTATTCAAGGACACTGGCAGCTTGATTGGCCCACCTATGAAGATATTCGCTATGCGCTTGAATTATTTTCGAGTTTAGGTCTTGAAATACAAATAACCGAATTGGATATATCTGTTTATTCTTGGAATGATTCAGCTGTGTATAGTAAGCCTCCTATTGAGTTGTTAGAGAAACAGGCAGAGAGGTACAAAAAATTATTTGATATTTTCAAAGAATACAGCAATGTTATTACTAAAGTTACTCTGTGGGGAGTAGCTGATGATGATACGTGGCTTGATAATTTTCCTGTGCCCAATAGGAAAAATTGGCCACTTCTGTTTGATGTAAATCATCGGCCCAAAGAATCGTTTTGGCGAATAGTGGCAGAGCCGGTGTTAAGTAATATTGAGAGTGATACGGGCAGTTTCTTAAAACCGTTTGATAGGGGGACCTTGACGCATATTCTTCGTGTGGCCGATGGAACAGAAAGCGCGAAGATAAAGCCAGTTGCTAACGACAGGAGTGTAACTGTAAATGTAGAAAATGCTGAGAAAAGCGGAGATTATTATATCATCCCGGTTGATGGAGAAGCACCGCAAGTCAAAATCACGGTTTCGGGATACGGCAAAACCAATACCTATGAGCTATATATTCATCAGGAAAAACCGGGGATGGTTGCAAGGTGGGAATTTGATGAAGGAGAAGGGGATTTCACTGCTGATTCAACCAATTATGCTGGAAAGGCGAACATTAATTCGCTATCCTGGGTTGATGGTGTAAAGGGTAAGGCACTTAAATTTGATGGGGAGGAAGGACATTATATTGATTTGGGGCTTGGAGATCTCAATCTATTTGGTGATAGAGACTTTACTGTTTCATTTTGGGTTAAGCCTGAGCAGGTTAATAGGACGGGTGTTGTACTTTGGTATGGTCAGCCATCGGGCCTGGATTCCCTGTTATGGAGGATTTCAATTATGCCCGGTGGTGCGGTGTACTTTCATATCCAGTCAAAAATAGATATAGAAGAGTGCAAAGGGTCTCAGTTTGTTACAACGGATACCGGCCTTGTAAGCTCTGATGAGTGGTCTCATGTGGTTTGTGTGCGCAAGGGAGACGTCTTGCAGATATACGTTAATGGTAATTTAGAGAAGGAGGAGGCGTTTGGCTATACGGTGGACTTAGGGGGATTTAACTCTCCGCTGTTGGCAGGCAAAGATCAAGGATGATAGGGGAAATGATTATAGGGGAGCTATAGACAGCATTAGGATTTTCAATTATGCATTGTCCAAAGAGGAAATCCTTAAACTTTATAAAGAATATAAACAATAATTTGAACAATTGATTTGGATAATTTAGAGTTCGAAGGGGTTGTCGATATGAAAAGAGAAAATGTGATTAGACTGGTCTCTAGAATCTGTATAGTCTCTTTTATAATTCCCCTGATTTTGGTGTTTGTCGCTCCGGTATCTGCTGATTCGCCATCTGAGGATGGGGCTGATGTTGATTTTGAGGGTATTATAAAGCGTGAAAATACATATGATGAGTATATTTCCAAATATAAGGGTGCTCAAAGGCCTTCCCTCGAAATCGATATACCTGTGGAAAACTATATTGATACAGATATGAATATAAAGGTATATGAGAATTTTGAAGGTTCCGAAGGTAAATCCATATGGACTGATGAGGAAGGCTATATAACCTGGGAAGTAGAGGTTCCTCAGGCGGGGCTTTACAGCATATATATAGAATATTTCCCTGTGGAAGGGCGAAGCACTGATATAGAGCGAGAAATCTGGATAAATGGAGAATCACCATTCTTTGACGCAAAGCACATAATTTTAAGCCGTGTTTGGGCAAATGCAGAGCCCATAAAGCGTGACAATAGAGATAATGACCTAAGACCTCGTCAGATAGAAGCACCCCGGTGGCAAACTGCGTGGTTTAAGGATTATATGGGCTATTATAATGAACCGTATCTTTTTTATTTCAAAAAAGGGAAGAATACTGTTAAACTGGTTTCGGTTAAGGAACCCATGGTAATAAAGACCATAAAACTGGCTCAATATCCAGATATACCTACTTATGAAGAGTACATAAAGAGCTGCTACGAAAAAGGATATGAAGTAGTGAAGACAGAACCGATATATATTCAAGGGGAAGATGCGGTTTATAAGTCAGATCCTACTTTATATCCTATCAATGATCGCACATCACCAAATACTGTTCCATACCACAGGTCGAAGATTCGCTTAAATACGATAGGAGGGTACAATTGGCGTATTCCAGGCCAGTGGATTACCTGGAATGTGGAAGTAAAAGAAGCGGGACTTTATCAAATAGTCATTAAAGGGCGCCAAAATATTACTAGAGGTTTGTATTCCAACAGAAAGTTGTTTATAAATGGAAAAGTACCTTTTAAAGAAGCTGAAAATCTAACTTTTAAATATTCGAGTACATGGCAGAATTTTGTGCTGGGAGATGGAGAAAAACCATATTTATTTTATCTTAGAGAAGGCATAAATGAAATACGCATGGAGGTAGTTTTGGGTGACCTGGCTGAAATTTTGAGGATAGCCGAAGACAGCGTATTCATATTAAACAGCGCTTATCGTAAAATCATAATGATAACGGGTAGAAGCCCAGACCCATATCGGGATTATGAGCTAGAGAAAAAATTGCCTGAGGTAATAGCAACGTTTGAAGAACAGAGTAAAGTTTTGGCTGAACTATCCGAAAGATTTGTCAATTATACAGGGCAAAGAGGATCTCACAACGCAATACTGGATCGTCTGTCATATCAGCTGAAGGATATGGTCAGGAGGCCACATACAATACAGAAAAGATTGCAGCAGTTTAAAGATAATGTGGGAGCGCTTAGCAGTTGGATTTTAAATACACGCGAGCAACCGCTGGAAATAGACTATATTATAGTTTGCCATCCTGATACAGAAATTCCGCCAGCCGAGGCGTCTTTTATCCGCAGGGTAATACACGAAGTTTCTGCTTTCTTTGCATCGTTCGTTGAAGATTATGAAAGCGTTGGTAACGTGTATGAAGAAGGGGAAGAGGTTCTTACTGTATGGGTAACCAGTGGGCGCGACCAGGCACAGGTTATAAAAAGGATGATCGATGATACTTTCACTCCTAATACAGGTATTCCAGTTAATGTCAAGCTGGTACAACCCCAAGTTTTATTGCCTGCAACTGTTGCAGGGAGAGGTCCTGATGTGGCATTGCCGGTTGGCAATGGTGAGCCCGTCAACTACGCTATGAGAAATGCTGCCGTTGATCTAACTCAATTTGATGACTTCAACGAAGTGATAAAAGAATTTCACCCAAGCGCAATTTTGCCCTATAGATTTGAAGGTGGAGTCTACGGGTTGCCAGACCAGCAACAGTTTCCTATGATGTTTTACCGTACGGATATATTGGAAGAGCTGGGGCTGGAGCCGCCTGAGACCTGGGAAGAACTTTATGGTATCTTGCCCGACATACAGAAGAATAACATGGACGTGAGCGTTCCTGTGACGGTAAATAACGATCCATGGGGTGCTATGCTGACGTACAGTACGTTTTTATATCAACGGGGCGGACAGCTCTACAATGATAACGGCATTTCCAGCGCTCTAGATACTGAAGAAGCCATCGATGCCTTTAAAGAGTGGACCAATTTGTATTTGAATTATAAATTCCCCTTGGAATTTGATGTCGCCAACAGATTCAGGACAGGAGAGATACCCATTGCCATCAACGAGTATTGGCTTTACAACGTTTTGCAGGTATTTGCACCCGAATTAAGAGGATTATGGGAGATGGCGCCAATACCAGGTATTAGGCGGGAAGACGGAACAATTGATCGTTCCACCACAAGCGGAGGTTATGGAGTGATGATGTTAAGTTCTGCTAAAGATAAAAAGGCTGCATGGGAGTTTATGAAATGGTGGGTCAGTTCAGATACCCAGACTAGATTTGGACGGGAACTGGAAAGCGTGATGGGACCTGCTGCGCGTCATCCAACGGCGAATGTCGTAGCCGCCAGCAAACTGCCTTGGCCGGTTAAGGATTATAAAGCCCTTGAAGAGCAAAGAAAATGGGTAAAGGGGAATCCAGAGGTACCGGGTGGATATTTTACACCAAGGCATCTTAATAATGCTTTCAGGAAAGTGGTATTCGATGGAGCAGACCCAAGAGAAACCCTGCTGGATTATGTAAGAATTATTAACGAAGAGATAGACAATAAGAGAAAAGAATTCGGTTTAAAGCTCAGGGATGAGGTGAAATAAATGTCTGTATTAGCGGAAAGGAAGCTTTCAACTTCAACTGTATTTTTGTCAACAAGGAACAAGCTGGCTTATTTGAAGGAAGAGATAATTAAGCATAAGACATCTTATCTTTTTCTTGCACCATATGCCATCATATTTCTGACGTTTACAGTGGTTCCAGTGGTAATATCGTTGTTTCTCAGTTTTACCTATTTTAATATATTGGAAACTCCTAAATTTATTGGTTGGCAGAATTATATAAGGTTGTTTTTAAGTGATGACATATTTTTAATTGCTGTAAAGAATACATTTTTGCTGGCTGCTATTACTGGGCCCATTGGGTACATAGCATCGTTTTTATTTGCATGGTTCATCAACGAGTTGCCTCCAAAAATTAGAGCTTTTCTAATACTCCTCTTTTATGCGCCGTCAATTTCGGGCAATGTTTATATGATATGGACTGTCATGTTTAGCGGTGATATATATGGTTATGCAAACTCAACTTTAATGAAGCTAGGAATTATTAATGAACCGATACAGTGGTTAAAAGATCCGGAATATATGATGTCAGTGATAATGATTGTGATATTGTGGATGAGTTTAGGGACTGGATTTTTAGCATTTGTAGCAGGATTACAGGGTATAGAAAAATCACAATATGAAGCAGCAATTGTAGATGGAGTTAAGAATCGCTGGCAGGAACTCTGGTATATAACTCTGCCAAATATGAAGCCAATGCTTATGTTTGGTGCTGTTATGGCAATTACTAACTCCTTTGCTGTAGGGGACGTCACGGCGGCACTGGCTGGTTTGCCGAGTACTGATTATGCGGCTCATACGGTAGTTAACCATTTAGTGGACTATGGTACTATTCGTTTTGAAATGGGGTATGCATCGGCAATTGCTACAGTATTATTTATCGTTATGGTGGGTTGTAATAGAATTGTTCAAAATTTATTGAGAAAACTGGGGAGGTAAAGATGTCCAGATTAAAATATAATCCAAAACGACCCAATCGCTCTCTGGCAGGAGATATTACCAACGCCGTTGTTCTTCTTATATTTGCAGCATTTACAGCTCTCCCAATGGTTTATGCTATATGCAACGCTTTTAAACCATTGGATGAGATATTCATGTTCCCTCCGAGGTTTTTTGTAAGAAATCCTACCTTAGATAATTTTAGAGACCTGTTTCTATTGATGGCTCAATCGTGGGTCCCATTTTCGAGGTATATATTCAATACTCTGTTTATTACAGCAGTAGGGACGGCAGGGCATGTGATAATTGCTTCAATGGCTGCATATGTACTTGAAAAACATAGATTCCCTGGCAGCAAATTGTTCTTTAATATAGTCGTTACTTCGCTGATGTTTTCACCTGTAGTAACAGCAATTCCCAATTATATGGTAATGGCAAAACTTAACTGGCTTGATACGTACTGGGCATTGGTTATTCCAGCATTTGGATATTCGCTGGGCTTGTTCCTTATGAAGCAATTCATGATCACGGTACCTGACTCCTTGATTGAGTCGGCTCGTATTGATGGGGCGAGCGAGTTCAGGATTTTCTGGCAGATTGTAATGCCCTGTGTAAAACCTGGATGGTTAACCCTTATAATATTTTCGTTTCAAAGCTTGTGGGGTAATACAGGTGGAACGTTTATTTACAGTGAAGAGTTAAAGCCTTTACCATATGCGCTTAATCAGATTTTAATGGGTGGGTTTGCAAGGGCCGGTGTAGGTGCAGCGGTTGTATTTATTATGATGATTATACCAATTATCATGTTTATGATAACGCAAAGCAACGTCATAGAGACCATGGCGACTTCTGGTTTTAAAGATGAATAGCGGAAGGGAGGCAGGGCTTTGAAACTGAAAAAGTATCTGGTATTGCTGGTTATAATAATGACTTTTTTAAGCTCACAAACGGCGTATGCCGGTGCACCTTATAACAGCTATACATACGATTACTGGGGTACGCCTGTGCCTTCACCTGCTCCCTATCTTCCTGTGCGAATAATTGATGGAACAAACTTGGGAGTGGGCAATTTTGCCACTCCAATGGATATCTTTGTATCGCAGGATAATAAAATTTATGTTGTCGATTCGGGGAATAATCGGATTGTAGTATTAAACGAAAAGTTTGAAGTTCAAAAAATTATTGACAGCTTTATTAAAGATGGCAAGACTGATACTTTTAATAAGCCCCAGGGCGTATTCGTTAATCAAGAAGGAGAAATATATGTAGCCGATACTGCAAATGCTAGAATAGTCCATCTCGATGCAAGTGGAAATTATATAAGAGAAATTGGTCCGCCTAAGGGCGAAATAGTACCAGCTGATTTTCAATATCGACCTACAGCTTTAGTGGAGGGTAAAGGTAAAAGGCTGTATGTGGTAGCGCTGGGGGTAAATCAAGGGCTAATCGAGTTTGATAAGGACGGCATTTTTAGGGGTTTTGTAGGAGCGCCAAAAGTGAGTTTTAACATCATCGACTACTTTTGGAAGCTGATTGCAACGCAGGAACAGCGGGAAAGAATGCAGGATTTTGTCCCTACAGAATATAACAATATAGATATTGATGAGGATGGATTTATATACGTGACTACCAGTACCATATCAGAGGCAGACATACGGAATGCGATAAATAGCCGTTCTCAGGATGATCGTTCTGCCCCAATAAGAAAGCTCAACCCAACCGGAGAGGACATACTCAGACGGTATGGATATTTCCCACCGGTAGGTGATATATTGTTCAGATCGAGAGGTTATGCTGAGTCCGGCAACTCCCAGTTTGTGGACGTATGCGTAGAGCCATACGGAATATACAGCGTTCTCGATAAAAGGAAGGGTAGGATATTTGCATACGATTCAGATGGGAATTTGTTATATGTGTTCGGTGGATTGGGGAACAGAATGGGAACTTTTAGAAGTCCTGTTTCAATTGATATTATAAACAACAGCTATATTGTGCTTGACAGTATTACAGGATATATTACTGTCTTTGAGCCCACGGAATATGGTAAATTATTGAAAGAGGCAATCATATTGCACCAGCAGGGGCAATACGATGAATCTACAGCTAAATGGGAGGAAGTATTAAAGCTCAATGCAAATTTAGAGCTTGCTTATGTAGGGATGGGAAAGGCTTATCTGCGGAAAGATGATTTTGAAAGTGCCATGAAGTACTTTAGATTAGGCAACAAAAGAGACTATTATAGCAATGCTTTTAAGTTGTACAGAAAAGAAGTTGTAGGTAGGAATTTTGGCCTATTTGTAATGGGCATCGTGACTGTTTATATACTTTGGTGGTTTTATCTCAAAAGGAAGCACAGAAAAGAGGTGCGAATATAAATGGAGACATGGAAAGCTTTGCGATATTCCTTTTATTTGATATTTCATCCTTTTGACGGGTTTTGGGATTTAAAGCATGAGAAGCGGGGTAATTTGCAAGCCGCTATCATTATCGTCTTTCTTCTGGGCGTTACATATATTCTACGCAGACAGCTGACAGGATTTATATTCAATAATGTAAAGCTGCTGGAACTGAACATCTTTCTGGAAATCACCAGCGTAGTAGTGCCTTTTCTGTTGTGGTGTATCGCAAACTGGTGCCTGACTACGTTAATGGATGGGGAAGGAAGTTTCAAGGATATAGTTATAACATCGGCGTATGCTTTGACGCCACTTATAATTATAAATCTTCCTCTTATCCCATTTAGCAATATAATCACTGTGGAAGAAGGAGCGTTCTATCACTTTTTTAGCTCATTAGCAGTGGTATGGTCGACAATACTAATGATAATAGGTACAAGCGTTGTACACCAGTATTCAATAAGAAAAACCATTTTAACCTGTATATTTATCGTAATAGGGATGGGCATTATAATCTTTATCGCTTTGCTGTTTTTCAATTTGATTCATCAGATGTACTGGTTCTTTTATTCAATATATAAAGAAATATCATTAAGGTTGTAAGAAAGGTTGAATGGATATGAACATGAAAAAGATAGTCTTGTTCGCAGTTGTGTTTTCGTTGTTATTCGTTAATATAGGAGTATATAGTCAAGTAGAAAATGAAAAGCGAAATGAGAGCGAAACTGTCGTTCAAGATGTGGCGAATGATGAAAGCGCAGGGGATGTTCCAACTTCTAAAGATGTTGGGGGACAAAAAGATTCGTTTGCCGAGACGGATGGACAGCCCATTGATTTTAGCCGTCAAATTCCTTCAGACATGCGATTGGTATCGCACAACGATTTTTTAGAGCTCTATATAAATGAGGAAACTACCGAGGTTGCTGTTAAAGATAAGAGAAGCGGGTACATATGGTATACCAATCCTCAGGATCGAGAGAAGGATAGCAAGGCCGCAGGGTTGAATAAGGACTTGCTGGCTTCACAGATGACCATTACATATTATACTCCATCTTCTCAAGCCAAGATGATGAACAATTACAGTGATAGTGTACGGCTTGGTCAGTTTGATATAGAAACAATAGAAAATGGTGTGAAGATAACCTACCGTATTGGGAAGGAAAGCAAGGTGTATGTCGTCCCTCAGGTGATCAGTAAGGAACGGATGGAAGAAAAAATTCTGAATAATATAAATGAAACGGATGCGAGAAAACTGTTGAGACAATATCGACTGTTGAGTTTGGAAAATGTAAGCGAGAGCAGGAAGCAGGAACTGCTGGCTCAATATCCTAGCCTGAAGAATGGGGATATATACGTATTGGCTGAAAACGTCAGAGATTACATGAAAGAAAGCCTTCAAGAGATAATATTGTCTGCAGGTTATACTCTAGAAGACATGAATGAAGACCATGTCGCTAATAATGTTCCTCCTGCACAAGAGAATAAAGAAGTGTTTAAAATATCGATTGAATATATTCTGGAAGGAGAAAACCTGGTTGTAAGGGTGCCAACAGAAGAAATTGAATACCATCATGATTCCTATCCGTTATATAGTATAAAGCTGCTGGAGTTTTTTGGTGCTGCAGGGTTGCAGGATGAAGGATACATGCTGGTCCCTGATGGCTCGGGGTCGCTCATTTACTTCAACAACAATAAATTGGCCTCCTCTTCCTATGTCATAAATGTATATGGTAATGACCGGTCTGTACTGCTGACCGAGCGTTCCAGCTTGATAGAACAGGCGTATTTACCGGTATTCGGTATGAAGAAAGGGGAGAATGCATTTTTTGCCATTATTGAGTCTGGAGATGCTATGGCGCGTGTGTGCGCTGATATAAGTGGAAGAGTAAATTCCTATAACTCTGTGTGTTCGGAGTTTGTGTTGATTCCCAATGATGTGCTTGATATAAGCGATTATTCAGGAAACTATGTAATTATGGTGTATCAGCCCCGTATTTTTAAAGGTGATATAAAGATAAGATATGCCTTTTTGAATGGAGAAAATGCCACTTATGCAGGAATGGCCAGGTATTATAGGAAATATTTAGAAAAACAATATGGTATGGTGCAAAGACAATTATATGATAACGTTCCATTTTATTTGGAACTGGTGGGTGCAATCAGAAAGGTTCGTTCTATAGCAGGGGTACCTGTAAATGTTCTCCAACCATTGACTACCTATGATCAGGCAATTGAAATAATAGACCAGTTAAAAAAAGGTGGTGTAGAGGACGTTGTTTTAAAATATACTGGATGGGCTAACGGAGGAGTGCATCATACCATTCCTTCCACTGTAACCTTGATATCCAAGTTAGGGGGTAATAGAGCATTCAGCAGGTTAAAAAATTATTTAGAACAAAATCAAATTGATTATTTTATGGATTTTGGAATTATTTACGCTTATAAAAATACTCTGTTCGATGACTTTATAGTTCGTGCTCATGCTTCGCGCTATATAACCAAGGAGATTGCTAGTATATATGATTACAATATAGCAACTGACGTTCAAGATTTGGATAGAGGTCCCTATTACATAATCAGTCCCTCAAGAATTCCTCACATAGTGGACGGCATGATAAGGGGGTTACAGGATTTATCTGTAAAAGGCGTTTCTATAAGGGATGCTGCTATTGACGTTAATTCCGATTTTAGAGAAAGACGTTTAATTGACAGGCAGCAGGCCAGGGATATCTTGGTATCGCAGTTTGAAAAGATGAAGAATTCAGGGCTAATGCTGATGGTGGAGGGTGGAAACGCTTATTCTCTGCCTTACGTTGATCACATTATAAATATACCAGAGGAATCCAACAGGTTTTATATAACGGATGAGAGCATCCCGTTTCTTCAGATGGTCGTAAGGGGGCATATAAGTTATGCAGGTGAACCAATAAACCTTGCATCGGATTACAGGAAGGCGATGCTTAAAGCCGTTGAGGTGGGGGGAGGTATACACTTTACCTTCATTTATGATGAAAATTCTGCTTTCAAGGAGACGTATTATGACCATTATTATTCCAGTGAATACCGAATATGGCTGGATAGGGCTCTGGATTTTTACAGGGAGGTCAATGAGGCTTTAAAGGATGTACAGGGGCAGGCGATAGAGAATCATGAAAAGCTGGCGGAAAACGTATATAGAACGACTTTTGAAAACGGGGTACAGGTTATCGTAAATTACAACAATGAAGCGGTAAATATTCAGGGGATGGTCATTGAGGGTAAGGGATATAAGGTTTTAAAGGGAGGAATGTAATTTTATGAGAGTAATGTCAACAAATCAAGGGAAGCAGGTAGCCAAAAAGAAAAAAAAGAGGTTTTCTCTAACTAGCAAAAGGGCCATGATGGGATATGCGTTTGTATCGCCGTATATAGTTGGACTTGTTACTTTCTTTATGGTTCCCATCATACAATCTTTTATATTTAGTTTAAATAGGTTTGAGGTTATACAGGACGGATATATATTAATTCCTAATGGTTTTGAGTACTATCACAGAGCTTTATTTGTGCATCCTGATTTTACAAGAAATCTTGTTGAATCAATTATAGATATGGTGGCCAATGTACCGCTCATTATAATATTCAGCTTCTTTGCTGCAAACCTGTTGAACCAGAAATTTAAAGGGCGGGCTGCCGCCAGAGCAATTTTCTTTCTACCGGTAATACTGATGTCAGGCGTAATGCGTACGGTGGATAGTGGTGATTTGTTGCAGTCTTCTCTTGGACTTACACAGACCGATTCCGGCCAGGGATCTATTCAGGCCATAGAGTTAGCTAGGGTATTGTTTCAGACAAGGCTGGATCCCAGATTTATAGATTATATCATAAATGCGGTTAACAGGATATATGATATCGTTTCTGCATCAGGTGTTCAGATACTGGTGTTTCTGGCAGGGCTTCAATCAATACCTCCATCGCTGTTTGAGGCTTCCAATATAGAGGGCGCCACTGGCTGGGAAAATTTCTGGAAAATCACATTTCCCATGGTAAGCCCGTTGATCTTAGTAAACACTGTATACACAGTAATTGATACCCTCACCAATTCTTCCAATTCAGTAATGGAATTAATACAAAATATTGCATTTTCTCAGAACAATTACGGTTTTAGTGCTGCCATGTCATGGATATATTTTATATCTGTTATGGTAGTCGTGCTGATTATTACAGGAATAATCTCCCGTAGCGTGTTTTATCAGGAATAAAGGTTTTTGGAGGGATATAAATGGAATTTGTACTTGGAAAGCAGAAACAACGGCCGCAGGAACGGATAGAAACCAGACACAAGAGAAAGACTCTCAATATTTATATCTTGAGTTTATATGGGTGGTCATTGGTTAGGGGTGTGATAGTTATAGGAATATGCTTCCTTATACTTTATCCCACCATTCTGAAGATCTTTATTTCTTTTATGTCGGAAAGCGACCTGTATGACGTTACTGTGAAATATATACCGAAATATCCTACATTTGAGAATATAAAGAAGGTATGGACTGCCATGGAATATCCCCAAGCTTTTTGGAATACCCTAAAAATTTCGTTGCTGACTAGTATTATGCAACTAATATCATGTACGATAATCGGCTATGGGTTTGCCAGGTTTAATTTCAAGGGTAGAAATTTGTTATTTACGTTGGTTATATTGACCATGATCGTGCCACCGCAGACCATTATGATCCCGCTGTTTTTGCACTTTAGGTATTTTGACCTGTTTGGCATTATTTCATTGATAACGGGTAAAAAAGGGATAAATCTGTTAAATACACAGTGGCCATTCGTATTAATGTCAGCAACCGGGATGGGCTTAAAGAATGGATTGTATATTTACATTATGAGGCAATTTTTCAGAGGTATGCCAAAGGAATTAGAAGAGGCAGCTTATGTAGATGGAGCTAGTATGTTCAGGACGTTTTACCAGATAATGCTGCCGAGTGCGGTACCTGCAATGATTACGGTATTTCTATTCTCATTTGTGTGGCAGTGGACTGATACATTCTATTCTAATCTATTTTTGCAGAATGTGAGGGTTCTGTCTGCCGCACTGAGCAGCGTGTCGTTTGATATTACCCAGCAGATATACTGGGAGACGGGGGTTAATACAAACCTGTCTCCGGCGGTTAGTTCCATGTATACAAATACAGCCAGCCTGTTGGTAATATTACCGTTGATAATCATATATTTGGTGGCGCAAAAATACTTTGTAGAAAGCATAGAACGTACTGGAATAGTAGGGTAATTAAAACCCAATAATAGGGTTTTAATTATAAAAATAAAAAAGGGAGGTTGATTTTATGGCTAAAGGATTTTCAAAGTTACTTGTATTGCTAATGGCCTGTGTATTTCTGATTTCGATTTTTGCGGGGTGTGCTAGGAAGACAGATAAACCGACTGATGTCACAGAAGAACCTGCTCCTTCCGAGGAATCAGCTCAAAAACCGCCAGAACAGCCAACAGAAAAACCTGAGAAAAATGAGGAAGTAAGGGATTTGGGCGGAAGGGTAATCAAGGTCGCAGCATGGTGGGATATGACGCCTCAACCTGGGACTCCCGGTGGTGACCGTCAGGTTGCTCGCAGGGAGGAAATGGAGAAAAAATACAACTTCAAATTTGAGTACATCAACATACCATGGGATCAAGTAGTGGAAACCTACACTTCTTCTGTACTAGCAGGAGACCCCGCGGCAGACATCTTTACAGTTGAAGACAACTGGCTAGTCGGACTGGTAAACAAAGGATTTGTTGAGCCGCTTGATCAGTGGTTTGATTTCAGCGAAGAAAAATGGGATCCTTTGACAAAAGAGCTTTCTACTTTTGACGGCAAGGTTTATGGGATGACAACAGGAAAATGGTGGCCCAAGGGTATAATGTTCTTTAACAAGAAAATTTTTGAGAGGGAAAACCTGCCCGATCCGTATGAACTTTTATTTAACGGAGAATGGACCTGGGAGAAGATGCGCGAGATTGCAAAAGCCGCTACAAAGGATACCGATGGAGACGGCGTGATTGACCAGTGGGGCATCGCGGGCATGAATATGGACCTGGCACTCATTTACACCAATGGAGCGACCTTTGCTGATATCAAGGATGGCAAGGCGGTGCTCAACTTAAGAGACCCCAAAGTTGTAGAGGCCTTGAACTTCTATTATGAACTGGCTCATGTAGATAAATCCCTGTACAATAAGTTTACCTATGGGGACAGTCCGCCGTGGGATATCGCTGCTACCATGTTCCAGGATGGTAAGATAGCCATGTTCTGGTATCAGTATTGGAAGATAGATAGTTTCAGAGATAACATGGCTGATGATTATGGCATTTTACTACCTCCAATTGGTCCTAGCGATCCAGACAAAAAATACAAATGCCTTATTACTGGGCACAGTTTCCAGACAATACCAAAGAATGTAAAGAATCCCGAAGATGTAGCGTTTATTTGGGATTTGTGGACCGAACCGTTCCCGGAAGACTTGCAGGACCCGGATGCATGGATGGAACCACACTTTGACAGGGTGCGCGACGAGAAGTCACTGCAGGTGCTCAAATACATGTATGACAATGAATGTTTTGCTCATATAGGGCTGTTTGAAGCATGTAAGCCTGCAGTTGAGACTTGGTGGGGAGCTCAGGACGATCTAATTAAAGGAGAAAAGACCGTTGCTCAAATCATTGACGAGAAGTTTGATGCTTTGCAGGCTGCGCTTGACGACTTCCTGGCAAATTAATATTTGTTGACCCCATGGGTGGCATGCAGTGCTTAAGCACTGTATGCCATCCCATATGCAAAATTTTATTGTTACCTCAGGCTTACTTGGTAAAAGATATAAAGATATGTGGAGTTTAATTTAGTGTATTATGGGTGATAATAACATGAAAAAATTTACACGCCAATGGGTTTCTTGTGCAATACTGGTTGTCCTATTTTTTCTATATGGATGCGGTGTTCTCAATCGTAATAGTTTTAATGATGGGGTTGGAGTTCAAGATGAAGGGGGGTCAAATTCAAACATGGGTGACAGCATGTATGCCGATATACAGAAAAATGGAGCAGCAGATGTGTCTGCAGTAAATGATACGAATGGTGAAGGATGTTATGACCCAAACTTTGAATTGTTTCTTGAGGCCGAAGATGTTGCAATTACAACTGGTAGAGTACGGGTTGAAAGCTCTCATCCCGGCTTTTCTGGTGGTGGTTATCTGGTTGGTATAGAAAGCGACGAAGATACGGTCACTTTTAATGTTACCGTGCCTGGAAGTGGGTTTTATGATTTAAACTTTATCAGCGCCAGTTATAATGGATACAAAGAAAACAACGTATATGTAAACGGAGTATTTGCAGGAGTGGCAAAAGTTGAAGGGACTAATTTTCAGGATTCTATTTTAAAAAGAGTATATTTAAATGCTGGGAAAAATGAAATAAAGATGACAAAAGGCTGGGGGTGGATTCGATTGGATGCGTTAAAAATAACTGCTTCTCCTTCAATTGATGAAAACATCTATAAGGTGTCGGCTCAGTTGGTTGACCCTTATGCCACCGATAGGGCTAAAAAGTTGATGCAATTTTTAGTTGATATGTATGGGAAATACATAATTTCAGGTCAGTATTCGGATAAAGGGATAAACGGTCCTGAATTTAAAGTAATATATTCTATTACAGGGAAATATCCTGCCATACTTGGCCTTGACTTTATAGATTATACGCCTTCGAGAGTGGCACATGGTACCAAGAGCAAAGCGGTTGAATACGCAATCGAGTTTGATAAGTTAGGTGGCATTGTAACATTTTGTTGGCACTGGAATGCTCCTGAACCTTATCTGTATGATACGCCGGAAAATCCCTGGTGGAGTGGATTTTATACCAGGGCTACAAATATTAATCTAGGGGCTATCATGGATGGAAAAGATCCCCAGGGTTATGAACTATTGTTGCGCGACATTGATGAGATTGCCAAACAATTAAAACGGTTACAGGAAGCCGATGTACCGGTTTTATGGCGCCCCTTGCATGAAGCCAGTGGTGGCTGGTTTTGGTGGGGAGCCTCTGGTCCCGATGCTTACATAAAGCTGTATCGCCTGTTGTTTGATAGGCTCACAAAGGTACATGGTATCCACAATTTGATATGGGTGTGGAATGGGCAGCACCCCGACTGGTACCCGGGAGACGAGTATGTGGATATTATAGGGATGGATATATATCCGGGAGAAAGGGTATACAGCCCGCATACCTCTAAATTTTTTGAGATGACGGAATGGCCTGTCGCTAAAAAGATAATCGCTCTGACTGAAAACGGGTGCCTGTTTGACCCAGATCTGGCATTCAGGGATGGAGCTGTATGGTCTTATTTCGGCACCTGGAGCGGGGACTTTGTGTCATCGGACTATACCCTGTCTGAAAAATATACTGAAAGATATATGTTTGAAAAAGTGTATAATCATGAGAAGGTTATTACGCTGGACGAGTTACCGGATTTAAGGAATTATGGTAAATAATTCAAAAGTATAAGAGGTGTTTGTGGTGTTCTCAAAATTCATGTCTATTTTATTGGCATTTTGTATAATCTTACATCCTGTGTTAACTCTGGCAGAAGTTGGAGGGGAAGAGAATATGCCGCTAAAAATATTTGAGTCAATTCATGTGGGATGGAATCTTGGAAATACCTTTGATGCTAGTGGGGATGAAACCTCATGGGGGAATCCGGTTACTACAAAGGAATTGATTCAAGAAATTGCCAGGCAGGGTTTTAAGAGCATTCGAATACCCATAACCTGGAGACATAGGATGGGGGATGCACCCGATTATAAAATAGATGAGGGATTTATGAAACGCATCCATGAGGTGGTTGATTGGGCCCTTGAAGCAGGGTTATATGTCATTATAAACATGCATCATGATTCCAGCTGGGTTTTTAATATGAAGACTGACTATGATGAGGTTTTAAAGAGGTTTAAGGCTGCATGGGAACAAATTTCGTTTTCTTTCAAAGACTATCCGCCTGACAGGTTAATGTTTGAGAGCATCAATGAGCCACGATTTTCAGATGACTGGAACGAGGATGCTCCCGAATATTTTGAAATGCTTCGCGTGCTTAATACGACTTTTTATGAAATAGTACGCGGTTCGGGTGGCAATAATAGGACGAGATTTCTTTTGCTGCCCACTCTTACCTGCTCTGCATCACGGAGGCGCATAGAGGACCTGTATAAAACTATCACCGATTTAAATGACAAAAACGTGATAGCTACTATTCATTATTATGGTTATTGGCCTTTTAGCGTCAACATAGCCGGGGTTACTACATTTAATGAAGATACTAAAAATGATATAATTAATACTTTCGATAGGTTATATGATACCTTTATTGCCAATGGAATTCCTGTTATAATAGGAGAATTCGGCTTGCTGGGTTTTGACAAGTCTGTTGACACCATTCAACAAGGTGAAAAAATAAAATTTTTTGAGTTTGTTACCTATTATGCAAGGGAGAAAAAATTGCCGCTTATGTGGTGGGATAACGGTCAGCATTTTGACAGAGTCAAATTTAACTGGAGGGACCCTCAACTTTATGAGGTGATAATAAAAAGCGTGGATGCCCGTTCATCTACCGCTGAGACTGATTCCATTTATCTTAAAAAGGGTTTGCCTGTCGAGGATGTAAGGATAAAGCTAAACTTAAATGGGAATGAACTGGTTGATATTAGAAACGGCGAGTATACTTTAATTGAAGAAAAGGACTATAATATCTCAGATAATACGTTGACTATCAAATCAAATTTTTTGCGCGGAGTTGTAACCGATAAATTTGGAGTTAATGCGGTTTTAAGCTGCAGGTTTTCGGCGGGAGCCGAATGGAAAATTAATGTGATACATTATGATACTCCTATTCTGAAAGATATGGAAGAAAGTATAGATAATTTCTTTATTCCAGTTGCATTCAATGGTGCACAGCTTAAGGCAATGGAAGCGGTTTATAAAAAGAGCGGGAAGAATACTCCACCCAACGATTGGACGCCTTTTAAAGAATACAACCTTATATTTAAGCCTTCTGCTTATAAGATAAGCTTATCACCCGATTTCCTCCGAGGGCTTGAAGATGGTGAAATACTTCTCAAGTTCCACTTTTGGAGTGGAGAAATAATAGAATACACCCTGGTAAAGGAGGGTGACAGGATAAAAGGGATTTCGTCACAGGTAGAGCTGGTTTCGCAATCAAGTGATCAACCAGATGATGATACCACCGACAATAGTAACACCGCAGAAGATGTGTCCGATAAAGAGGATGAAACCGCACAGTTTGCCGACTCACACAGTAGCCAAAGAAATAATATTACAGGATTTCTGGCAATGGGCGTTTTTATATTAGTAATTATTGCCGTTTTAGGAGTTTATACACTTAAAAAGATTGGTCATAAGCATTATCATTTGAAATGAAAGAGTATTTGTAAAAAACGAGACAAGCGGGAGGGATAAGCCATTATGAACAAAGTAAAGATGTTTACAACGAATTTACCCAATATTCCATGGGAGGATAAACCATCAGATTACAGGGGCCCAGTGTGGAGGTATTCCCACAACCCAATTATCAAAAGGAATCCGTTGCCGGGGGTTACAAGGATTTTCAACAGTGCGGTGGCACCATATAATGAGGAGTTTGTCGGAGTGTTTCGTGGAGAACAAACGGATGGTATCCCTCATTTGTATCTCGGCTACAGCAAAGATGGGATCAATTGGGAATTTGAAAATGAAAAAATTCTGTTTGTAAATGAAAACGGCGACCCCTTCATGCCCAGATACGCCTATGACCCTCGATTGGTAAAAATAGAGGATACCTATTACATAATTTGGTGTACTGATTTTTATGGTGCGGCTTTAGGGCTGGCCAAAACCAAAGATTTTAAGGAGTTTATCAGGTTAGAAAATCCGTTTTTGCCTTTTAACAGAAATGGGGTCTTGTTTCCCAGGAAAATTAACAATAACTTTGTCATGCTGTCAAGGCCAAGCGACAATGGGCATACACCGTTTGGAGATATATTCTTAAGCGAAAGTCCTGACCTGATCTACTGGGGTAAACACAGACGAGTTATGGGTCGGGGGCGTGAATGGTGGCAATCGCTCAAGATTGGAGCTGGAGCGGCACCCATTGAAACCAGTGAAGGATGGCTGTTTTTCTACCATGGTGTGGTATTGACGTGCAACGGCTACGTATACAGCATGGGTGCATGTTTACTGGACATTGATAACCCCTCTATTGTGAAGTACAGGTCTGGTCATTTCGTTCTTACCCCTGAAGAGTGGTACGAGGAGAGGGGGTTTGTGCCCAACGTGGTTTTCCCCTGCGCCGCTCTAAGTGATGCGGAAACAGGCAGAATTGCAATTTACTATGGAGCTGCTGATAGCTATGTGGCCCTTGCTTTTACCACAGTGGATGAAATCGTCGATTTTATAAAAACCCATGATGCAACCACAGACGATGATAGAAGCCCAGGTATGTTATAATGCGTTTCAATGAATAGCCGTTAGAATTATTTGAGAAAGGGGATTAAAATGTTGGCAAAGACGCCGCCGATGGGATGGAACTCGTGGAATACTTTTGGATGGAACATTTCTGAAGAGCTGATAAAGGAAATAGCAGACGCATGGCTTGATCAAGGGCTTCTGGATGCAGGATATGAATATCTGGTAATCGACGACTGCTGGTCGGAAAAGGAGAGGGATGCCAATGGTCTTCTGGTACCTGATCGAAATAAGTTCCCAAGCGGAATGAAAGCTCTCAGCGATTATGTCCATGCAAAAGGGCTAAAATTTGGCATATACTCGTGTGCTGGAACAATGACCTGCGCCAGGCATCCGTCTAGCTTTGAACACGAATTTGTCGATGCCAGAACTTTTGCTGAATGGGGTGTAGACTTTCTTAAATATGATTACTGTTATAAGCCGCACAACATTCCGGGGCATATCCTGTACCGTAGGATGGGAATGGCTCTGCGCAACTGCGGCAGAGAAATACTATTTAGCGCTTGTAATTGGGGTAACGATGATGTGCACAAATGGATACGTTCTACGGGTGCACATATGTATCGATCCACAGGCGACATTGAGGATAACTGGGAATCTATTAAAAATATTGCTTTGAGTCAGCTAGACAAAGGATGTTATACCACGCCGTATTGCTACAATGACTTGGATATGCTGGTGGTAGGAATGTACGGCAAAGGCAATGTTGGCCGAGGAGGGTGTACCGATGAAGAGTACAGGACGCACTTTTCGCTTTGGTGTATGATGGGTTCTCCACTGATGATAGGATGTGATATTCGTAATATGAATCAAACAACGAAGGAAATATTGACTAATAAAGAGGTCATTGCATTGAACCAAGATGTAGAGGAACGACAGATCTATGTTTTAGAGCAATGGAACAATAGCAACGTTAAAATATTGATTAAGTTGTTATCGGATGGGAATTATGGGATAGGCTTTTTTAATATGGGTGACGTAGAAGGTGAGGGTTCTCTCCAGTTTTGGGATATGGGTCTATCCTCGTCAACTGGTTACGGTTTTAAACTAAGGGATCTTTGGGAGCATGAAGATGTAGGGGTGTACAAGGAAGGTTATACATGTCGTTTAAAACCCCATCATTGCAGGGTATTTAGAGCTGAACTGGTTAAATGCTAGGAAGACATTAGCGAGCAATATTTAAAGAAATGGCTACCCCATCATGAAAGAACACTCTCGAAAAGTAGCTGGAAATAGTGACGGAACTTATAAAAATGGGTTATGTTAACAAAATTACAGGTATTATTAGGGAATAGAACAAACGTACCTTGAAAAATGCATATGGTATTAACTGGATAACCTAAAAAAGTATAATAACTTAAGCCTTAAAAATACAATTTTAAAGCTTCTAATTCTAAAACTATACAAAAACTATAAAAAAGCTAAAAACCAAACTGTCTACGCCGCTCCGATAAAGGTATCTACAAAACTAAAGTTTGTATGTTTAATCCATGCATCAAGGTGTATTAACTGCTGCGAAGGTAGCCATGGTAAACCTCATCATGTTGCTTCTGGAACGTGCACTCTCAATAGAGTAATCGACAAATAATCTTTTATGAGTTCGTTCCACTGATGTTCTAGTTTTGAATTTATCCTTAAAAGCCTTGGTATGGCGTGGAACAGGAGTAAACATTTTGGGATCATAGTCGGGTTTTATATAGACAACTTTACCGTAGGGGCTATTGGAACACATACAGTCTTGTGGTGGTTTTTGGCCATGGCAGGCAAACCAGCAGCGATATTTAATTCCTTTAGGTTTACTATAACCCCAGTTTTGATAAGGTATGCCGCCAGGGCATATAGGTCTTCCTTTATTATCGAAGCAAAGGATATGAGGGTGTGGGTAGTTAAATTTTAGTTTTGTACGAGAATCCAGTGCTATAAAAGGTATCATGTTATAGTGTTTGAGTAGATCATAAGTGGGGTAATTGTCCATAGCACCGTCAGCGATAAAATATTTAAAGTTTAGGTTATGATAGAGGGAATGGATATCCCTCAAGGCGAAGATGGTGGTAACGCTGTCGTGACGGTTAGCCTGGACTGTTCTAATGTATATAGGTAAGTCATAGGGGCTATCAGAAGCGGTGACAGTAAAGAGAGTGCTTCCGTAGAACCACTGATTGCGATAGCTATGCCAGCCCCAGGTTGCATCAGGGTCTGACAACGCCTTTTACAGGTACAGTTGTAGATACCTTTAGAGCGGCAATCACAGACTTTAACTCCGTAATGGCTTGCTCCAGATTTATAAGGTGAACCATCGAAAGCGACGGATAATTTTGAGATATCACCTAATAGCCCCATTTTGGCGGAAGTATCGACCAAGCAACGAGCGAGGGACTGCTCTAAGATTTTTTCAGGTCTAAAATCAGGGAGTTTGCATTTTAAAGTACGGTCGACTAATTTCTTTACGATACCTGTATGTTTATTGGGTAGTTTTTGGTTAGGCTTAAACCTTTTATTTGGTTTAGGGATGAAGGGACGTAAATTCCGCTTTCTGCTCAAGTATTTTTTGTGAGAAGAAAGCCATAGGCGCCAAAGAAGGTCGTAGTAGGAACCGACACTGGGAGCTTTATCGGAATCGAAACCACTTGAGCATGTAGTGAAAGGCGTTGTATAAGATGTTTTTGATAATCAGAATGAGATTGCCAGTTTTTAAGCATGTAAAAACCCCCAAACGAGATAGAATTAGTGAACATGAAACTATTTTGGGGGAAAAAGGTTAAAAAGTGAAGCTGTAATATAAGGAAATAGAGGAAAAGATAAGTAAAGTGCAGGGATGAAGATTGGAAATTTGGATATAAAAATTGCGTAAAAAGTAGGGGTGAAGCTAAAAAGCTGAACCCTGAAATATATAAAAATAAAGCTCTCGGACTTTTCGAGAGCGTACTTGATGATGAAATGGGGGTAACAATTTTTGGAAATGACAAGGGGATATTATGAGCATCAAAAAATTGAGGAGGGCCAGGTTATCATCTGGTATTTGCATCACAGCGGCTTTGCTGTTGAAACCGCTGGGCATTTCCTGGTGTTTGACTACTCCTGTGATAAACCCGAAAGTGAAGTAAGGAGCCTTGAAAGCGGCGTTGTCACTCCAGGCCAGCTGGATAAAGATAAGAAGATAGTGGTGTTTGTGTCCCATGGACACGGGGATCATTTCAGCCATGTGATTTTTGACTGGCAAGATGACAGACCGGATATAGTCTATGTTTTGAGCAGCGATATAAAGCCCAGGGTGGGGCAAAATTTGCAGAATTCATATTTTGTTTTACCTTACCAGCAATTGTTTATAGATGATGTGAGGATAAAAACCTATGGCTCTACCGATATCGGCGTGTCCTTTTTGGTCGAGGTGGATGGGCTCAAGGTATTCCATGCCGGGGATTTGAACTGCTGGTACTGGTACTATGAGTCAACACCTGAGGAGCTCAAGCAGGATAAGGAAAGCTTTGAGAGGGAAATCGAGAAAATGGCGGGAGAGCAAATAGATATAGCTTTTTTTCCGGTTGACCCCAGGCTGAAAGAATATTATCATATGGGAGGGGAGCTTTTTATAAAGCTGTTGCGGCCCGGGCTCTTTGTGCCAATGCACTTCTGGGAGCAATATGATATTACGCGCAAGTTTGCTGACAGGATGAAAGGCCTGCCGACAAAAGTGGTATCCCTGTCCCACAGGGGACAGAAGATCATATATAAGAAAGGGAGAGATGAGTAATGAAATTTAAGATGGCGCACACCAATTTCAACGTCCTTGACCTGGAAAAGAGCATAGCGTTTTATGAAAAGGCTCTAGGGCTTAAGGAGCTGAGGCGGAAGGAAGCCGAGGATGGGAGCTTTATTCTGGTGTTCATGGGCGATGGCACCACAGAACATCAGATAGAGCTCACCTGGCTGCGGGATCGAAAGGAGCCGTATGACCTGTCTGACAACGAGATACACCTTGCTTTCGTTGTGGATGATTTTGAGGCAGCCTATCAGCATCACAAGGAGATGGGCTGCATTTGCTATGAAAATAAGAAGATGGGGATTTACTTCATTGAGGACCCTGACGGATACTGGATAGAGATTGTTCCGGAGAAGAGATAAGCTTAAAACAGAGACAACATTGTCAAGGGGGGGATGAAGGCATGGCAAGCAGGGATTGCAGCAACATGGCGAGCAATTTGAAAAACTGCACGTGCAGCTATGATTACTGCAGCCGTAAGGGTAAGTGCTGCGAGTGCCTTTCCTATCATTGGAGCCGAAAGGAGCTGCCGGGGTGCCTGTTTCCGCCGGAAGTGGAGCGTACATACGACCGCTCTCTGAGGAGGTTTATACAGGTTTACGGCAATAAGTGATTTTAAGGTATTCCTTGAAAGAGTTATGGTGGTGTTATATCTTTGTATTTGCAGATATATGTGATTGGTAACTTGTTATGATGCTATATTAAAGTTGGGCTTACGGTTAACGGTGCCCGATAGGAGGCTTGAAGGGCATGCCAAGGAAAAAGAACGGTATTAGCCAGACCAGAAGCCTGCTGTATGGCCTGGCTCGTTTTCTAGGGGATGTCCATGCCGTCAGCAAAGGGCCCGGGGCTGTCGCCAAACGGGCAGCGCGCAGAGCTGCAGGCAGGACAACGGCCAGGGCTCTCAGAAAGTTGTTTAAATGATGTCTGGGGTACTGATTGAGCAGTACCCCATTTTTGTTTTGGTTATAAAGTTATCCAAATGTATATAAAGCTCATTGTGGAATGGATGTGTAGATGCATCATATAAAAAATCCTTGTGAATTTTTGCTTTGCTTAAGGTTATATCTAGAAAAGTATAAGAAGTACTGCTGATGATAAAAATAAAAGTGAAAAGATGGTTACTTTATCCTAAACATGAAAGGAAGTCGACATGGAAGAGAAAAACCGTAAACCAAACAGGCTTATTTCGGAAAAATCTCCGTATTTGCTTCAGCACGCTTACAATCCTGTGGACTGGTATCCGTGGTGTCAGGAGGCTTTTGATAAGGCAAAACGGGAAGATAAGCCTATATTTTTATCCATAGGGTACAGTACTTGCCATTGGTGCCATATTATGGAAAGAGAGTCCTTTGAGGACCAGGAAGTGGCCGATATCCTCAACGAAAATTTTGTCTCCATAAAGGTGGACAGGGAGGAAAGGCCTGATATCGATCACATATACATGACGGTATGCCAGGCGCTTACCGGTCATGGAGGATGGCCCCTCACCATTATAATGACGCCTGACCAAAAGCCTTTTTATGCGGGAACCTATTTCCCTAAACATGGGCGTATGGGCATGCCAGGCCTTATCGATATATTGAAAGCAGTTGCTCAGGCCTGGAAGACCAACAGACAAGGCCTTATTGAATCGGGGAATAAGATCGTTGACGCTTTGCAGGAGCAATTCAGGCTGGAGTCTGAAGAGGACGATTTGTCAAAAGAAGACATTCACGAGGTCTATAGAGGGCTTAAGCGCTCATTTGACCCGGTATATGGTGGATTTGGCCATGCGCCTAAATTCCCCATACCGCACAATCTTTACTTCCTCATGCGGTACTGGAAGATGACCGGTGAACAGAAGGCTTTGGAAATGGTTGAAAAGACCCTGGATGCGATGTACCGGGGAGGGATATTCGACCATATAGGATACGGATTTTCGCGCTATTCCACCGACAGGAAGTGGTTGGTACCGCATTTTGAAAAAATGCTATATGACAATGCGCTGTTGGCCATTGCTTATCTGGAGGCCTATTTATGCACCAAAAAGGATGTGTATGCTGAAGTAGCAAAAAAGATATTTACCTATGTTCTCAGGGATATGGCATCGCCTGAAGGGGGATTTTATTCGGCTGAGGATGCTGACTCTGAAGGAGAGGAAGGGAAGTTTTATCTTTGGACCCCGAACGAGATAAAAGATATTTTGGGAGAAAGAGAGGGGCAGATGTTTTGCGATTATTACGGCATCACGGATGAAGGGAATTTTGAGGGAAGAAGTATTCCAAATCGCATCCACACCTCAGCACCCGTAAACCAGGATGAAGCCTTGATTGCGCCTTTGCGTCAAAGGGTGTTTATGCGTCGAGAACAGCGCGTTCATCCTTTCAAGGATGATAAGGTTTTGACATCCTGGAACGGTTTGATGATAGCCGCTATGGCCATGGGCGGCAGGATACTGCAAGAACCACGATATATCCAGGCGGCCGAAAAGGCAGCGGAATTTGTATTCCATAAACTAGTGGATAAAAACGGCAGGTTGCTGGCACGCTATCGACATGGCGAGACGGCATATCCGGCTTATCTGGATGATTATGCCTATCTGATATGGGGATTGATTGAGCTTTATGAGGCCACATACAAACCGGTTTATTTGCAGTATGCCATCATGGAAAACCAGCAGATGATTCGCCTGTTCTGGGATTCCGATAGGGGTGGATTTTTTCTGTATGGCAGCGATGGCGAGCAGCTAATTGCACGGCCAAAGGAGGTTTATGATGGAGCCTTGCCGTCCGGAAATTCAGTTGCGGCTATGAACCTGTTAAGGCTGGCAAGATTGACTGGAGACCAGGGCCTGGAAGACATGGCGATAAGGCAGCTTAAGGCCTTTGCAAGTATTGTTAAGCAATACCCTGCTGCTCATACTTACTTTATGATGGCAGCCATGTTTGCGCTGTATCCCACTAGGGAGATAGTTTTTGCCGGTTCTAAAGAAAACCAGGACGTTATGGATATGATCAAGGCTTTTAATTCCATGTTTACACCCCATACCGTGAGCCTCCTGCATTCAGATGATGAGGAAGGAAGGCAGCTGGAGCAGATGGTGCCATATATAAGAGATCAAAAGCCGGTAGATGGCAGAGCTACCGCTTATGTATGCGAAAATTTTGCCTGCAAGGCTCCCATAGTCGATAAGGATGAGCTTTTAAAAGCGTTGAATTGAAGTAATTGATGTTAAATGCGAGGCTTATATTCGCTCTTATTCGTCGGTCGCAGAAATCATGTTAGGAAACATATTACTTTATATTGAAATATTGACACGTGGCTGAATTCTCCGGGGTAGGCTATTGAACGGGTACCGGTTATCCATTATAATAAGATGCGTGTGCTAAAAAGTACAGTACATTAAGTATGAAATCTCTGCGGTAATAAAGGAGACGATGCAGTTGAAAGGGCAATCGTTTTTGATTGATACCCATGTGCATACCTCGGAGGTGAGCCCGTGTGGCAAGGTTCCAGCCGTGAAGATGGTGCGATATTACAAGGACGCCGGCTATCAGGGCATAATCATAACGGACCACTATTACGACGGCTATTTCGAGCTATTGGGGGATCAGCCGTGGGAGGCCAAAGTGCAGAAGTTTCTGTCGGGATATAGAGCAGCGCTGGAAGAAGGGGAGCGCATTGGACTGCGTGTCATGCTGGGCATGGAGCTGCGCTTTCATGAGAGCGTAGAGGATTATCTCGTATACGGAATAGATGAGGATTTTCTCGTCGAGAATCCCGAGCTTTATAAACATACGCTAGAAAGCTTTAAAAAACTGATAGACAACCACAACATACTTATATTCCAGGCACATCCGTTTAGGGTAGGTTTAAAGCCCGCTGATCCCGACCTTCTTCATGGAGTGGAGGTGTTTAACGGCAATCCCCGTCACGATTCCCACAACGACCTGGCCTATGAATTTGCTGCAGAAAACGGCCTTCTTATGATTGCCGGCTCGGATGCACACCAGCCGCAGGATGTGGGCAGGGCAGGGATATGTTTACCTCACCCCATTTGTTCAGTCCGGGAACTGGTGGAGTACTACAGGGAATTCAAACAAGTTGAGATAGTTATAAATTGTGAAGACACTGGTTAAAAAATGTTCTCGAGTTAAAGGTTTTGTGGAAAGGACAATAGAGGGGATACGAATAATAATCCTTTCGCTTACCAAGCTGGCTAAGCTATTAATAGGTGCGTTAACAAAGCCGAAATATGTCTAATTAAGTTTCCTTATTTAACCATTTGCTAAGGCTTTGTTTGCGCAAAATTTACAACTAACCTTTTATTTTGCTATGGACATGCTAACTGTTAGGTGGTATTATTAAATTGATTTATTTTATTTATTGATTGTGGGGGTTGGTAGGAAAACCTAAAATGGTATAGCCCGAGCGGAAGAAGTTTTATGGGAATGTGTTTTAAACAAATAAGCATAAAGTTGTAGTTATAATTTGGGCTTGTAAAGATAATGATCTTTATAATTGGGGAGAGTTCGGAATGATCGATGTAGATAAAGAGTTGCAAGGATTTATTGAAGATTTGCACAAAGATTCACTTGAACGTTTTTGTGATATCGCTGACGTCATTGGCGAATTTAACAAGGTGTTAAACAAATTGGGGAAAGAGCAGTACAAGTACTCTCATCAGTTAGACGAAATTATGATGTTCCTTGAAGAACAAGAGAATTACCATAAGGAATGTGTTTTTCTACAGCAGCAAAACAGAATGAAGGATATGGAAGTAAAAAAACTCGTAGCGGTTTTATTAAATATACTTGATTCATATGAAGATTTGTATAGGTATTCATTGAAATACGGGGATGAATCATGGAAAGAGCAGATGACCATGCAATGGAATAGGACAGGCATTATACTGAAACAAAACGGTATTGTGAGGATTGAAGGCATAGGAGAGCTCTTTGTACCTCAGCTTTATGCGGTTGGAGAGATAAGACAGGTTCCTGGCATTCCAAATGGACAGATTGTGGATATTATCAGAAGCGGCTACATGTATAATGGGGAAATAATAAGAAAAGCTAAAGTTGTTGTCAATCAAACATTAGAGGAACAAGATGAACAAGCTTTAAACTGCGCTGAAACCAGCAATACGAAGGAAGGTGTACAATTTTATGAGCAGAATAATAGGAATTGATCTGGGGACATCGACTTCCGAAGTGGCTATACTGGAAGAGGGCAAACCGAAGGTTATTCCTAATTCTAAAGGCCAAATAATAACGCCATCGGTAGTGGGGATTGACCAGGATGGCAATCTTTTAATTGGCCAGGATGCCAGGGATCAGATGCTGTTTCGTCCCAAAGACACGGTTATAGAGGTAAAACGTTTGATGGGTTCCGGACAAAAGGTATCCATGGGTGGTAAAGAATATACACCACAGCAAATTTCTTCATTTATTCTTAAATACTTAAAGAAGTGCGCAGAGGATTATCTGGGTGAGGAGATAACGAGAGCGGTAATAACTGTCCCCGCATATTTTACGGACGAGCAGCGTAAGGCAACTGTAGAAGCGGGTAACCTGGCCGGGCTCAAGGTAGAAAGAATCATAAATGAACCCACTGCTGCCGCACTGGCTTATGGTATTGATAACATGGAAAACAATCAATATATTCTTGTCTATGACCTTGGAGGCGGGACACTGGACGTTACCGTGTTGGAGATGTTTGAAGGAGTGCTGGAGGTCAAGGCGAGTAGCGGCAATAACAAGCTTGGGGGTAAAGATTTTGATCAACGCCTTATGGACTGGCTCATGGAGGAATTCAAAGCCCAATATGATATAGACCTTTCCAATGATGTAAGGGCACTAGCCAGGATTAAGGAAGCAGCTGAAGCATGCAAGATTGCTTTAAGTACGCAGGAAGAGTATAAGATAGAATTGCCTTTTATTGCCGAGAAAGATGGCAAACCCGTAGCACTTGAAAGGGTAGTAACACGTGATATGTTTGAAAACCTTATAAAAGACCTCGTTGAATCCACCATTGAACCCATAAACATTGCTCTTGGGGATTCGGGGCTAACAAAGGATGACATTGATCTGGTTTTCATGGTTGGGGGTTCGACAAGGATTCCACTGGTTAGAAGATTTTTAGAGTCGGTGATGGGACGACAACCTGTGTCCCCAGTGGATCCTGATCTGGCAGTTGCCATGGGTGCAGCTATTCAGGCAGCTATTATCAATCAAGAGCTTTCTGCCGAAAAGGATATAGTGATAACCGATGTATGCCCTTACACCCTAGGGGTAGAGGTTCTCGAGTTTGTTGCAGGGTTCCCGGTTCCTGATATGTACGATGTCATAATTCCGAGAAATACCACTATTCCTGTCGTAAAAGAAAAAGTATATAGTACAGTGGTAGACAACCAAAAAAAGGTGGAAATAAAGGTTTATCAGGGAGATTACAGGAAAGCCTCGCTGAACAACTTCCTCGGGAAATTTATTCTTGATGGGATACCTCCGGCTCCGGCGTTTAAGGAAAAAATAAAGGTGAGATTTTCCTATGACGTTAACGGGATATTAAATGTCGAAGGTATCATACTGAGCACCAATAAAAAAGCGGGCATTACAATTGAAACTACAGGTGTTAAGATGGAGGAAGAATTGGACCTTAGCAATTGGAAAGAGGCTCCTAAGGCTCGAAAATACCGTGGAATTATCAGGCGTGCTGAGAGGTTGCTCGATAGAAATCCTGATTTGCCTTTATTTGCGGAATTGGATGGAGTTGTAAAAGATTTAAAGAAGGCGTTGCTTAAGGAAGATGATGATTCTGTATTGGAAGAATTAGCGGAAACTTTGAACGATTTACTATACGATATAGAGGATGAATGGTAATGTTTGAGGATTTAAGTAGCAAATATTACAGATGGGGATTGGCTTTGGCTTTAGAAAATAGGATTTCCAGCGCAGTAGAGGTGCTGGAGAAGGCTGTTATATTTGACGAAAGCAATTGGAAGGCATGGAATGTACTGGGATTGTGTAGATACCGCCTTGGAGATTTTGATAAGGCAAAGAAGGCATGGCAAAAGAGCCTCATTATTAACTCTGAAACCAATCCCGCAGCTCGGTACCTGAATGACATGGAAAGTGATGAGTTTAAATCCCTTCAAAAACAGTACGACCTTGCTTTGGAATTGGCTCGATCAGGGAAATATAGCCAGGCCATAAGGATAATCAATAGCAATAAGTTTCTCAGCTCATCATTTGTTTATCCGCTTAATTTGCTAGGTTTATGTCTATATGGAAGGGGTAAATTTCGGCAAGCCCGGTCAAAGTGGGAAATGGCATTAAGCCTGGATCGGGATAATCCTTATTCAACAAAGTATATTGCTAAAAGCATGCGTTTATCTAATAATCGGAACTTCTTAGTTGATTGGTGGAAAAAAGCTTTTAAATTGAGTAAGAGGGGATTGAGGGATGAAGAATTATTATCAAATTCTTAATGTGCCCACTAATGCTTCGCAGGCGCAGATAAAAAAAGCGTATTTCTCACTGGTGAGGAAGTATGACCCTGAACGCTTTCCTGAGGAGTTTATGGAGATTCGTGAGGCCTATGAGGTTTTGTCGAATGAACAGACACGCAGCGAATATGACTCTATTATGACCATGGAACCAGTTATTCGTAATGTTTATGAGTATTGCCGTAAGTCTTTTGAAGAGGGAGATTATGAGGAAGCTATCAATGGGCTTGAAGAAATAATCAAAAGGGTTCCAAATCTCTCTATCGTACAGGAATTGTTAGGAGAGGCTTACCTTAAAAACGGCAATACTGTAAAGGCGATAAACGTTTTTGAAGATTTAGTTAGGAAACACCCTGATAATGCATCATTTATCAGCAATTTAGCCAATGCATATTTAGAACGAGGCTGGCATAAAAAGGCTTTAAAGGCCTTTAAAAAGGCAATAGAACTGGATGAGGATAACCTTGCTATTTGGCTTGGGTTGGCGGAGGCGTATTATTTAGCCAAGGATTACGATAGGCAGCGGCAGGTTTTAATAAGCGCATTGGAAAAGGCGAGAGAAAAGGGATGGGATAGCGTATCTCTGTATTTTAATATAATACAAAATGACATCTTAACTGATAATATGGATGTATTCAATATACACCTGGAAGAACTGAGCAGGCTTGCGATAGAACGGGAGGATATAAGGGAAGCAATAGGTTGGGCAATGGCTGAACTTGGTCGCGTTCTTGTGCAAAACGGTATGATTGACGTGGCAAGAGCTGTTATCGATAAGACGATATCAATAATTCCCGATGATCAGGAGTTATTGGATTATAAAGAGAGGTTGGATAGGTTTGGTGAACTGCAAGAAATATTGGCTGCTGCATATGATGACCCTAAACTCGATAGAGCAATTGTTGATTTTATTGCTTTGGAAATAGTTCCAGAGGATTTTTTGGACAGTGTTTTTCCACCCGAGATTGCACAATTTTTTATGGAGTACGGACTCGTTAATGATGTTTACTCGTATATAAAATCTATACTTTATCTGAAAGAGGAATACCCGGAACTTTACGCTGTTAAAAAAGATTTCTTCACAGCATTGGAAAATCCTAATCAACGTAAGAAGATGCTGCGCAGATATCGAATGGAGGAACGCCGATATACAAGTATATTTAATCTGTTTAAGGGTTTGCTGGGTGAAGGTCATGAGGAATTAGAAGATGACGAGGATTATGTTGAACCATGGTATAGCTCTGATAAGCCTTATGTTAGAGAACAGCCTAAGGTAGGGCGGAATGACCCATGTCCTTGCGGCAGCGGTAAAAAGTACAAGAAGTGCTGTGGGAAAATAGAGTAATGTTTTAGGCAGGATCGAAGAGGCGCAAAAAAAGTTTCAATCAATGAAGATTAAAAAGCGACTTTAAATCTATAAGTGCAAGACTCAATGTGGTGCTTTGTTTGCAAATTTTATCTAAAAAGTAAAAATTATACACGCGAATTTTGGCTTGAATTTTTGATAAAAAATGAATATAATTATAACTTGATAAGGGGCTGTAGCTCAGCGGGAGAGCACCACACTCGCATTGTGGGGGTCGAGGGTTCAAATCCCTTCAGCTCCACCAATGTTAGGACCACCTGGATGAGTCAGGTGGTCTTTTGTTTTTATGGTGTGTTTAAAGCAATATGATTGCGTATTGCAGATGTCTAGGTTCTGTGTTAAGCTGTAAAGGGGTGAGAACTATGGCTATAATCGATGTTAACTATTTTTCAAATGCTCTTATGAGAAACGTTGTGTACAAAGCCGTTATTCCTACAGATTCACCGGCCATGAAAAATATTGCGCCAAATGAGATGAAACCTTTCAAAACGCTTTACTTGCTGCACGGAATCATGGGTGGGCACAGCGATTGGCTGGTGAATACTCGCATAGCCAGACTGGCTCAAAAGTACAACGTGGCGGTGATCATGCCATCGGGAGATAATAGTTTTTACGTTGATCATCAGGCGGGGCATAACTATTATGGCGAGTTCATTGGGCATGAACTGGTGGAAGAGACGAGGAAATTGTTCCCGTTGTCTTTTAAACGGGAGGATACCTTCATAGGTGGGCTTTCCATGGGCGGTTACGGGGCTCTCAGAAACGGGCTTAAGTATTATAACACCTTTGGCGCTGTAGTAGCACTTTCGGCGGCATTGATAATCGACCAGGCTGTGGTCTCCAGCGAAGAGGCCGAGTGGGTATTTGCACGGAGGAGCTATTATGAGTACGTCTTTGGCGATCTGTCAAAATTGAAGGGCAGCGATAAGGACCCCGAATTCCTTGTAAAGAAGATAAAAAAGGAGAAGGGCGTCATCCCCAGGATTTATATCGCCTGCGGGAGGGAAGACTTTTTGATAGAGAACAACCGCAAATTTAGGGATTTTTTGGCGGCAGAAGGCGTTGAGCACACCTATGTAGAGGATAGAGGATTCCACGACTGGAGATTTTGGGATAGATACATAGAGAAGGCGTTGCAATGGCTGGTGGAGTGATTTTATCAGATTGGCTGGCTTTGAGAGCATTCAACGATGCCACTACCAAAACCAACTGGGGTGGATTGCTGGCCATGTCAACTCTTTCGCTGGTACCTGTACTCATAATTTTCTTTGCTTTCCAGCGGTATCTGGTTGAAGGCATCGCAACCACAGGCCTTAAAGCTTGATTTATAAAGTTATAGTCATAACTGAAGGTTCAAAAATGAGGGAAGGGGTGAGCTTATGAGCTTATGCCCTCCTCTTTTATTTTTTGGAGAATTAATTTTGTTGACACCAATTATTTAAATGCTATATAATTCAGGTGTGAAATATTTGGTAGATTTGCTATAGGCAATTTTTTATATTCTTTGCAGTCTTGTCGTGCTCACGAAAAGATAGTTATGATGTCCATTGCAGGATTCACTCCAGCATTAAGGTAGGCAGGCGATAAGCAAATCTAATGGAGGTGATCCAGGTGAATGGTTCTTTGGAGCTGGAGGTTTACAAGGCTTTGAGGGATGCGTACAACGGCATCAAGAGGGAACTGCACAATAAGCTGGCACAGAACGGCATCACTTGGCCCCAGTTTCACGCGCTGTATCATATCGGCGATGAGGGCATTCCCAGCCACGAGCTGGCAAAGGAGCTCAACTGCAATGCCAGCAACATGACAGGGCTAATTGACCGCATGGAGCAGAACAACTGGGTTTACCGCGTACACTGCAAGGACGACAGGCGCGTGTGGTTGATTAAGCTGACCGAAGAGGGCAAGAGGCTGAAGGAAGAGCTGATTCCCAGGCATCAAAAGAATATAGAAGAGAGGATGGGGGTGTTAAGCCAGGAAGAGCTGAAAACTCTTAAAAGCTTGCTGGATAAGCTTATAAAGGGTAATCATTAAAAAGGGAATTAAGGGGGACTCTTATGAAGGAACTGAAAGCGCTTATGCGATATATGAAGCCCTATAGGCTTCATATATTTGTTGCCACAGTTTGCATGATAATGGTTACGGCGATGAATATGGCAGGTCCGTGGATGATTCGCAACCTGATAAGCACGGTGACCCAAAGCATAGAGGGGAAGGCAAGCATAGCCCAGGTCAACTTCCTTGCGCTGGCCGTAATTGCGATATACCTGTTGAGAGCGGTGTCGCAGTTTGGTACCAACTACATATCTCACTATGCCGCGTGGAAGATACTGGAGAACATAAGGAGCCATTTGTATGACCATCTGCAAAAGCTATCGCTGAGGTTTTTCCATGACAAGCAAACGGGAGAGCTCATGTCCAGGGTTCTCGATGACACCCGAAACTTTGAACAGCTGCTGGCTCATGCCATCCCAACTCTGGTGGTCAACGGATTGATGCTGATCGGGGTGTCTGTCATCCTGTTTTCCATGAATTTGAAACTGGCGCTTTACACACTTATACCTATTCCCTTGCTTTTCTGGATGGTTGTCAAGTTCAGCAAGATATCCCGTCCAATGTTTAAGGAAGCGCAGAAAGAAATTGCAGAGGTTAGCGCAATCCTTCAGGACAATTTTTCAGGGATCAAGGAGATTAAGGCTTTCACTCAGGAGGAATATGAAAGCAAACGCACTTTGAGTCGGATAGCCGCTTACACCAGGGCCATATTGCGCGCGCTTAAGCTGAGCAATGCTTTTCATCCCAGTATAGAGTTTGTATCCGGACTGGGGACGGTTATAGTCATATTCTTCGGTGGCAGGCTGGCCCTGGCCAATCAGCTGGCACTGGAGGATTTGGTGGCTTTTCTGCTGTACCTTAATACCTTTTACCAGCCCATAACCTCATTTGGGATGATCAATGAAGGTATACAGCATGCGCTGGCCAGTGCTGAACGGGTGTTTGAGATATTGAATGAGGAGCCTGAGATAAAGGATGACCCCGATGCAATAGAGGTGGACAGGGTCAAGGGCAAGATAGAGTTCAGAAATGTAAGTTTCCGCTATGTTGATGACGTGCCGGTATTGAAAAACGTGTCCTTTAAGGTGAATCCTGGCGAGATGATAGCGCTGGTAGGCCCCACGGGGGTGGGTAAGACCACCATTGCCAACCTAATACCCAGGTTTTATGACCCTGATTCCGGCCAGATCCTGATAGACGACATAGACATAAGGAAGATTAAGCTGAGCAGCCTGAGAAAACAGATAAGCATGGTGTCGCAGGATGTATTCTTGTTCAATGGTACCGTGAAGGAGAATATCCTGTACGGACGGCCCGATGCCACCGATGAAGAGGTCATTGCAGCCGCAAAGGCTGCTAATGCCCACGATTTTATAATGGAGCTGCCCGAAGGATACAACACGCGGGTAGGCGAAAGGGGCGTGAAGCTGTCGGGAGGGCAGAAACAGAGGATTTCCATAGCCCGTGCGCTTCTTAAAGACGCTCCGATACTTATTCTTGATGAGGCGACTTCGTCGGTTGATACGCAAACTGAAAAGTTGATTCAGGAGGCTTTGGAGAATCTGATGAAGAACAGGACCACCATAGTGATTGCTCACCGTCTGTCGACCATCCGCGATGCTGACCAAATCATCGTGCTCAAGGATGGAGAAATAGTGGAGGCGGGCAGGCACAACGAGCTTCTCAAGAAAGGGGGCCTGTACAGCCAGCTGTGTAAAGCACAGAGCACTGATGAGCAATTGGTGGCTGTTTAACAAAAAAATCGTCGATTGGTTTGTGAACCATATCAGTAAGGCTGATAGGGATTATGCGAAATATATACAATCCATAAAGGGTGCAATAAAATAGCTTTTTATGTTTCAGTATTAAAGAAAGTTTTGTCGTGAGTAGATTGTTGTGAATAAGGTTGTGCAGTGAGGATTTTATTTACTGGGCTGCCGTCACTCACAGCTCAAGAAAGCCTCCTGCTCCACTCTGGCCTTTTCCTTAAGCATGACCTGTATGAGCTGGTGAAACTCCTGATAGTCCTCGTCATCAAGTAGCTTTTCCAGGGCTTGGGCGTATTTGCTGTCAAAGGGTTGCCAGAATGGCTTCATGGACATGAATGCATCCACATCCATAAGATAGGGCCGAAGGGTGGGTATGATTTGCGTTTTGAGGCGTTTGAATATTTGAAACCCTCCCAGATCCATGTCGCCCCAGTGGTGAAACGTGATGCCGCACCTGCAGGCGGCATCATATATTTTTTTGAAGAATAGCCCTTTTACCGGGCTGTAAAAGCCGCCATGGTATATCACCAGCTCCTCAGGTGTCCTTCTTTTAAATACATAATCTACATAGTTGGCCTTGTTTTCTATAAAAAGGATGCGCTTTACTTCTGGCAAGTCCGAGATCACCAGATCGCGTATGGTTGGGGCGTTGATGGACACCCCGTGTACCAGAGGGGAGAAATCCACGGCCTGGCCATGGATGGAGGCCAGCACGTTGCCGCAAAACTCCACCTGCTCTGGAGCTTTGACAATGCCGATGAGGGCCAAAATCTCATCATCGGTCCATTCTCCGGCCTGCAGGTCTTCTTCCTGCCAGTATTTTTTGAGAATTCCCAGCAGCCTTCGGCGCAGATTTTTCTCGAAGTATTTGGAGTCGCCGAAGCACCTTAAGCTGAACACCCGCTCGAGCAGTTCGCCTTCATCTTTGGTATCAATAAAGAGCAGCGCCTTCAAAAGATTTTGCATAAGGTCGCTGTCCTCGGGGAGGAAAGGGGGGATGGACAGCTTTTGTTCCATCCATGCTTGGGCATCTTCCAAAAAGTTGCGGATCCAGGGGGAGGTGACGCGGCTTTTGAGCTGGTATACCATAGCAAGGGCATTTTCCACCTGTTCCCGTTTGGGCACTCTTTCGGCCTGCCTGTACGCTTCCTGCAGCGCGTCCAGCTTTAGCCATATGCGGCTGATGATGTTGCCCTTCTCAAAGCGCATCCATTCAAATCCGATTATCCCTTCTTTTGCCAGGTCCATTACCACCGAATTGATGAGTTCTTTGGTGGGCGTGTGCTCTATGTTGTATTCAGGGAATTCGTCAGAGCATAAATTTATGAGAATCCTCCGGTTTGTCGAAGCAGAGCCTTTATAGGCGCTGCTTCTTTCATACTTGTCCAGCAGCCGGTTGAGTATCAGCTTTCTGTAGTTCATACATCTCCTCCCTTATCCGTTTGGCATCAAAGGCTTTGACGAACGACCTGTTCCCGCTTCTTATCACGCACAGGGTTCTGTCCACAAGGGGGGCTATATCGCCTATTTTCTCGGATGGAGCCGACAGTATGGCCTGAAGCCCGAACTTGCGCAAAAGTTTGATGCTTTCCTGTATTCTGTCGCTGTCCATCTTGCTGAAGGCCTCGTCAAACATTATAAGCCGAATGGTATTGCCCGACTCGTTATTGTATCGCGTTCGATACAGCTGGGCAAACGAGGCCAGCATGGCTATATAGAAGGGGGTTTGGGTTTCGCCGCCCGACTTTTTGTGCAGGGTTTTTGAGAGGCGCTGCTCTCTGTCCTGGCTGTCGGTGACTATGAGGTCAAAGGTAAGATAAGTCTTGTAGTCGGTAAACCGCTTGATGTTCTTTTCCAGCTCAGCCCGGGCATCGGCATCCAGTTGCGAGTCGACGTCGGTGATCTGCTTAAACAGCTCTTCGATGGCGTCTCGATGCTTTTCGAGAAAGACCTGTGACGCCAAGTTGTAGCCGTCCATCAGCAGCTCGTCGGTGATCATGTCGTAAAACCGCCGGTACTCCGGCCTGGGGCTAACCACGAATCTGTATCGGTCATTCCCAAAGCTGCTCTCCTTCAAGGCGGTGTTGAGCTCTTCAATCTGCTCCTTGACCATGTCTATGTTGGCTTTGAGCTTGGCCAAAAAGTCGTCGCGGAACTGCTGGTAGGCCTTTTCCTTGGCATCCTTGATCTTCTCCATGTATTCGGGCAGCTTGATGGCCTTAAGCTCGTTGAGCTCCTTCTCGTAGGGCCCGTTGTCGGGGAGGTTAATATCGTATGACATGCGGTATTCCCGGTTGTATTCTGAACGAGCGGCCACCAGCTCCTCTCTCTTCTTCGTCATCTGGCTTTGTGTCCGGGCCAGTTGGCTGTAGAAGTTATTGTAAATTTCGACAGCCGAAGCCCTGCTGGACAGTTCCTTTTCAAAGCGTGGTTCGCCCTTCTCCTGAATCCAATTGCCGGGGAACTCGCTGTTTATTTTGTTTCGATAGAACTCGACTCTCTGCTTTTCTGCGGGCAACTTATTTTCTGCTATTTCGTTGTTTTTGGTCTTAAGCCCAATGAGCTCGGTCAGGCATACTTGTTCCTCGCTTTTCAGGCTTTCAATCTCTTTTTCCATTGCCTTTATCTTTTTGTCCAGCTGCGCCAGCCAGCTTAAGTCCAGTTTCCCCAGCTCATCCACTATGTCTTTAAGCTTTGCTTCCAGGGAGGGTATGACTTTGCTCTTTTCCAGCACCTCCGAGATGTTTTCGGCCTCATTGAGGTTCATGGATTCCATGGTGTATATGCTGCATAGCCTTTGAGACAGGCTTTCAAGCCTGGCTACTTCTTTTTCAATCTGGGCTATCTGTGCCGTTTTGCTTTCAATCTGCTCCTCAATGGCCCTTCGGCCGATATATGGATTTCTCCAGCGGTCGGGGTGGAGCTGGCGTGCCACGAAATTTTGATACAGCATGCACGAATCGGTTATGGCCCGCGGGTAATTCCGCAGGTCCTCCACTTTATCGCACTTTATGACGTTGCCCATTACAAAATCGACGAACATCCGGGCGTAGGGGTTGGAGGTCTCCACCTCTTGTGCCAGGCTGTTTTCCATGGCAGCGGGCTTAAGCTCGGCGAGCCTGCCGGTATCCACCAGTCCCAGGTCATAGAAGCCTCTTTCAAATTTCAACTTGTCATATACTTTCAAGGCATCCACGAAGTACTCCGGCTCCACTATGAGATAAAACTTTTGAGTGTGAAGGTAAGCTTCTACGGCGTTCCTCCAGCGCATGTCCCGTATTTCCAATAGGTCGGCCAGAATGTGTACCTGCACTTCATGGCCGTATTTAGCCGAGAGAGCAGAGGAGATTTCATTTTTAAGTTCCAACAGGTTTCGGGCGTAGGGTTTCATCCCGCGTTTTAGGTTTTCTACCTCATCTGCAAGTTCACTCAGTAGCCTTTTGGCCTTGATTATTGCGCTATCGATAAGATTTCCTATTCTGGCTGCTGTCTGTTTGAGGTTGTTTATCAGAGTTATTATATTTCCAAATCCCTGAGCGGCCATGGCATCAAGGACTTCACCATCGGCTTTGAGCAGCTGTTCGGCATAAGTTAAAGCTTGATCAGAGAATTCCATCAGCTTGTTCCAGTCGGCCTCTATATCCTGCCAGTTCAAAACGCAAGGCTCGTCCCATGGCGTACCTTGCCGCACGGCGGTAGGCTCTGCTTTGGAGAGCTGCGCTGTCCAGGCTGCGTCACGGCATTGCGGTGTCTGGCTGCTCTGCAGGGCATGTATGCACTCGCACCATACCCTGCCGTAATGCCGCATTCGTTTTATGGTGCGTGTCAGGTCGCCTTTGAGCTGCTGGAGCTGCTCTTCCAGCCGGGCTTTCTGGTTCTGCAGCGCATCCATTTTTCTGTATATATCTGACGAGATTTTATCGGCTATCAGCTGTTCGTGTTCCTTTTCCAGCGCTTTTGTGTTTTCCCTAATGTTGTTTATTTTGGCCTCCATTTCGTTTATTTTCTGCTGGTTGTCGCTATAGGCTTTTTCGAGCCGTGCCACCTCATCGAGCGCCATCTGAAGCTGGGCCCGCTCTATGATGTAGCTGTGTACCAAAAACCTCTGCTTTTCTTCCATGTAGGCGTTGTATTTTTGCTGGATATCCTCCAGGGCGGCTATGCGCTTCATCATCATTTCTGCGTCCTGTTCCAGCCTCTTGTAATAGCGGATGTTGTCCTGCATAAGGCTTATGTCGACAGGGCCTTTTATGTCGCACACGTCATTGGTGATGAAGGACTCGATGTCGGCGATGGGGGAGAAGGGTACGGCCTTTTTGAATAAGCTGAAATACTTTGATTTAAGGCCACCCAGCTTGCCCCTGAGTATCTCCTGGTACCCGCGATTTGTTTCTGGGAACTGGAACTTTCCTCTTTTGTAGTTCTTCATAAGGTAGCTGCGCAGCTCTTTAAAAGGCATAGGGGTATTGTTTTGAATAAAGTGGTTCTCGGGCAAGGAGTCATCCAGTATAAAGAACCGGTGTTCAAATGTGCCATCGTCGTAGCAGTCAAACACCACTCCAAGGGTAAACCAGTTGTCTTTGAAGTCATCGTAAAACTCACAGGCTATATAGCTGGTGAACCTGCCGCTTCTTAAGTATCTAAATCCGGCGTCGCCGTCGTCGCCGATCTCGCCCCAGAGGTAGCCTTTGAGCGTCCTGGCAGACTTGTCGTTGGCGGCCTTGTTAAAGAAATGGCCGCTGGTGTCCCCAAGCAGCAGAAGCTGTATGGCGTCGATTATGGTGGACTTTCCGGCGGCGTTGGCACCCGTCAAAAAATTTATGGTATCAAATTCGATGAGCTCCTTCCAGAAGTAGTGCCAGTTGATGAGAAGGAGCCTGGTGAGCTTTTTCATTCTTCCACCTCGCCTCTTATCACGTCTTGCTCCTCGGCTTCCTCGCTTTCTTGATCAGAATCCTCTTCATCGCCGAGGGTTTCGTAGATCCGGCTGATCTTTTCATTGGTAACCACAAAGAGTATAGAAGGCAGGATGAGAAGCTTGTTATCAGGATCTTCCCACCGTCCTTCCAGCTTTTGTATGATGCTGTAATAAGCCAGCTGACGTAAGGCCTCCGCAAGGTCACGGTCAGAGGGCTTCTTCTTTATAAGCCCCAGCGTCAGCATTTTATGGACGATTTGGCCCGTGCTAGTCAAAACCTCCTTGCGAAGGGTCACCTTTTCCCGCTCTTCTTCGAATATAAGGCGCAGTATGAACAGTATGAGAGTGGTGTTTCGGTCAAGTCTGACTCGGTTGTACTCGTAGGTGTTCACAAGGGCAATTACTCCGTACTGGCTGTCCTTGTAAAGCGCCCAGCCGGAGAACCACAGGTATTCGTTGAACAGCGCAAAGTTGCGCTCTACGAAGCGGTATTCGGGGTTTACGCGCATCATTCCTTCTTTGGGGTCGTAAACATCCCGTATGATGAAGGTGCGGGACAGAATAAGGTTCAAAAGTCTTCTGAACTCCTCTTTTTCTGAATTGCTAAGCTTTTCGTATTCTTCAACCCACATTGGCCTTGTCCTTTCTTATAAACCTCATTTTGGGGATTCTGTAACCATTATTATATACGTATCCGTCCATAAATTCCACCCTGTAGAACGCCTTACGGTCGTAGCCCTTTAAGGTGGCCAGCATGAGAAGGATGAAGGATTCATCATCGGTGAGCGGAACTTCATGGCTGTATACCACATCGAAGTCCTTCATTATATTTCTCATAAAAGCCATTATTCTGGTGTGGTTATAGCTTTTTTTGGCTTTGTCCAGGAACTCCTTCACTATATCCTCTTCATGGTCCTCATGGGATGGCGGCAGCTGCAAGGGTGGGCTTTCAAGCTTCTTGTGCCGTGCAGCCCTTACATACAATGAATTCTCGTCGATGTATCCCTGGTGGAACAACTCCACGGCTTCCTGTAGTTTGGCAACCAGGGCTTCTTGCTTTTCCTGTGAGCTGTCGGCAACCCTCTTTAAGATTTCCACAATCTTTCCCTTGATGCTGCGGTCGGTGTTTAAAAGATAGCGCATTTTTTCGACGGATGCCCGGGTATAAGCCGTGTTCTTGCGGTCAATCTCTTCGAGTATGTGGTCCAGGCGCTCGTAGGTGTCCATGATATACCCAATTTTACTGATGACGTCTTCATGCCCTTCTTCGCGGCTTTTGTATCGACCGCGCATCATGGCTTGCTCCACCGTACGCTGGCGCAGCGAGCTGTCTGTCAGCCAGCGCTGCAGGAACCGGAGTATGGGAGCCTTGTAGCGAGGGATGGAGTCTAGAGTCTTCAAGGGGTGGTATATTCGGTCGCTTATCAGGGTTTTGTATTCGTCAAAGTGTCCTTTCAGCACCTCGTTTACCGTTGCAAACTCGCTTAAAGCCTGATGATAGCGGCGGATGTTGTTGTGCAGGGACTTGAGCTCATCCACCAGCTTAACGGTGTTTTCGTATGCCGTGAGCAGTGCGTTATAATTGCTGGAGTCTTCCTGCTCTTCATGGGCGGTCTTTAAGGCCGAGTAAGTGGAAAATACGTAGGAGTTATACTCCTTCAAGTTTTCGTCGGTAAAGGAAAACAGCAGGTTGATGAGCTTTATGGAATAATCCGGAAGCGTAACCACTTCCTCGAAGGAATCATCCTGATACTCTATATCGATCCAGCCGGTGTCTTTAAGGCGCCTTAATATAAAGTGCGCGATGGCTGATAGGCTGACGTTACTTTCATTGGTACCGTTCAAATTATTTTGATTTAAAGGCTCTTCCGCATCCTCCAGCTCTTCCAACATATCAACGCCCAGCATTTTCTCATCCAGGTTGGAAATGAGCATGGAGACAAGGTCGTCCTTCTTTATGGTCATCTCCTGGCGGAAGGCCTTTCTCAACACGAACAGCGCATCCGCGTAAATATATTTGTTTTTGGATGCCAGAATGGAGAACAGATTTTGCGGCAGCACATCGAAAAGATGCATGGTAGCCTGTCCCTTCCTTATAAGCAAATTTTATCGACATTAGGCATCGCAGTTAACAGAACTGCTTGCCTGAAGAGGACTTTCCTTTAAGCAAAATATTATTTTTATTGATATTGGCTCGCCTTTTGTCGAATAATTGGTACGGCGAGTTGTCATAATAAGTTTAACACATAGCCATTGATAATTAAAGCTGCTTTTGAGGATTTTAAGCGAATATGATTGAAAACAATTCATAAAAATGGTAGTATAAAAATGGATATTAAGAGAAGAAGGGGAATATTGCATGATTCCATTGAGAGATACCATACCCAGCAGGCGTGAACCTTTGGCAACAGTCCTGCTTATAGTCATCAATGTGATGATATTTATAGGCCAGTCGTTGATGCCCGACGTCAGGTTTGCACAGTTTGTGTATGAGTACGGGTTTATACCTGCCAGGTTTTTAAAATCGATAGCACAGCTCGGGCTTTTTGAAGCGAGTACATACATGCCTCTTTTTTCGAGCATGTTCCTTCACGGCAACTGGGTACATCTCATAAGCAATATGTGGGTGCTGTGGCTGTTTGGCGACAACGTCGAGGATATGATGGGCAGCATAAGGTTTGTGATATTCTATATCCTTTGCGGTTTGATAGCAGGGTTTACCCATTTTTTGTTCAACCCTACATCCAAAGTGCCTACCGTTGGTGCCTCGGGGGCTATTGCCGGCGTCATGGGCGCTTACTTCATTCTGTTCCCTCATTCCAGGATTGTGACCCTGGTTCCGTTCTTTTTCTTTTTGCCAATGTTTATCCATGTACCAGCTTTTATATACTTGATTTTGTGGTTCATAAGCCAGTTGTATTCAGGGGTCATACAGTGGATAGGCGGTGTAAGTGTGGGCGGTGTAGCTTGGTGGGCGCACATAAGCGGATTTTTGGCTGGGGTGTTTATACACAAGGTGTTCATTAAGCGCAGGCGGTATAGGTATTATTGAGGACATTGCCTATGCAAAGATTAAACTAAACCTCATGGCAATAAAAATTTCAATACTCATTACTGAATATTGGCATTAATTCAAAAGCGGAATTTGTTTCCGCTTTTTTCTATAGTACAAATCTTTCAATTTAAGGTGAGTATTAATTGAGTGAATTCTATATATGAAAAAGGCATCAAATTGAACCGGGAAACACAAAAAGTTGAGAGATTGCCAATGCAATATTTTATGGAAAAGGAAACGTATTAAAGGGCAATACCACCTTGTTGAAATACAAGGCGGTATTACCCTATAGTTATTAAAGAATTCCTAACTTTTTAATTTTGATGATTATAGGTGCGGTTATGACAAGTTCCCATAAGCCTTTCTATATATTTCCTCCAGTTCGCTTACCAGCGGCATCCTGGGGTTGGTGACGGTGCACTGGTCTTCGAATGCCTTGTCTGCAAGCTCCTTTACCTTTGCTTCAAATTCCTCCCGCGGTACGCCGCATTCCGCAATGGTGAGCGGCATGTTGAGCTGCTTCATCAAATTTACGATGGCATCGATCAGGCTGCGTACCCCTTCTTGAGTGGTAGATGCCGGAAGTCCAAGGCATTTGGCTATTTCGGCGTATTTTTTATCGGCTACAAAGTGCTGGTATTTGGGCCAGGTAGCGAACTTTGTGGGCTTTTGAGCATTGTACTCGATCACGTGCGGAAGCAGTATGGCATTGGCGCGGCCATGGGGGATGTGGAATTCCCCTCCAAGCTTGTGTGCCAGGCTGTGGTTGATGCCCAGGAATGCGTTGGTGAAAGCCATACCGGCTATGCAGGACGCGTTGTGCATCTTTTCTCTGGCCTCTTTGTCATTGCCATCTTTGTAAGCCCGTGGCAGGTATTCAAATACCAGCTGTATGGCCTTTATGGCCAGTGCATCGGTATAGTCGGAAGCCATGGTGGATACGTAAGCTTCTATCGCATGGGTCAGCACATCCATTCCCGTATCGGCTGTTATGTGAGGGGGTACGGTGATAACTAAATTGGGATCGATTATGGCCACATCGGGGGTGAGTTCATAATCGGCCAGGGGATATTTGGTATTGTTCCTCTTATCCGTTATAACTGCGAAGCAGGTTACTTCGGAGCCGGTACCAGAGGTGGTGGGAATGGCTACCATCTTTGCTTTACGGCCAAGCTTGGGGAAGTTGAAGGCCCTCTTGCGTATGTCCATGAACTTCAGCCGCAGGGAAGTGAAGTCGGTGTCGGGGTATTCATAATATAGCCACATGGCCTTTGCAGCGTCGATGGCTGAACCCCCTCCAAGGGCTATTATGACGTCGGGGTTGAATTTGTTCATGAGCTCGGTTCCGCGCTTTACCGTATCGATGGAAGGGTCAGGCTCCACTTCGGCGAAAATTTCAGAGTGGACGTACTGCTGCCTCTTTCTTAGGTAGTACAGCACCTTATCCACATATCCCAGTTTGACCATGGCAGGGTCGGTCACTATGAAAGCACGGCTGATGTCCGGCATCTTTTCAAGATACTGAATGGAATTGGGTTCAAAGTAAATCTTGGGTGGGACCTTGAACCACTGCATGTTGACCCGCCTTTTAGCCACCCTCTTTATATTGATCAAATTGACGGCTGATACGTTGGCGGTAGTGGAATTTCCACCATAGGACCCGCAACCCAGTGTAAGCGATGGCATGTTGGCATTGTATATGTCCCCTATGGCGCCATGGCTCGATGGGGAATTGATAATCAGCCTACCCACCTTGATCTTTTTAGAAAATAGCTCTATTGCTTTGGGATCCTCGGAATGGATGACAGCCGAATGGCCAAGGCCTCCAAACTCCACTATCTGCTGTGCTACCTTAACCCCTTCCTCGTAATCCTTAACGATGTAAAGCGCCAGTATAGGGCTTAGCTTTTCCCTGGACAATGGGTACTCGGGACCCACGCCTTCAAGGTGAGCGACTAGGATTTTTGTATCCTGAGGAACTTCTATATCCGCCATTTGAGCTATAGTATAAGCCGACTGGCCAACCACCGCCGGATTCATCATTCCTTTTTTGTTATCGATTGCCACCGCCTCAAGCTTTTTAATCTCCTCGGGAGTGAGGAAATAACACCCGTTTTCCTTCATGTAATCTATGGCCTGCTGGGCAATGTCTTCATCAAGGATGACTGCCTGCTCGGAAGCGCATATCATGCCGTTGTCAAATGTCTTTGACAGAATCAAGTCGGTGATAGCCCTTTTGATGTCGGCCGTCTTTTCGATGTAGCACGGTACATTGCCCGGCCCCACTCCAAGGGCGGGTTTGCCGCTGCTGTACGCTGCTTTCACCATGCCGGCGCCACCGGTTGCCAGTATCAGAGATACGCCTGGATGGGTCATGAGGTATTGCGTGGCCTCAAGGGATGGCCGTTCTATCCATTGAATGCAATGCTTGGGAGCGCCTGCTTTGATGGCCGCATCTCTCATTACTCTGGCGGCTTCGCTGCTGCACCTCTGGGCCGAAGGATGGAAAGCGAATATAATTGGATTTCGTGTTTTCATGGAGATCAGCGATTTGAACATCGTGGTAGAGGTGGGGTTTGTCACAGGGGTGATGCCTGCGATCACGCCCACAGGTTCTGCTATTTCTACATAGCCTTCAAGGTCGTTCTCCCTGATCACGCCCACCGTTTTTTGATGCCTTATGCTGTTGTATATATACTCTGTGGCAAAAAGGTTTTTGATTATCTTGTCTTCGTATACGCCTCTCTTGGTTTCTTCTACAGCAAGCTTGGCTAACCTCATGTGGTGGTCGATTCCCTCCAAGGTCATTGCCTTTACGATGCTGTCGACCTGCTCCTGGGTCATTTCCATGAACTCTTCCAGGGCCCTGTTTGCGTTTTCCACCATGGCATCGATTTCGGCCTTTACATCTTCGGTGTTGTTTACTACCAATGACAGGTTTTCCTTGGCCATATTTTTCATCCTCCTTTTGCAATAATCCTTGCATTATTGTTAAAAAATTAACTATATCTTTATTAAAAAATGGGATTTGCAGGATAAATAGCAATCCCAACTTAAATATACCTTGTCTTTATGGCTTTGCAATGAACGAAGCAACGCTGAATTACAGTATATTTGGGCCTTTGTATCTCCATAATATACGACAGCGCCACTAAATTAGGCTTAAGTTGTAACGCTTTGCATTATAGCAAATCGTTAATTTTTTGTCAATATTGTTTCGGCAAATTATTTTAAATTCTTTGAAGGACTTTCATTAAATCTATAGAAGACTAAAGAAGACTAAATTAAAAGATATTATGTAGGTGATTTGTACCTTAATCTCTGCCAAAGGAGGAAGTGTGTATGGATTTTAACAATATAACCCCTGAGCAAAGAGAGGCCATTCTTGCGGCGCAGAAGAATGAGATCACCGAGTATCACATCTATACAAAATTGTCTGCCTCGATAAAGGACCAGCACAACAAAGAGGTTTTGGCCGAGATAGCCGATGAAGAGCTGGCACATTATAAATTCTGGCAGAGGATTACCCGGCAGGACATGAAGCCCGATAGATGGAAGGTGTGGCTGTATTTTATAATTTCGAGGGTTTTTGGCCTTACGTTTGGCGTCAAGCTGATGGAGAAAGGCGAACAGCGGGCTGAAGAGGTATATTCTAAGTTAGCTGATACCATGCCTGAGATACAGAAGATCGTTCAGGATGAGGACAGGCATGAAAAGAAGCTTACGGAGCTCATCGAGGAGGAACATTTAAACTATGTTGGGTCAATGGTATTAGGGCTTAACGATGCGCTGGTGGAGCTGACGGGTACCCTGGCAGGGCTGACCTTTGCCCTGCAAAACACCAGGCTGATTGCGCTCAGCGGTTTTATAACGGGAATAGCGGCCTCTTTTTCAATGGCGGCTTCTGAATATTTATCCACAAAATCTGAGGGAGAGTCACAGATCCCGATTAAAGCGGCTATCTATACAGGCCTTGCCTACGTTTTTACGGTGCTGTTCCTTATCTTCCCGTATTTGCTGTTTGAAAGTTATTTCCTGTGCTTGGGGCTTACGGTCATAAACGCCGTGCTGGTCATACTTATATTTAATTTTTACGTTTCGGTGGCCAAGGATTTGGACTTTAAAAGGCGCTTTCTGGAGATGGTATCCATAAGCCTGGGGGTTGCAGCCCTCAGTTTCTTGATCGGCTTTCTGGTGAGGGTTTTCCTGGGGGTGGAGGTATAAACTTCTAAAGTGGTACCAAGGCCATCTGAAGCGTTACTGTGAATGGCTTGAAAAGACAGGTCGAGGCCATGCGATACCTGAGCTCAAGCGCAGGCATCCCCGCGAGTTTGAAAGATAGCCGGTAGGTTATCTTGCTATATCGCTGCCATAACATAAACCTGGTCACTCCCACGCATTTCGTGCCAAATATCCTGGAAGCGCTGTATATTGCAGCTCAAAAGGGACTGGAACTGCCGCTGGTTTACAATTGTGGAGGATACGAGAGGGTGGAAACCCTTAAGCTGCTCGATGGAGTAGTGGATATATACATGCCAGATTTCAAGTACAGCATAGAGGAGCGGGGTGTAAAATATTCCAAAGTAAGGGATTATCCCAGGTATGTAAAGAGCGCTTTAAAGGAGATGGATCGCCAGGTGGGTGGTTTGAAGCTGGATGAAACGGGAGTAGCTTACAAGGGGCTTTTGATAAGGCATCTCGTAATGCCTGGAGGGCTTGAAGATACCAAGGAAATTTTAAGGTTTATAAAAGAAGAGCTTTCGCCCGACTGCGCAGTTAATCTCATGGATCAGTATTACCCTCACTATAAGGCTTACAAATACGAGGAGATTGCGCGGAGATTGAGTCCGGAAGAATATAAAGAAGCAAGGCTTTATGCCAAAGAGCTGGGGCTCAGATTGATCGAATAAAAATTGAAATTAAGGGGTTTGCAGTTTGGTAGATTTTTAATATAATAAATATTGTATTTTTCTAATATAATGATAATGTCATAAAATAATTGCAGGAGGTGATATGGTAATGAACTCAGTCAAACAGTATTTATGGCTTGTGTTAATAGCGTTTTGCATTGCAGGCCTTGTGTATCCGCCAATAGGGGTAGTTGCGCTGGTGTGCATGCTTGCACCGGTGGTTACGGCGCCCTTCATGGGGAGGAAGTGGTGTAACTCGTTTTGCCCAAGGGGTAGTTTCAACGACGTGATATTGAAGAAGATCACCCTAAAGAAGGGCATTCCCGGCATGTTTAAGACCACCACATTTAAAGTGATATTCCTGATAATACTAATGAGCTTTTTTGCCGTGCAATTGACCTTCGCATGGGGCAGTTGGGCAGCTATAGGGGCGGTATTTGTTCGCATGGTGCTTATAACCACCATAATTGATATTATACTTGGCATTTACTATCACCAGAGAACCTGGTGTGCCTTCTGCCCCATGGGAACCATGGGGGGATGGGCCTTTAAGCTGAAGAACAGGATAAAAAAGGGTATGATGAAAAGGGATGCAGTTGGCGATAATGTGGTGTAAGGAAATCGATACAGGGTTCTACTGGTATGATAAAACCAACATTGATTCAGAGGAGGTGACGCCCTCCCCTCAATAAATTGAGGGGCATCCTAAAACGGATGCACGCAAAGGTTTACCTTCGCGCTTCGGTTCGGCGACGCCGTGCCATCCCAGGAGGTATGACACGACCGCGGGCCGCGCCA
>Ga0224486_100073_pt1 | contig 51363 bp, 51 predicted proteins | sample TexhydDE_CT_test_FD_172013 | JGI IMG/M metagenome (GOLD analysis project Ga0224486, IMG submission 172013) | Fracking water microbial communities from deep shales in Oklahoma, United States - hydraulically fractured wells DE_CT_test ... | reverse complement strand
ATTCCGGTGACAATAGCGAAGGGGAAACACCTGTATCCATTCCGAACACAGAAGTTAAGCCCTTCAGCGCCGATGGTACTAGAGGGGAGACCCTCTGGGAGAGTAGGTCGTCGCCGGAGTTCAATTTTGAAACAAAAAAAGCCTGGCTGAAAAAGCCGGGTTTTTTGCTTTATGATATATTTATGATAATATGTTTATGATGTTGAAGATAAAGAAGCGTTGGATGAGATTTTATCATGGTCATTTTACCGGGTTGTTGCAAGGTAAAATAAAGACAAATAATATCTCTGCCTTTTTCAAGGTGGGATTATTTTACGCCTGCTTTGAGAGTTTGCCGAATTTTTTGTAATGCCCTTCGGTGTTTTGATTTTACCGTATTGTAATTGGTCTTCATTATTTGAGCTGTATCTTTTAGTGATAAACCTGACCCGTAGACAAGATTGATGATGGTTCTGTTTTATTCTTTGTCTTAAAACCTGACGACAAGGATAATACACTCCTTGTATTTGCCTTTCATTTTAGTTTCTCATCCTACGAATTTTTGTTAGATTCAAAGTTGGGCTATTCGATAACTGAAGTGCTGCAATTACTTTCTGATCTTCTTTATCTATAGTTTAGCAATATTTAATAAAAATAGCAACAAAAAACAATGAAAAAATTTTTAATTATTGCACCATTCTTGAGTAAAATTCTCTCTAATATTGTGAAAGGGAAATATTCTTCTCAAGCAAGAAAAATAAAATGACTATCTAAAAAATCCTTACCTTATATTAATAAAAAAATAAAAAATTTAAATTGAGAAAGGAGCATCTAGACATGAATAAAAGACTAAAAGTCAGCCTGTTGGTTATTGCAGTAATGCTGGTAGCAGGTACTTTTTATGGTATATATGTGGCTCGAAATAAATATATTGAGAAACTGTTAGCTCAATACCCAACGTATGGAGATCCGCCCTATATGGACCGCGGAATTATCCCGGATGTACAAGTTTTAGTTGAGTATTCGGATGTGGTAATTGTTGGCCAAGTAAATAAAAGTGTAGATAAATACACCGTTACTTTTGAAGGCAATAAAGCGACTCCGGAAGGTGCGCTCGAGGAGAAATCGCGAAGTATGGGTAATGAGCCAAATAGGACTGAATTTATCACAACACAAATAAAGGTACTTGATGTGTTAACGGGCAGTTTGGAAGGAGAAGAGATACTAATTACTCGCAGCTGTGAATTTGATGGCTACCAACCCGAGTTAATCCCCGGGGAAAAGATGGTATTCTTTTTAAGAAAAGGCTCTGGAATACACGAGGGAAAGTACCTTCCAGTTGATAATCTATGTGGCTATATTTATATTACCAGTGATGATAAAATTGTACCTGTTGTCAAGGAAGATAAGTATAGGAAATATGTTGGTATGAGCCTGAACAGCTTTAAAAAACAGATTGGCAGTTTTAAAAAATAAATAATTTCGTGAAATCCAAATTGTAGACTTATAGACCCGGCTAAATGCTGGGTTTTTTATTTTGTGCGTTCGAGCATGGCCAGTAACTTGTAATGAAGCATGAAAATTTGTAAATGTTACGCGAATTTTTATATTTTTTGTATCTGTGTTATTTTTGTGTTTGTATTGACATGAAGTTAAAATCTGTTTATAATAAAAACAAAAGGTAAACGGTTTCCTAAATCAAGGGACTATCCCCTTTTTGAGGTGAAATATACATGAAAAGGTTGGGGGCAGCCATTATAGGCTGCGGCAGTATACACGGGGTGCATGCAGATGCAATTGAGGCAAGTGAGCTAGGCCGTTTGGTATGTGTGGTCGATATAGACAAACAACGAGCCCAGGCATCTGCAGCAAAATATGATTGCCGATGGTATGTTGATTATCTGGAAGCCCTTAATGATGATGAAGTAGATGTGGTACATATATGTACACCTCATTACTTGCACGCCTCTATGGCCATTGAAGCTGTAAGAGCTGGTAAACACGTCTTGGTTGAGAAGCCGGTTGCCATATCTGTGAGCCAGGCACAGGAAATGGCGCAAGAGAGCAAAAAGCATGGACGCTATATAGGGGTATGCTTTCAAAACCGTTTTAATCCAGAGTCTCAAAAGGCCAAGGAGATCATCGACAGTGGCAAGATCGGGGCTGTTAAGGGAATTAAAGGTGTTGTAACCTGGTTTAGGACTAAGGAGTACTACACTCAAAGCGGGTGGCGAGGAAGGTTTGCCACAGAGGGCGGCGGCGTGCTTATAAACCAGGCTATTCATACCCTTGATCTCATGCAGTGGTTGGGTGGGGGAGTGAAGGCTGTAAAGGGAAATGTCTCTACTTATCTTTTGGGAGATGTGATCGAGGTAGAGGACACTGCTGATGCCATTTTATTTTTCAAAAATGGAGCCCGTGGTATTTTTTATGCCACCAACTGCTATACTACCAATTCCCCAGTGGAAATAGAAATAGACTGTGAGAAGGCCAGGCTGAGGATTTACGATGGCACGCTGGTTATGGAGCAAGGCAAGAGCTATGAGTGTTTAGTTACTGGAAAGACCAGCGAGACAGCATATAAGTCTTATTGGGGCAGAAGCCATGCGATTTTGATAGATGAGTTTTATCGAGCCGTCTTAAGCGGTGATTCCAGGCACATCATCTCTGTTGAAGAGGGTATGGAATCTTTGAAGATAATCGATGGCATCTATAAGTCCTCTTCTACAGGGAATGTAATAGACATTAGTTAAAATTGGGGGGATTTTTTATGAGTAAGCCCAGAGTAGGAGCCCAGCTGTATACCATCAGGCAATTTACCAAGACGCTTGAGGACATTGCTACCAGCATGAAAAAGATAAAGGAAATAGGATATAATGCCGTTCAAGTGTCAGCGTTCGGACCTGTGGACCCGCATAAAGTAAAGGAGATAATGGATGCAGAAGGGTTGACGATTTGCGCTACCCATATAGGATACGACAGATTAAAGAATGATTTGCAGGGAGTAATTGAACAGCATAAGCTTTGGAATTGCAAATATGTGGGTCTTGGTGCTATGCCGCAAGAATACGCTAAAAGTGCAGAAGGGTATGTGAAATTTGCCAAAGAGGCATCCGAAATTGCACGGGTGTTGGCGGACAATGGATTGAGATTTATCTATCATAACCATAACTTCGAATTTATGAAATTTGACGGGGTAACGGGTTTGGAAATCCTCCTCAATGAAACCGATCCGGAAGTGTTTGACTTTGAAATAGATACATACTGGGTACAGGCTGGAGGGGCCAATCCCGTTGACTGGATCAAGAAAGTCAGGGGAAGGATGAAGGTAGTTCATTTCAAGGACATGGGCGTGGACAGCAACAGGCAGCAGATGATGACCGAGGTGGGCGAGGGCAATCTCAACTGGCCCGACATCATTAATGCCTGCGTTGAGATCGGTGTAGAGTGGGCGCTGGTGGAACAGGACGTGTGTCAGAGGGATCCTTTTGAGAGCCTGGCAATAAGCCTGAATAATTTAAAGAAACTGGGGCTCAATCCTTAAATCAAAAAAACACTAATGTGGGGAGGAGAGAAGGGTGAGCAAGTTCATACTTTCTGCTTTTGCAGATGAAATCGACCCTGATTTGAAAGTACAAATGGATGTGCTAGAACAGCATGATATAAAATATATAGAAATGAGAGGCGTGTATGGGAAAAACCTCGTTCAGTATTCTTTGGAAGAGGTAAAAGAGATAAAGAAACGGCTGGATGACAGGGGATTTAAGATTTCTGCCATAGGTTCGCCTATAGGCAAGATTGGGATACTGGATGATTTTGAACCCCACCTTGAGCTGTTTAAACACACCATTGAAATCGCAAAGATACTGGAAACCGACTATATCAGGATGTTTAGCTTTTATATTCCCAAAGGGGATGACCCTGCAAAATATAGGGATGAGGTTATTCGCAGATGGCAGGAGTTTATAAAAGTCGCTGAGGGGACCGGGCTTACGCTTCTCCATGAAAACGAAAAGGATATTTATGGAGATACTGCTGAGCGCTGCCTTGACCTGCTGAAAACGCTGAACTGCGATTATGTAAAGCTTACCTTTGATCCAGCCAATTTCGTGCAGTGCGATGTGGAAACTTATCCCCATGCTTTCAATCTTCTAAAAAGTTATATAGCTTACATGCATATCAAGGATGCTCTGTACAGCAACCACAGCGTAGTACCTTCGGGATATGGAGACGGCAAGGTAAAGGAAATACTTACTGAGCTTTATCAAATGGGGTATGAGGGCTTCTTATCCATAGAGCCCCATCTGGGCAACTTTGTAGGGTTTAGTGAGCTGGAGCAGGGGATTGTGGATCCTAACATGCCGGAAGGTGGCCCTAAGCAGTTTGGCATTGCTGCAAATGCTTTGAAGAAGATATTGTCACAAATTGAGAGGAGGGAATGACCTGTGGATAAGGTGAGAATAGGCGTAGTGGGTATAGGGAACATGGGGTCGGCCCATGCCAAGTATCTGGCAGCTGGAGATGTTCCCAATGCAGAGCTCACTGCAGTTTGCGATATAAATCCCAAGAGGCTGGAATGGGCCAGAGACAATCTGGGCGAGCATATTAAGCTATTTGAAAATGCGGAGACCTTGTTTGAGTCCAAGGCTGTGGATGCCGTCATCATTGCCACGCCCCACTATGACCATCCGCCCTTGGCCATCAGCGCTTTTAAACGTGGACTGCACGTGCTCATTGAGAAGCCTGCGGGGGTTTATACAAAGCAGGTAAGGGAAATGAACGAGGTGGCCGAGAAGAGCGGCAAGGTTTTTGGCATTATGTACAACCAGCGGACCAATCCCGTCTACCAAAAGCTCAGGGATCTAATAAAATCGGGTGAGCTGGGTGAGATAAAGCGCATCAATTGGATTATCACAAACTGGTACCGTTCGCAGAGCTACTATGATTCGGGTGGCTGGAGGGCCACGTGGGCCGGTGAAGGTGGCGGTGTACTCATAAACCAGTGCCCTCATAATCTTGACCTGTGGCAGTGGATTTGCGGCATGCCGCGCCGCGTACGGGCATTTTGCCACTACGGCAAATATCACGATATTGAGGTTGAAGACGACGTCACGGCTTATATGGAATATGAGAATGGTGCCACGGGCGTGTTTATAACAACTACCGGAGAAGCACCGGGTACCAACCGCTTCGAGATTGCCGGCGATAGAGGAAAGATAGTGGTCGAGGAAGGTAAATTGACCTTCTGGCGCTTGCGGGTTTCAGAGAGACAGTTCAATAGAGAGTACAAAGGTGGGTTTGGTTCACCCGAGTGCTGGAAATGTGAAATCCCTGTGCATGGCGTTGAAACAGCGCACAGGGGAATTACCACCAACTGGGTGAACGCCATATTGAAAGGTACGCCGCTTTTGGCGCCCGGCATAGAAGGGATATATGGCTTGACCATATCAAATGCCATGCATCTGTCTTCGTGGCTGGATGATTGGGTAGAGATTCCCTTTGACGAAGACCTGTTCTATCAAAAGCTCAAAGAAAGGATAGACAGTTCCAAGTTCAAAAAGGATAAAAAAGAAGATAAGGTTTTGGACGTAGAAGGAACGTATTGATATGGCGTACGCGGTTGACCCTCTCACACCAAAGTGGGAGGGTCTGCCGTTAAGTAAGTAAGACTTGTTCCTTTAAGTTAGAACAAATTATAAAAACCATGGTAAGGGCGTTTTACAGTCGAATATGCTCGGGTTTCAACTCAGAGCTTTGTATTATGGTCTAAGAAAAGCTTAAAAAATTGTTATGAGGTGAATAAAGATGAAAATTGGTGTATGTACAGGTGTGGAGAATATAAAAAAGATGGAGGATATAGGCTTTGACTATATAGAGCCCTCGGTTGTAAGCATTGCAAAGATGAATGATGAGGAGTTTAATGCCGCAATGAATCTGGTTGACGGCAGCAATATAAAATGTGAAGCGTTCAACGTGTTGTTTCCAGGGAATATCAGGTTGACGGGGCCTGAAGTGGATGAAGGAGGCATCAAAGATTATTTGGAAAGGGCTTTTGCTAGGGTAAGCCGTCTGGGAGCCAAAGTGATTGTATTTGGGAGCGGAGGAGCGCGCAAAATACCTGATGGCTGGAGCAGGGAAGAAGCGTGGAAACAGCTTGTAAGGATTGCGAGGATAGCAGGCGATGTGGCTGCTGAATACGGTTTGACCATTCCTGGCCTCATTGAAGCAGGGATAGATTTGTTGCAGTTTGACCAACCAACGCTTCACGGGATTGATACTTTGGCATCCTATCAGGAAAAAGCAAAAATAACATTCTGGTGTCCGGTGGATATTCAAATAACGCTTCAGACGAGGGACGAAGAAAAAATAAGGGCTGAAGCAAGGGAATTGCTTGATAAGCTTTGGAAAGGTAGAGGCGGATTTATCGCAGGGTATTATTCTGATAATGCCTCCATTGGTTTAGACCCTAAGTGGCAGGAGTATGCCTGTGATGAGTTTGTCAAGCGAGGGCGCAGGGAGAATTATGTTTGAAGATTAAGTCTACGCAAATGAAAGTTAAGGCATATCCGTATTCGCTCATACTTGATGAAATTCAATTGGGTTAACTATCCACCGCTTAAAGAAGCGATGGCTTAGTAAAACCTGGTTTATTAGCTTCAATCATCAGAGTAAGGCTAATGGGGCTACGTTAGACAGGTTATGACGGCCCGGGCGCTACTCAGGTCCTGGGCTCTGTCGTACAGGTTTAAACAGTCCTGAAGGGTAGGGACAGTGACCTGGCGTGACAAGCCTTGTCTGACGTTGGCGATGAGCACCTAACTCCCTACGCAGGCTTACCGTTTACAATCCAGCTTTTAGTGATACCACTACCCACAACTGATTAGGGCAGGACTGGATATAGGGTCAAAAACAAGAGATATCGACGATTGGGGAAGAGATATTTTCTGGTTTAAGGAGTGGTGATTATTCGCTATAATAAGCCTTTCAGGGGAGAAGATACACGACAGCGCCAAACATAGCCCATCAAAGCTTGTAGAGAGGGGAATGTTATAAATGAGTGGAGAGTGCGGGATATTCTATCTTTATATGGAGTATCCTGCATTTGTGTATGATGAAAAACAGCGGATTCATTAAAAATATAGAGAAAATGAAAGAAATGATTAGATATATGTGCTTAAACGCTTTAAAATCATGATTTATAATCAAAAAGTATGTTGAATTATTAAAGGTTGTTGGTTATAATAAATTACGCTTGATGACGAGATGGGCCATTAGCTCAGTTGGTAGAGCACCTGACTCTTAATCAGGGTGTCCGGGGTTCGAGTCCCTGATGGCTCACCAGAAGTACCAAGGCCAGAAATGGTCTTGGTACTTTTTTATTATCTTTGATATATTATAAACCGCATATGCCATAGGTGAAAACAGCATACAAAAGGAGTGTTAAAGATGGACAAGTTTGAACTGAAAAGTGAACAGAGCGTTTTAATGATAATCGACATCCAAGAGCGCTTGGTGCCTGTGATGGAGTATCGTGATCAGGTGATACGCAATGCCAAAATTCTTGTGTCTGCTGCCCAAAAGTTAGGAATTCCTGTGATTGTAACAGAACAATATCCTAAAGGCCTAGGGAAAACTGTCAAGGAGATAAGTGATGTGCTTGGCGCTTTTCAGGCTTTTGAAAAGACATCTTTTTCAGCTTGTACCCCGGAGGTTGTATCTGAGCTTGCCAAACTGGGGCGAAAAAAGGTAATTGTATGTGGGATGGAGACTCATGTATGTGTTTTTCAAACGGTAAGGGATTTGCTACGTGATGGTTATCAAGTTTTTGTGGTCAAAGACGCGGTATGTTCAAGAACCCAGGAAAATTATCAAAACGGATTATATTTAATGTCGGAAATGGGAGCTGTTATCACTAACACAGAAACGGTATTATTTGACCTTTTGAAAAGGGCAGGCACTCCATTATTCAAAGAGCTTTCGAAGCTTATAAAATGATTAAAAAATTTTTTCCTGCATTGGGAAGGTATGACTTAGACTATTTGTTTAATGACGAGAACGAGTATAATAGGGGTTACAGGAGAAATAAGGAGGTTAGAGGCAAAAACTGTAAGTACTTTTAGTAAAGGTGAAGCAAAGGTAAGCGTGCTATTTTCTATATCTTCTATCAATTTCAGCCAGGAGGGATCTGATAAATTGAAAGTAAAATTTTTACTATAAATGAGCAAAATCACATGAATAAATTACCATATAAAAAGGTATATAAAAATCAAAACATTTATGCCATCCTTTGTTATAATTAAATTATCACAAAAAAACAAAAAGGGTGACATAAATGTTTGATGACTTAATTATAACACGAACCGATTGATATAGATATATTTCTTACAACTCCTCAGATTAAGCACGTTATAGCTTTCATATGTGCCATGATACTAAAAGGCTATAATGGCAAGGTTTCTGATGTATCAGAACTTGCCCTCCATAGGCATCGAGGAGTTGGTTTTAAAATCCCTAAAGGAACATGTTATCGATCGCATATGGAAACTATCCGAAGCCACAGGTGAGCCGATTTATGTAATTATTGACGACACTATCTGTGAAAAGACTGTGCCCTCGTCAAAGGCAAAGCGACCAACAGAGAAGTGTGGATTTCATAAATCCCACCTTGAAAACAAGACCGTTTACGGGCATCAGCTAGTTACGGTAATGCTAAGGTGTGGCAACGTAGTTTTACCATATGCAATAGTAATGTATGATAAGGCTACAATGAGTAAAATCAAAATAGCCGAAGAAATTATTTATACCTTACTACGCCCTGTTTCTAAAGGCTTTGTCCTGTGTGATAGCTGGTACAGTTGTAAAAAACTTTTTGATGCCGCTAGGGAACGAGGATATACCTATATAGGAGCTTTAAGGACTAATAGGGTTATATATCCAGAAGGTTATGGGAGCCTTGGGGTTAAAGTTCATGCTTTTGCTAAGACACTTACAGCAAAAGATGTCAGCCTAGTCAAAGCTGGTGGTCATGAATATTATATTTACACATACCAAGGCAAGCTCAATGATGTTAAGATGGCAACCATAGTTCTCAGCTGGCCTAAGAATGCCCTTTTCAATGAGAAAGCATTGAAAGCATTTATAAGTCTTGATCCTAATATAGATGTCCAAAGCTTGCTAAATCATTACGTTCACAGGTGGCCAATAGAGACATTTTTTAGAGAAAGCAAAAAGTACCTGGGCCTCATGCTTACCTATGTTTATTGTGAACTTGAAGTAAGCGGTGATGTACTCAATTTTTCTAAGCGGCTTAAGCTCTCTCGCAAGGAGATTAAACAAAACCAAATAGCCTGGATTTATATGCAAACTCAGGCTGGAACCCCCTTAGAGCAGGTTTTTCAGCTACTAAAGATTGCATAGGGATATTCTAATCTTTTGTAATGGTAATTAATTCCTACAAATTTGCTCATTTATAGTACTGTACAGAGATGCTGTAGTGGAACACAGTTAATGTTAGCATTCTACAAGTCTTTCAAGAAATCATCAGGAGAAACTACTTTAACGGGAGATCCCCTAAAGTCCTTAACGTTGCGAGTAATGATGCATTCAATTTTTTCGCGTTTGGCACATGCGGCAAGCAATGCATCTTCATAGTCGGTCATAGGCAGTTCAAGCGCTTTTTCACAGTCAGAACTGGTAACATCCATAATATTGAAAAGCGTAAAAAGTTTACGCAACTCTTCTTTGCATCTTACACTGTCATGAAGGTATTTGTGCAGCAAATAGTATATGTCCGTTACGCAATTTGCCGTAATGTATGCGTTGATTTTTTCCTCGGCGGCCATAATAAACAGTTTTTGTGCAGCTTCGTTAAAAGGGAAGCCGGAAAGCATGGCATCAAGGATGACGTTGGTATCAATCAATACGTTCATGACGGCTCAGCCGCTCCCTTCTAGCTTGTTCCAATGTCGCGTCGGCAGGCAGTATACCAAACAATGATTTTGCCATCTCAATTTTGTCCTGTTTGACGTTTGTGAGTTTGGCAATTTTTTTACCGTTTTTGGTGATATATATATCCTCTTTGGCAGCAAGGGCTAGATATTTTCCAACATTGTTTTTAAACTATGTAGCAGTTATTATCATACATCTGCAGGGGTACCGCAGACGCCGACCTTTCAGTAGAAAGGTCATAAATAAAAAGGTGGAACAAGGGATCCAAAAAAGGAGCGTATATTCATGCGCTCCTTTAATTTTTTGTGCGCCCGGCATAGACGGTATTCCGACCGAACGGCTTTGGGACCAGATTCGGGCCGAGTGGCCACGCATCCGGGAGGAACTGCTCACAGGAACCTACAAGCCCAAGCCCGTGCGCCGGGTCGAAATTCCGAAACCCGGGGGAGGCAAGCGGCTTTTAGGCATAACTACCGTAATGGACCGCCTGATCCAGCAGGCACTCTTGCAGGTACTGACGCCCATTTTCGATCCACAATTTTCAGAAGCCAGCTACGGGTTTCGACCTGGGCGGAAGGCGCACGACGCGGTAAGGAAAGCGCGTCAATACGTGGAAGAAGGATACGAATGGGCCGTGGACCTGGACATAGAGAAATTCTTTGCAGGGGTCATGATAAACGGGGTGGTCATAGAGACGGCAGAAGGGACGCCACAGGGTGGACCTCTAAGCCCGCTTCTGGCCAACATTCTTTTAGATGACCTTGATAAGGAGCTGGAGAAGAGGGGTCACAGATTTGTCCGCTATGCCGATGACTGCAACATATATGTCAAGAGCAAGCGCGCGGGCGAGAGGGTTATGGCTAGTATTCGTAAGTTTCTGCAGGAGCGGTTGAAGCTTAAGGTAAACGAACAAAAGAGTGCGGTAGACCGGCCATGGAAACTAAAGTTTCTGGGGTTCAGCATGCACAAAGCCAAAGGAGGGAAAATCCTCATCCGTCTGGCACCGCAAACCATCGAGCGAGTGAAGGAAAAGATACGGGGAATAACAGATCGGAATAAACCCATAAGCATGGTTGAGCGCATAGAGCGCCTCAGTAGCTATCTAGGCGGATGGATGGGTTACTTTACACTAGCTGAGACACTCAGCGTATTCAAGGAGCTAGAAGGCTGGATGCGGAGGAGATTGCGTATGTGCCTGTGGAAGCAATGGAAGCGAGTACGGACAAGATACCGCGAGTTACGTGCACTGGGGTTACCGGAGTGGGTAATACATGAAATGGCCAATGCTCGTAAGGGGCCGTGGCGGATGGCCCATGGGCCGATGAATAGAGCCCTGGGCAACGCCTACTGGCGAACCCAGGGCCTGATGAGCTTAACTGAGCGCTATCAAAGTCTTCGTCAAGCTTGGTGAACCGCCGGATGCGGACCCGCATGTCCGGTGGTGTGAGAGGACGGGAGTTAGTCACCCCCTCCTACTCGATTATTTTTTGTTAAAACTATACGTTTGTGCGAACAGTTCTGGTGCCGAAGGTGGGAGTCGAACCCACACGGGGTGTAAGCCCCACCGGATTTTGAGTCCGGCGCGTCTGCCAATTCCACCACTTCGGCATGTCATTGACTTTTGACAACAAATATAATAGCATATTAGCTGTAAGAATGCAATAGTGATTTTGAACATTATTTCTTAAAGGTGATGATATTGTGAGAGCAAAAGAAAACGAAGTTCTGGAAAAAGCTGTTCTAGTAGGGATTATTGAGTCTAGTCGTGATCAGGAAAGCATGGAAGAGCTAAAGGACCTTGCCGAAACGGCGGGTGCACAGGTAGTAGGAGTTATCACGCAAAAGCGCAAGGGTATCGATAGTGCCCATTATATTGGAAAGGGCAAGCTGGAGGAATTGAAGTCATTTATCCAGAACAACGAAGTTGACGTTGTCATAGTAAACGATGAGCTCAGTGGTTCTCAAATCAAAAATATGGAAGATTTTTTAGATGTAAAGGTGGTGGACCGAACCTGTCTTATCCTTGATATCTTTGCTAGCAGAGCCAAGACAAGGGAGAGCATGCTTCAAGTAGAGCTGGCCCAGCTAAAATACCGGTTGCCGCGACTCACTGGTCTGGGCAGCCAGCTTTCAAGGCTGGGTGGTGGAATAGGTACCAGAGGGCCTGGCGAGACCAAGCTGGAAACCGATAGAAGGCATATACAGAACAGGATAAAATCAATAGAAAGAAAGCTGGCCAAGCTCGAACGGCACAGAAATCTGTACCGTCAAAGGCGCGCGAAAAACAGGATACCGGTTGTGTCTATAGTAGGATATACAAACGCCGGGAAATCCACATTATTTAATGCTCTTGCCAAAGCCGAGAGTTATGTGGAGGATAAGTTATTTGCTACCCTTGACACCTCTGCGCGCAAGCTTATCCTGCCTTCGGGGATGCAGGCGGTGCTGGTCGATACTGTAGGTTTTATCAGGGACCTTCCGCATGATCTGGTAGAAGGGTTTAAATCTACTCTGGATGAGGTTAAGTATTCGGATTTGCTACTTCATGTGATCGATATAACATCTTCTGATGTTGATGAAAAAATAAGGGTGGTGGAAAAGGTATTGTCCGACCTGAACGCTATAGATATTCCACGGTTAGATGTATTCAACAAAATCGACCTTATAGACACACAGCCGGTTGCTAACAACAAGCGGACCATTTTTGTTTCGGCAAAGAATGGAATTGGATTAGACGCCTTAAAAGAGGCTATTGAGAGGGAGTTGGCATCAAAGCGATAGCAGGGTGCTAACGCTTTGATTGATGTGGACGAGATGGGGAGGAGAGTTGCAGTGGTGTTTAGATGTAAGAGGACATTGAAGTCCAAGATTTTATTTTACTGTTTCAGCATTACGGTTGTTATTCTATCACTGGTTATAGCAATTTGTTTGACAAATTTTAATTTGAGGTGAGAAATATGAGTACTAAAAAAATGGTATTATTAACTTTTGTTGTTTTACTGTTGTTTTTGCTGGTTGGGTGTATCCCCGGAGATGGAACGCATACGCCAGACAGGCCTGCTGGATTTTTCTGGGGAATCTGGCACGGCTGGCTTGCCCCGTTATCATTGATAATAGGCTTTTTTGATAGAAGTATCAGAATTTATGAGGTCAACAACAGCGGCTGGTTTTACGATTTGGGGTTTTATATTGCCGTAATAAGCGGATTTGGCGGAATATCTTTTGTAAGAAGGAAAAAGAGATGAAGTTGATAAAACGATAATAGATTGAGAAAGGAGCAATATCTGCATGGACATCAATACAGCACGAACAGCAAATCCTCTTAAATTGTGGTACCGGCAACCCGCCAGAGAATGGGTAGAGGCCCTGCCGCTTGGCAATGGTCGCCTTGGGGGGATGATTTTTGGCGGTGTGCTAAAAGAACGGATTCAGCTCAACGAGGATACCCTGTGGTCGGGATATCCCAGGGATACCAATAATTATGACGCCATAAACCATCTTGAGAGGGTTAGACAGCTCATATTTGATGGGAGGTATGTAGAGGCGCAGAAGATAATTGAAGGGAAGATGCTTGGTCCTTGGAATGAGTCCTATCAGCCCATGGCCGATCTGTACATAATTTTTGAGCATGAAGATGAGGTATTAGATTACCGAAGGGAACTTGATCTCAATACCGCTTTGGCCAGGGTGGAGTATCGTGTAGGGGGTGTCAAGTATATCCGTGAAGCCTTTATAAGTGCTGTGGACCAGGTGCTGGTGGTGCGTTTATCCGCAAGCCAGCCTGGCCGGATAACCTTGCACACCATGCTTGACACGGTGCATCCCCATTCTATTGCACGGGGTAGCAGTCACTGCATGGTTTTGCATGGCAGAGCCCCCAGCCATGTGGAACCCAGTTATGTGAGCAGCGACAATCCTGTTATATATGAAGAAGGAAAGGGCATGGAATTCGAGTGCAGGATGGCCATTATAACCGATGGCGTTATATTTGAAGGCAGAAGCTTTAAGGCTGATAATGAGGATACTGCTGACTGTGAGAGCGGTGCGAATGCCTGTGAGGACAACATAAAGGTAGAAAAAGCAACCGAAGTGATTATTATTCTATCTGCCGCCACCAGCTTCAACGGATACGATAAAGACCCCGCAATTGAGGGCAGGGACTGTTCCGAAGTGTGTGAGCGCGTGCTTTCGGCCGCACTGCAGAAGTCGTACCGGGAACTGCTGGAGGACCACGTGCGCGATTACCAGGCTATCTTCAAGCGGGTGGACCTGTACCTAGGGACTTCCGAGGCTGTAAAACTTCCTACCGATGAGCGGCTCATGGCTTTGCAGGCCGGGGCGGATGACCCGCAGCTGGCAGCCCTGTACTTCCAGTACGGCAGATACCTTCTTATCTCTAGCTCAAGGCCCGGTACTCAGCCCGCCAATCTTCAGGGCATATGGAATCAAGAGGTAAGGCCTCCGTGGAGCAGCAACTGGACGGTAAACATCAATACCCAGATGAACTACTGGCCTGCTGAGGTGTGCAACATGGCCGAATGCCATGAACCGCTGTTTGATATGATTGACGAACTGCGGGTAAACGGCCGGAAAACGGCGCAGGTTCATTACGGCTGCAGAGGCTGGACAACGCACCACAACGTGGATTTATGGCGTACTACCACGCCAGCGGGCGGTTCGGCCAGCTGGGCTTTCTGGCCCATGGCGGGGGCGTGGCTGTGCAGGCATCTTTGGGAGCATTACGAGTTCAGCCAGGATGAGGAATTCCTGGCATCAAGGGCTTATCCCGCTATGAAGGAGGCTGCTCTTTTCTGCCTGGATTGGCTGGTGGAGGACAGGGATGGCAATCTTGTTACCTGTCCCTCCACTTCCCCCGAGAATGTGTTTATAACCCCGGAAGGGGAGCGATGCGCTGTGAGCATGGCGTCAACCATGGATATGTCCATCATATGGGAACTGTTTACCCACTGCATAGAGGCCTCCCGCATATTGAATATCGATGGGGATTTCAGGCAGCAGCTTGAGCAGGCCAGGGAGAGGCTTTATAAACCGCGTATCGGTCGTTTTGGGCAGCTGCAGGAGTGGTTTGCCGATTTTGACGAGCACGAACCCGGGCACAGGCATGTATCGCATTTGTATGGCCTGTACCCCGGCCACCAGTTTACGCTTCAAAATGAGCCCCGGTTGGTTGAAGCCTGCAGGAAGTCGCTGGAGAGGCGGCTACGGCACGGTGGCGGGCACACTGGCTGGAGCTGTGCCTGGCTCATCAATCTCTGGGCACGCCTCAGAGAGCCAGAGCAGGCATATAAGTACGTACAGATTTTGCTCAAGCGCTCTACCTATCCCAACCTGTTTGATGCCCATCCGCCTTTCCAGATAGACGGCAACTTTGGCGGTACCGCTGGTATTGCCGAAATGCTTTTGCAAAGCTATGCGGGAGAGCTTCACCTGCTGCCTGCTTTGCCGCAGGCATGGGAAACGGGGTATGTAAAAGGGCTGAGGACCAGGGGGGGCTTTGAGGTCGATATGGAATGGGAAAAGGGCAGGCTGACAAAGGCGCTCATCCGTTCCTCGGCAGGAAGGCGTTGCAGGGTTCGCACCTCCCTCCCCGTCGAAGTAGAGCACGGCGGGAAGCCTTATCCGGCATTCAGGCTTGAACCGGGAGTGGTGGAGTTTAGTACCGAAAGAGGTGAATGTTATCATCTGTACACGTCCGAGATGGAAAACGCGTAAAGCCACCGTAAAAGCTATGATTTCGACTTTTGTTTTAATTGGCTTGTTTGGCTTTCTATATTGTGAAAACAATTTTATCGTTGTGACGCGCATAGCCGTTGAATCGGAGAGGCTGCCCGATGCCTTTGATGGATATAGAATAGTTCATCTATCGGACCTGCATAACAAAGAATTCGGCAGGGATCAGCAGCATCTGGTAGCGATAATTGAAGGCCAAAAGCCCGATTTAATAGCCATTACGGGGGATATAATTGACAGCAGGCGCTACAATACCGAGCCGGTTTTGGAATTGGTTAGGCGGTGTACGCAAATTGCCCCCACTTATTTTGTCACGGGCAACCATGAATGGAGGTTAAAAAAATTAGAGGTGCTAAAAGAGCTGTTGGAAGAGAACGGCGTTCACATATTGCAAGATGCGTATGCCGCTATAACGAAGGGCGAAGATGAGATTTATGTTGTGGGGATAGACGACCCTGCATCGGAAAATCCGGCGTATTATGCAGGTGCATCGACAGCTGAAAGGAAGATCATAAAGGCTTTAGAGGGAATTGAAAAGACCGGTGCTTTCAAAATACTGCTAGCCCATAGGCCGGAGATGTTTTCTCTCTACAGCAGTTACCAATTTGATGTTATCCTATCCGGACATGCTCACGGTGGGCAGGTGAGGCTTCCTTTTATAGGAGGGTTGGTTGCCCCGGGTCAGGGATTGTTTCCGAAGTATACGGCAGGGAAATACGAAAAAGGGGATAGCGTTATGATCGTTAGCCGGGGGCTGGGGAATAGCATCTTTCCCCAAAGGCTCTTCAACCGGCCCGAAGTGGTCGTCATCACGCTAAAAAAGGCATAAAGTATTTTAAAGAGAAGGAACGAATAACCCGAACAGAATAAGAGAGTTCGTTAAGTATTAGAATAAAAGCAGAATGTTTTTAACCAAAGATGTATTAGCTGCATGGGTATTTGATCATTGATTTAACAAAGCGGGGGAGCGCGAGGGCGTAGCGATCCCCCTCAATTTATTGAAGGGAGGAAAGCTATCAAAATTATGGGTGTGGGTGAGGTGATATAAGGGGGTAGCGTTGTCCTCAAGAAGGATTGGACAACTGAATCCTGGCATAGCCCGGTGGAAATGGGCACTTGACAAAAGACTCGATGTATCTATATAATAAGAGTCGATTGCAGATGGGGTGATGAAATTGGTTATTGACGTATCGGATATTTTAAAGCAAAAAGGCTCCTCAAAAGAATTTAGCGGGAGCCAACCCCTGGAAGATATCATATATCAGGGAGAAAGGATAGGCCTGTTAGGCCCGGTTGACGTATCAGGCCACATAACGAATACCGGCAAGTTGCTGGTGGTTGATGCCGATGCGGGGGCCAAAGTGTCGCTGCAATGCGGTAGGTGCACCAAACGCTATGACAAAGAATTGAAGTTTAGTTTTACTGCCAGGTTGAGCAAGATAGGTGACCCAGAGGACCCGGACGTTTTTCTTTATGAAGGTGAGGTAGTGGACCTGAAGGATATAATCCTTGAATTCTTGCTGCTTGAGCTGCCCATGCGCGGGCAATGCAGTGAGGAATGCAAGGGATTATGTCCATATTGTGGTTGTGATTTAAATGTAGCGCAGTGTCAATGTGAAGAGAAGGTGGAGCACCAAGAAGAACGCGTGGTAGATCCGCGCCTTCTGGCTCTGAAAAAAGCACTATCTGCCAATGGTGAGGAGGTGTAAGGATGGCTGTACCGAAGAGAAAGACTTCGAGGGCAAGAAGGGACAAAAGGAGGGCCCAGTGGAAGGTTACGTTGCCCAGCATTGTGACGTGTCCACAGTGCGGAGAAGCCAAGCTCTCTCACAGGGCTTGCAGATATTGTGGCTATTACAAGCGCAGACAGGTTATTGACGTGGAAGAAGGATCTGCCCAGCAGTAAGGGCAGTTCTTCTATTTTTGGCGCTTTGGGTAGCTGTTGTTCTTTGATACCGATGTCCTCTGAGCGGCTGCTGTTTTTCTGGTATAGCACAACCATTTTATGCTATAATATCCTCAGATGTTCAAAACGCAGTAATATGGGAGGGATGCAGGTGGGGACTTTGAGAAGCCGGAGTGAGATCGATGAGAAGTATAAATGGAGGCTGGAGGACATATACGAGAACGAGGAGCTGTGGGAGGAAGATTATAAGAGCACAAAGCAGCTGCTTGAGGAGATTACCGGTTTTAAAGGCAAGATAAATACCGCTGGAAACCTGCTTAAAGTGCTGAAGTTAAGCGATCAGATAGGCATGAAAATGGAAAAGATTTTTGCGTATGCCCGGATGCGAAGGGATGAGGATAACGCCAATCCCAGGTATCAGGCTTTGACCGACAGGGCCATGCGGTTGAGCATCGAAGCTTCCAGCGCCACATCCTTTATAGCGCCCGAGATTTTATCCATAGATGAGGCCAAATTGAGGGCCATGATTGAAGAGCTGGAAGAACTTAAGGTTTACCGGCAGTATCTTGACAATCTGTTGAGGTACAAACCGCATGTTCTTTCGCCGGAAGAGGAAAAAATACTGGCCGAGACCCAAACGATGGCCCAATCAATTTCCAACATATACACCATGTTAAACAACGCCGATTTGAGGTTCCCCTTTATTAAGGATGAGCAGGGCAACGAGGTGGAGCTCACCCACGGCAACTTTATAAGCTTTATGCAGAACAGCAACAGGGATGTGAGAAGATCAGCATTCAACGCCATGTACGATACTTACAAAAAATACATAAACACCTTTGCTGCCACCATGGCAGGCAACGTCAAGAAGGATGCCTTTTATGCCAGCATAAGGAAGTACAACTCGTCATTGGAGGCTTCCCTGTTTGATGACAACGTGGATGTCAGCGTGTATGACAACCTCATAGACACGGTGCACAAGAGGCTGGGAGCGCTGCACAGGTATGTCGGCATAAAGAAGCGGCTTTTGGGCCTGGACGAGATGCACATGTATGACCTTTATGTTCCACTGATACAGGAGTATGACAGGAGGTTCACATACGAGGAAGCGGTGGACCTGGTGCTGGAAGGTTTAAGGCCGCTGGGGGATGAGTACATAAACCTGCTCAAAGAGGGCTTTTCTTCTCGCTGGATTGATGTTTACGAAAACAGAGGAAAAACGTCGGGGGCTTATTCGTGGGGAGCATATGGAGTACACCCTTATGTGCTTCTCAACTTCCAGGGCAATCTAAATGACGTATTCACCATTGCCCACGAGATGGGTCATGCCCTTCATACTTACTATTCAAATTCAGCACAGCCTTATGTGTACGCGGATTATAGGATTATCCTGGCCGAGGTTGCTTCTACCTGCAATGAGGCCATACTCATAGACTATCTTTTGAAGAATACCAATGACGAGAAGGAAAGGCTATACCTGTTGAACCACTTCCTTGAAGAATTCAGGACCACGGTGTTCAGGCAGGTGATGTTTGCCGAGTTCGAAAAGATAATCCATGAGATGGCCGAAAGAGGGGAAGCTCTTACGGCTGAGGCGCTCAGCAAAAAGTATTATGAGCTGAATAAGCTGTATTACGGCGATGAAATCGTGGTGGATGAGGGTATAAGCTACGAATGGGCCAGAATTCCGCACTTCTACAGGAGCTTTTACGTATACAAATACGCGACCGGTTTTTCGGCCGCAATAGCCATTTCACAGATGATAATGAATGAAGGTCAAGTGGCCGTGGAGAGGTACAAGGAGTTCCTGAAGAGCGGAAGCTCGGATTATCCTCTAAACATCTTGAAAAAAGCCGGTGTGGACCTCACGGTTCCAAAGCCAATTGACGATGCGCTGGACGTATTTGAGAAATTGCTTGACGAGTTTGAAAGATGATGGGCAACCAAAAAAGCCGAGGCAGAGCATCAAAAGGCTGTTCTGCTTTGGCTTTTTGGCATTTTTATGTAATAATTTTTGATAAATTCGCGGAGAGCTATTGCATTTCATCTTAAATTTTTGTATACTACTTTTAGTACCTGGTATTAATATTAGCTAATGAACCCAGATTATATTCATGGTATATTTCGAGGTGATTTACGGGTGGCGCGGTTGAACCTGCCTAAAAAGGCCAGGCAAAGGGCGCTGATGGAGCGCCTTAAGGCCGATCCGTTTTTAACTGACGAAGAGCTTAGCGATATCTTTCACGTAAGCGTACAGACCATTCGGCTGGATAGGCTTGAGCTGGGGATACCCGAGCTCCGCGAGAGGATCAAAAGTGTTGCCGAGCGGAATTACGAAAAGATTCGCGCCATCGGCGGTCAGGAGATCGTGGGAGAACTGATTGAACTGGAGCTAGGAAAAAGCGGCATTTCGATATTAACCCCGACTGAGGATATGGTCTTTCAAAAGACCAAGATAGTGCGAGGACACTACATCTATGCTCAGGCCGAGTCTTTGGCCATTGCGGTGACCGATGCTAAAGTGGCTTTGATAGGCGTGGCCAACATAAAATACAAGACTCCGGTTTATCTGGGCGACAAGCTGGTGGCCAAAGCGGAAGTGGTGAGGCGTAGAGGTAACAAGTATTTCGTGTGGGTAAAGACAAAGGTAAACCATCAAGAAGCCTTCAGAGGGAAATTTATACTGGTTTCAATGGACGATGAGCAATAAGAGTAGGAGGGTTTGTTTATGAACATAATCGTGGATGCCATGGGGGGAGACAACGCTCCAGGGGAGATTGTACAGGGGTGTATCGATGCGGCGCGTGAATACGGTATTTCTCTCACCCTTGTGGGGAAAGAGGATGTCGTATGGGAGGAATTAAAAAAGCGGAATGCGCCGGAAGGCAAATTTACAGTGGTTCATGCCCCGGAAGTCGTCGAGGCCGATGATGCTCCGGTGGCCTCTATAAGGGCGAAGAAGGATTCGTCTATGGTAAAGGGCTTTGAGCTGCTCAAACAGGACCCCAAAGCCGTGTTCGTATCGGCCGGGAATACGGGGGCTTTGATGGCCGGTGGGCTCCTTAAAGTTGGCAGGATAAAAGGGATTGATCGGCCCGCCCTTGCGCCAATGATACCCAATTTGAAGAGAGGTACATTGCTCATAGATGCAGGGGCCAATGCCGAGTGCAAGCCTCAAAACCTCGTACAGTTTGCCGTAATGGGTTCCATATATATGGAAAAGGTGATTGGCTATAAAAATCCCACGGTAGGGCTGGTCAACATAGGGCAAGAGGAAACCAAGGGCAATGAGCTGACCAAAGAGGCTTATAGGCTGCTTAAGGCCGAGAAGTCAATCAATTTTGTTGGCAATGTCGAGCCTAGGGATATGCTGGAAGGCGTGGTGGATGTGCTGGTATGCGACGGCTTTGTAGGCAATGTCATATTGAAGCTTACCGAAGGCGTGGCCCTGGGCCTGTTTCAAATGCTGAAGGAAGAGCTCACAAAAAACGCCGTGACAAAGATGGGGGCTCTGCTGCTCAAACCCGGGTTTAAGAGGATCAAAAAGAGGATGGATTATGCCGAGCATGGCGGTGCTCCTCTTCTGGGTGTAAGAGGCGGGATTATAAAGGCCCATGGCAGCTCGGATGCAAGGGCAATTAAGAATGCGGTGCGCCAGGCCATGCTGTTCATTCAAAACAACGTGCTGGAGACCATTACCGATTACGTGAGATCGTCTGAGGAGGTTTAGTATGGCAAGGTTATTTCACGGCGGCATAATCGCCACTGGAAGTTATGTGCCGGAGAAGGTCATAACCAACCATGACCTGGAAAAGATAGTTGACACCTCTGATGAATGGATTGTAACCAGGACCGGGATTCGGGAGAGGCGCATTGCCGATAAGGATACTGCTACATCTGACCTGGCTACCATAGCCGCGCAAAGGGCGCTTGAGAGCGCTGATCTCACAGCGCAGGATATCGACATGATCATAGTTGCAACCGTCACCCCTGACATGCATTTCCCATCAACTGCCTGTCTTGTTCAAAAAAATATAGGCGCAGTGAATGCTTCGGCTTTTGACCTGGAAGCTGCATGTTCGGGCTTTTTATACGGAATAGTTGTGGCCAACCAGTTCATAGCCACCGGGCTTTATCGCAATGTGATGGTGATCGGAGCCGAATGCTTGAGCAAGTTTATCAACTGGAAGGACCGCAACACCTGCGTCCTTTTCGGGGATGGCGCAGGGGCGGTTATAGTAAGCCGAGTGGAGGAGGGCTATGGCTTTCTCTCACAGATTCTGGGGGCCGATGGTACCGGTGCCAGCCTTCTCATGCTGGAGGCGGGGGGTTCAAGGCGGCCGGCTTCTTTTGAGACTGTCGAAAAGCAGCTGCATTACATCCACATGGAAGGGAGCGAGGTTTTCAAGTTTGCCGTGCGCATTATGGCCTCCATGGCTGAAGAGGCTGTGAAAAGAGCCGGCCTCACCAAAGAAGAAGTGGATTTCTTGATTCCCCACCAGGCCAATATAAGGATTATAGAGGCGGCGAGAAAGCGGCTCGAGCTTCCTGAGGATAAGGTATACGTCAACCTGGACCGTTACGGCAACATGTCGGCGGCTTCCATACCTGTGGCGCTGGATGAGGCGGTACGGTTGGGGCTTGTTAAAAAGGGTGACAACATAGTCATGGTAGGGTTTGGCGGCGGCCTTACCTGGGCTGCGTGTGCCATGAGATGGGCGGTCTAAAGCCCTGTGGAACTGTTCTGAATTGAGTTGGCCAAGTTGCCGTGTTGTTTTTTAACAGGCCTATAGCGGTGGAAGCTACAACAAATGATGCAAAGCAGTTGATAAAAATGGTTGAGGAAATCTGTAGTCGAGATTTTAATGGGCGTTAATACATAAATGGTTAACGTGAAGATTGTGGCATATAAGAAAGAGGAGGTTTCATATGAAAAATAAAATTGCCTTTGTATTTCCCGGTCAGGGAGCCCAGTATGTGGGCATGGGCAGGGAGCTGTATGACAACTACCATGAGGTCAAGGCACTGTTTGAAAAGGCCGATGAGATACTGGGCAGGAATATTACCAGCATATGCTTCGAAGGCCCCGAAGACGAGCTCAAGAAGACAGAGAATACCCAGCCGGCAATACTCCTGGTGAGCGTGGCTGCCATGATGGTACTTGAAAAACACGGCATTTATCCTGATATGGTTGCCGGGCTGAGCCTGGGCGAATACGCAGCTTTGGTGGCGGCAAACTCCATCTCATTTGAAGACGCGCTCCCACTGGTAATGAAGAGAGGGCAGTTCATGCAACAAGCGGTTCCTTTGGGTGAAGGTATGATGGCTGCCGTGCTGGGCCTTGAGCGTGAAAAAGTGGAGGAGTGCTGCAGGCTCGCTTCGGATGCGGGGGTTGTGGAGCCGGCAAACTATAATTGCCCTGGCCAGATCGTGATATCAGGCCATGTAGCTGCTGTGGAGAAGGCCTGTACCATAGCCAAGGAGATGGGCGCAAAGCGAACGGTACCGTTAGCTGTCAGCGCGCCATTCCATTGCTCACTGCTCAAGCCAGCAGGGGAAGCCCTAGAAAAAGAGCTTGACAAGATACACATAAAAGACCCTGAGATTCCGGTGGTGTCCAATGTGGAGGCCCTCCCTGTGCGGGATGCGGCGCACATACGGAAGCTACTGGTGCAGCAGGTCAGCAGCCCTGTACGCTGGGAGGACAGCGTGCGGTACATGATACAACAGGGGATTGAGGTGTTTGTTGAGGTAGGGCCAGGTAAAGTTCTCACCGGTTTTTTGAAAAAGATATCCAGCGAGGTAAAGGGATACAATGTGGAGGACTTAAAGTCGCTTGAGAGCACTTTAAAAGAACTGGGAGGGACGATATGATGGAGCTGGAAGGCAGAACGGCCCTTGTAACCGGAGCTTCACGGGGCATAGGCAGGGCGATTGCCATATACCTGGCCGAGCTGGGCGCACAGGTGGCTGTTAACTATTCAAGCTCTGAGCAGCGCGCAATTGAAGTGGTTGAGGCCATAAGAGGCAAAGGTGGTAGGGCTATTGCAATTAAAGCCGATGTGTCAAATCCACAGGAAGTAGAGGCTATGTTTGAGAAGGTGCTGAATGAGTTCGGGGATTTGCACATATTGGTCAACAATGCCGGGATCACCCGCGATGCGCTGCTCATCAGGATGAAACAGGAGGACTGGGATGCTGTGCTGGATACCAACCTGAAAGGGGTGTACAATTGTTCCAAAGCGGCGGCCAGGATCATGATAAAAAAGCGGAGGGGCAAGATCATAAACATATCCTCTGTAGTGGGTGTGGCTGGTAATGCAGGTCAGTCCAATTACGCTGCAGCCAAAGCAGGGGTTATAGGCTTTTCAAAGGCAATAGCGCGGGAGCTGGCGCCGCGCAACATACAGGTAAACGTCGTGGCACCAGGGTTTATAGAAACCGATATGACCGCCGCGCTGCCGGAGTCTATAAGGCAGGAGATGCTCAAGCAAATACCTTTGGGAAGATACGGCGATCCCATGGATGTGGCCTATGTGGTAGGGTTTTTAGCATCCGATAAAAGCCGGTATATTACGGGGCAGGTAATACATGTTGACGGTGGAATGATAATGTAATATGATTGGTATTAAAAGCAATCATAGCATGAATGGTTCGAGTGATGTCATTGCCTGCAGTAAACAATTGGTAAAAGCACAGATTGAACTGCCAGTAGTTATAGCTGTGGATGCTGGAAGGATGGCAAAAAGTTCAAGCATTGAAGGGAGGTGAAAAGGATGATTTTTGAAAAAGTAAGGGACATAATTGTAGAGCAGCTGGGAGTTGATGCTGAGGAGGTCACTTTGGACTCCAAGTTTATCGATGACCTCGGGGCTGATTCTCTGGACATCGTAGAGCTCATCATGGCTCTGGAAGAAGAGTTTGATATGGAGATTCCTGACGAGGATGCCGAAAAGATCTCCACGGTGGGGGATGTTGTGGAGTACATCAAGGCACATTCAAAAGAGTAACAATTAAGCGGGTTCCCCTCTTTGTGGGGAACCCCAATTTAATATCTGAAGCCTCATCTGGACTCATTATTTTTATAATAAACCTCCTTGGAATTATGTGATGGATTATCGAAAGCATTCAAGTTTTAAGCCAACTTAATTTCTTGTAAAGGGATATGAGCCAAAGCTTTTAATTAATAGACCAATTTGACTTTTGCGAGATTTCAGGAGGTGTGTGTGTGAACAGGGTTGTAGTAACCGGTTTGGGAGTTATTTCCCCGGTTGGCAATACGGTGGAGGATTTCTGGACGGCTCTTTGCAATGGACAGAGCGGCGTTGATAGAATCACGGAATTTGATGTGAGCGAGTTTCCGACGCAGATAGCTGCCACTGTAAAGGGCTTTAAGCCGGAAGATTATATGGATAAAAAAGAAGCTAAGCGTATGGATAGATTTACCCAGTTTGCGGTGGCGGCCGCTTTTATGGCCATCCAGGATGCTCAGCTCAATTTAGATAAAATCGATAAGGAGCGGTTTGGGATTATACTGGGTACCGGCATTGGGGGCATTCAGACCCTGGAAGAACAGTTCGGGGTGCTGATGCAAAAAGGGCCGGGTAGAATAAGCCCGTTCCTGGTGCCTATGATGATAGCCAATATGGCGGCTGGCCAGCTGGCAATTATGGTAGGAGCCAAGGGCATTAACTGCACGGTGGTAACCGCGTGTGCTTCGGGGACCCACGCCATTGGCGAGGCCTTCAACGCCATACGCCATGGCCAGGCCGATGTTGTGATCACAGGAGGAAGCGAAGCTCCTATTACCAAAATTGCTTTGGCCGGTTTCTGTTCGATGAAGGCACTGTCCACCAGAAACGACGATCCAAAGGCTGCCTGTCGTCCTTTTGACAGGGATAGAGACGGGTTTGTGATGGGCGAGGGTGCAGGTATACTGATTTTGGAGAGCCTGGAGCACGCATTGAAAAGGGGGGCCAAGGTTTTGGCTGAGGTGGTGGGATACGGTTCCACCGATGATGCATACCATATAACGGCACCGGCGCCGGAAGGCGAAGGGGCTGCCAGGGCTATGAAGCTGACGCTGGATAGCGCCGGGGTATCACCCGAAGAAGTGAGCTATATAAATGCCCATGGTACTTCAACGCCTTACAACGACAAGTTTGAGACCATGGCCATAAAGCGGGTGTTTGGCCAGCATGCTTATAAGCTGGCCGTAAGCTCCACCAAATCCATGACCGGCCATCTTCTGGGAGCAGCGGGCGGTGTGGAAGCCGTGGCGCTGGTAAAATCTATCGTAGAGCAGTTTGTTCCGCCAACCATCAACTATACCACTCCTGATCCCGATTGCGATTTGGACTATGTGCCCAACCAGGGACGACCATGGGAGATCGAATATGCCATGTCCAATTCATTTGGCTTTGGCGGGCACAACGCCTGCATCTTGATGAAGAGATATCGAGGATAGCTCAAGCTAAAATAGATTTCCATTCACCCATAGAATAGAGCCTTCTGGCTCTATTTTTTTTGCTTGACAAACTCTGCATTGACAATATAATCTAGCATAGGAACCGGCTGGTTTTTATTTAACATTGAAAGGAGAAGGGTATGTTATCCGAGAACAGGGAACGCCAGTTGCGGGAGTTTGAGAGTGTTCTGGGATATAGATTTGAAAATATAGAACTGCTCAACATTGCATTGACCCACAGCTCATATGCCAATGAGCGAGGAGGGGGAATGCAGCACAACGAAAGGCTTGAGTTCCTTGGCGATTCGGTATTGAACTTGGTGATAAGCGAGTATTTGTACAGGAATCTTCCCGAGCTTCCGGAAGGCAGCCTGACGAAGATAAAGGCATTTGTGGTGTCGGAGGTGTGCCTGGCTGAAGCCGCCAGGCGCATTGATTTGGGGCAGCAACTGCTGCTTGGAAAGGGAGAAGAACATACGGGAGGACGAAACAGGGATTCCATACTGGCAGACGCCTTTGAATCTACGATAGCCGCAATTTTTTTGGACGGCGGATTGGAGCGCGCCAGGGAATTTGTGTTGAAAAGCTTATCAGGGTTTGTTTCAGATGCCTTAAGCGGTAAGGGGCTCAGGGATTACAAGACCGACCTGCAGGAGATTCTGCAGAGTCAATCCGATGAGGCCATCGAGTACAGGATTGTGGGAGATTTAGGTCCTGACCACCAGAAGATATTCATTGCGAGGGTGTATCACGGCGATAAACTGCTGGGAGAAGGTATAGGCAGGAGCAAGAAGGAAGCCGAGCAGCACGCTGCCCAAAAAGCCTTGGAAGACATGGGAAAGTAAAGAGGTGTGAGGTTTTGTACCTGAAACGTTTAGAGATATATGGATTTAAATCTTTTGCCGACAGGGTGTGCATAGAATTTGACAAGGGCATAACCGCCATCGTGGGGCCAAATGGCAGCGGTAAGAGCAACATAGCCGATGCCATACGCTGGGTTCTGGGTGAGCAAAGCGCAAAATCCTTGCGCGGCGGCAAGATGGAGGACGTCATATTTTCGGGGTCCCACACCAGGAAGCCCCTGGGTTTTGCAGAGGTGACCCTTGTGCTGGACAATTCGGATGGCGCGTTGCCCACCGAGTATTCGGAGGTGTCGATAACCCGCCGGGTTTTTCGTTCGGGCGAGAGCGAGTATTATATAAATCGTACGCCATGCCGTTTAAAGGACATAGTTGAACTGTTTGTGGATACCGGCATAGGCAAAGAGGGGTATTCCATAATAGGCCAGGGCAGGGTTGAGGAGATCCTCAGCATGCAGGCCGAAAACCGGCGCGGCATCTTCGAGGAAGCTGCCGGCATAATGAAGTACAAGCTGCGCAAGGAAGAGGCACAAAGGAAGCTTGAGAAGACAGAGGAAAACATAGTTCGCATAGAAGACATACTTGCCGAGCTGCGCCAGCAGCTGGAGCCTCTGGAGGTCCAGAGCCGAGTTGCGCAGCAGTATTTGAAGCTGCGAGAACGGCTCAAGTTTCTAGAGATCAACAGGTTCATTCACCAGTATGACAGGTATATGGCCAGGATAAACGAACTTGATACCCAGATTCAGCTGCTGGATAACGACATAGCTTCTCACAGGCAGCGGCTGGAGCAGGCGGAGAAGGAAAGGCTGATGCTGCAGCAAGAGATGGAAAGAGCGCAAAAGGAGATAGAGCAGCTGGTGGACCAGCGGTATGCACTTATTCAGGAGGTTGAAAAGGTCAAAAGCCACATTCGGTTGCTGGAGGAGAGGATAGGCCAGTATGAGAAGGACAACGAGAGGCTTCAGGCCGAGGTAGAGGAACAGGGCCTCTATATAACCCGCAGCGCTTGCGAAAAGGATGCCTGCATTAAGCAGCTTGTAGATTTGGAAAGGGCTATTGAGGAGAAAAAGCGCTATCTTGAGAGGTTGACTTCAGAGCTGACGCATCTTCAGGAAGAGCTGCTTTCGAAACAGCAGCAGCTGGATGTTCGACGCAGTGACGTTGCGCAAGTGCTGGACAGGCTAGCGGAGTGCAAAAACAGCGTCACCAGGTACCGCACCCAGAAGGAAAATCTGGAGGAGAGGTATAACAGCACGGAGCAGCTGATACGTTCCAAACTGCAGCAGAAAGACGCGCTGATGGAAAACCAACGGCGGATTAGGGAAAGGCTTGATTCCGTCGTATCAGAGAGCCATGATGTGCTTAAGCGCAGGGAAAAAGTAAAAGGGCTCATAAATAAGCTGAAGGCTGATATTGTTGAGCACCGCAACCTTCTTCAGGCACAAAAGCAAAATCTGGAAGGCATGAAATCCAGATTTCACCTGCTGAAGGACATGGATCAGGCTTATGAAGGATTCAGCAGGAGTATACGAAAGATCTTTGAGGCCTGCAGGCAGGATAAGGCCCTGACTGAACGGCTGTGCGGGGTAGTGGCCGACCTTATAGAAGTGCCCCAGGAGTATGAGCTGGCCATTGAAACGGCGCTGGGAAGCAGCCTTCAGCACATAGTGACCGAGACCGAAGAGGATGCCCAGTACATAATAGAGTTTTTGCGAAAAAACGGGTATGGTCGTGCTACATTCCTGCCGCTGACCTCTATTCAGCCAAGAAGTTTGAATGAGCATGAAAGGGGTGTCCTTGAGCTTGATGGATGCATAGGCATAGCCTCACAGCTGGTGAAGTTTGACCCCAAATACTCGAGGGTGGTTGAGAATCTCCTGGGCAGGGTGGTGGTCACCGAAACGCTGGCTCAGGCCATCGCTATGGCCAGAAAGTATTCCTATTCCTTCAGGATAGTGACGCTCGAGGGGGATATAATACACCCGGGTGGATCCATAACAGGGGGAAGCAGCGGCACCAGGAGCGCCGGCATATTGAGCCGAAAAAGGGAGATAGCCGAGCTCAAGGAAGCCATTGAGCGGGAAGAAGCCAGCATAGTTGATGGGCAAAACAGGCTGGGTATGCTCGAGCAGCAGTATGCTGAGCTAGAGAAGCAGCTAGGCCAGCTGGATAAAGAGGTTCATCGACTGGAGTTGGCAAAAACCGCGGAAGAAGAGAGGCTACAGCATACAACCGCTGAGGCCTTGAAGCTGGAGCGAGAGGTGGCGCGGCTGGAAGAAGAGCGTAAGGGGCTGGAGAATGAGTTAAAGCGCATTCAGGCCTTCATTGAGGACAGGCTGAATGAGATTGAGCAGCTGGAAAATCAGAGCGCTGACGTTCGCACTGCCATCGAAGCTATGGAATCCAGCTTCAAGGGGCTTATGAAGGACAAAGAAGGCCTTGAAAAGCGCATTGCGGATACGCGGCTTGATTTAACTGCGCTTGAGCTTAATGCGGAAAACTTAAGGCAGCGCATAAAGCAGCTTGAAGCCGAGGTATCCCACAGGCAAGAGAGCATTGCAAAAAAGCGGGAGTTGATGGAGAACAACCGGCAGCAGATGGCGCTATGCCAGGAAGAAGTGCAGGAGCATTCGGCAGCGCTTGTGCGCCTCAAAGAGGACATAGAACGGTTGAGCGATGTGTTGAAGCAGAGAGAAAGCGAAAAGGAAGAGCGCTCCAAGCGAATGGAAGGCCTGCACAGCGATATAAAACAGCTTTCTGGCGTTGTTGAGGAGATAGTGGACAAAAAGCATCGGTTTGAGGTGCAGAGGTCCAGGCTGGAGGCAGAGCTGGAAAACCTTCAAAACAACATATGGGATGAATACGGCATCACTTATAGCTGTGCCCTTGCCTATCTGGACAAGGACCTTAAACTGAATAATATAAACCAGGAGATTCAAAATATTAAGGAAAATATACAGGCCCTTGGCCAGGTAAATGTAAGCGCTATCGATGAATACAAGCGCATAAAAGAGCGGTACGAGTTTCTGGAATCGCAGAGGCGCGATTTGGTCGAGGCAAAGCGCAACCTGAACAATATCATACAGGACGTAACCAGGGTGATGGAACAGAAGTTCCGTGAAGAGTTTGAGCTGATAAATGAGCAATTCCAGCAGGTGTTCTCCCAGCTGTTTGGAGGAGGGGTGGCCGAGCTGGTATTGGAGGACCAGGCGGATGTCCTGGGGTGCGGCATAGACATCATAGCCCAGCCTCCCGGCAAAAAGCTGCAGAGCCTGTCGTTGCTTTCGGGTGGAGAAAAGGCATTGACGGCCATTGCCATACTTTTTGCTATATTGAAGAGGAAGCCCACACCGTTTTGCGTGCTGGATGAGATTGAAACCGCTTTGGATGAAGCTAATCTGGTCAACCTGGGGCGGTTTATAAAGGAGTTTTCCCGCGATACCCAGTTCATCATAATCACTCACAGGAGGCCTACCATGGAAGTAGCCGATGCCCTGTATGGCATAGCCATGGAGGAAAAAGGGGTGTCCAAGCTGGTTTCTGTGCGGCTTGATAAAGCCAGCTGATGCTTTACTGCACAAGATATCAAAAGGGGAGTTGGCGTTATGGAGAGGAAAGGTTTTTTCGGCAGGTTAAAAGAGGGTCTGAGCAAGACGCGAAAGAACATAACCGAGAAGATGGACCAGCTGTTTAAATACCACAATGAGGTGGACGATGAGCTGCTTGATGAGCTGGAAGAGCTGCTCATACTCGCAGACGTGGGCGTGAGCACCACCACAAAGCTGATGGAGAAGATTCGGGAGCGCGTCAAAGCCGAAAGGATAAGGGAGGCCCAGAAAGTACGGAATGTCTTAAAAGAAGAGATTATAGCAATACTGGGCGAGCAGGAGGAGTTCAATCCGCGTTATCCTGCGGTTTTCCTGGTAGTGGGCGTCAATGGAGTGGGGAAAACCACTACCATCGGCAAGCTTGCTCATATGTATCAAAAACAGGGCAAGAGGGTGCTCATGGCAGCGGGAGATACCTTCCGTGCTGCTGCCATCGAGCAGCTTGAAATCTGGGCAAACCGCGTGGGCTGCCAGATCGTGCGCCATACCGAAGGTTCCGATGCTGCTGCTGTGGTGTTTGACGCCGTACAGGCTGCAAAATCCAGGGGTATTGACGTGCTGATATGCGATACTGCAGGAAGGCTGCACACCAAGAAGAATCTCATGAACGAGCTTGAGAAGATAAACAGGATCATTGACCGGGAGTACCCCGAGGCCCACAAGGAGGTATTTCTGGTGTTGGATGCCACCACCGGCCAAAACGCCGTCTCCCAGGCCAAAATGTTTAAAGAGAAAGTGGACGTGACGGGGATTATACTCACCAAGCTGGATGGGACGGCAAAGGGTGGTATCATAATAGCCATCAAGTCTGAACTGGGTATCCCCATAAGGTTCATAGGCGTGGGTGAAGGGCTGGACGACCTGCAGCGCTTCGATGCGCAAGCCTTTGTGGATGCTTTGTTTGACGAGGTTTAAAGTTTACTGCTAAATCTCTGCTCGTGAATTTAGTATATAAATCTCATGTTTGTGAATCTGATTGGCCATTTTTCTGGAAGTTTGAAACTTTTAACTAAAAAGTACTTGTTTTATGTAGTGAATTGGGGTATAATATTTCGCTGTAAAGCAAAAATACTTTACAGCGGGTGGATATATGGAAAAATTAGCCGAGGTAGCCCTGCTGCTGGACATTTATGGAGGGCTGTTGACCCCTAGGCAAAGAGATGTGCTTGACCTCTATTACAATTATGACCTCTCTTTGGCCGAGATTGCCGAAATGCATAACATAAGCAGGCAGGGCGTCTATGACCTGATTAAAAGAGGAGAGCAGGCGCTATACGCGCTCGATAAAAAATTAAACTATTACAGGCGATGGACGGCGTTTGAAGACGGAATAAATGACGTTATACAGGAGCTGGAGCGCATATGCAAGCTGCCGGATGAGAGCTTTGCAGAGTCGCCTGGCGAGATAAAGCAAAGGCTGATGAACATCAGGCAAAGGCTGATGGATCTGGGTGATACATGGATTGGGAGGTTAGAACATGGCGTTTGAGGGGCTGACGGGAAAGCTGCAGGCGGCGTTAAAGAAGCTGACAGGCAAAGGAAAGCTGAGCGAAAAAGACGTTAAGGAGGCCATGCGCGAGGTAAGGTTGGCGCTTCTCGAGGCCGATGTAAACTTTGTTGTGGTAAAGGACCTTGTGAAGAAGATTACCGAAAGGGCTGTTGGCCAGGAGATAATGCAGAGCTTAACTCCGGGACAGCAGGTCATAAAGATAGTGAACGAAGAGCTGACAGCATTGATGGGGGGCACTCAAAGCAAGGTCAATATGGCGCCCAACCCTCCCACCGTGATAATGATGGTGGGACTGCAGGGGTCCGGTAAGACCACAACCGCTGGCAAGCTGGCGGGTTATTTCAAAAAACAGGGGAAAAATCCCATGCTGGTGGCTTGCGATATATATCGGCCTGCGGCCATCAAGCAGCTGCAGGTAGTGGGCCAAAAGGTTGGAGTGCCGGTATTTGAGCGTGGCCAGAAGGACCCGGTACAGATTGCCAGCGAGGCACTGGAGTTTGCCAGAAAGGAACAGAGGGACATCGTAATAATAGATACTGCAGGAAGGCTTCACATAAATGAAGAGCTCATGGAGGAGCTCTCAAAGCTCAAGTCTCAGGTTAAGCCCCATGAAATACTTCTTGTGGTCGATGCCATGACGGGACAGGATGCTGTAAACGTGGCCAAAAGCTTTGATGAGAGGCTGGGCCTGGACGGGGTCATACTGACCAAGCTGGATGGAGACACCCGTGGCGGTGCCGCTCTGTCCATAAAGGCCGTTACAGGCAAGCCCATCAAATTCATCGGAACCGGTGAAAAGCTGGAGGACCTGGAGCCTTTCCATCCTGATCGTATGGCGTCGCGCATTCTCGGAATGGGGGATATACTCACCCTGATAGAGAAGGCCCAGGCATCCATCGATGAGAAAAAGGCTCAGGAGCTTGAGAGAAAGCTCAGAGAGCAGCAGTTCACCTTGGAAGACTTTCTGGACCAGCTTCAACAGCTTAAAAATATGGGTTCTCTGACTGATATCATAGGGATGCTGCCTGGGGTTGACGTGCAAAAGCTGTCGGCTGCCGGTGCGCTGAACGAAAAGGAGCTGGTCAAGGCCGAAGCCATAATCCAGTCCATGACTCCTGAAGAGAGGCGTAATCCGTCTATCATCAACGCCAGCCGCAAGAAGCGTATTGCCGCGGGCAGTGGTACCACCATACAGGATGTGAACAGGTTGCTCAAATCCTTCGAGCAGTTCAGGAAGATGATGAAGCAGGTGTCCAGCATAGAGAAGGCCATGAAGCGAGGAAGGTTCAGGTTCCCGTTTCTATGATATAGTAAGCTACCTGTGAGCTTTTACGTGTGAACTGTTATAAGGAAATCTTAATCATGAAATGGAGTTTCCCATTATACATTATAATCGAAAGCGTCCAGCTGCTTGCAAGAGATGCAGGTGGCTGGTGGCAATATAGAACCTTTAAGCTGCAGGAAACGGAGGTGAGATTGTGGCAGTAAAGATAAGGCTCAAGAGAATGGGTGCCAAGAAAACGCCCCACTATCGCGTGGTTGTAGCCGATTCCAGATCACCGCGGGATGGCAAGGTCATAGAAGAGATTGGATATTACAACCCGCTTTCTGACCCGGAAGAGGTCAAGATCGATGTGGAAAAAGCGCAGGCCTGGTTGAGGAAAGGCGCCCAGCCCACTGACACGGTGAGAGCACTTCTGAAAAAATCTGGAGTACTATAAGATACTGCATGAGCTAGACTACCAATCTGTTGGACATAACAATATATGAAAATATCATGGAGGTGCTTGCAAGATGGGAGAACTGGTAAAGTTCATTGCCCAATCTCTGGTAGATAATCCTGATCAGGTGAGCGTAAACGAGGTGCGCGGTGAGCAATCGATAATCATCGAGCTGAAGGTTGCTCCTGAGGATATGGGCAAGGTGATTGGCAAACAGGGGCGTATTGCCAAAGCCATTCGCACCATTGTGAAGGCCGCTGCTGTGAAAGAGGGAAAGAAAGTCATAGTTGAGATCATATAATTGCCCGGTTTGGGGCAGGAGGTTTTTTTAAATAATGTCTTTGCGCAAGTACCTTTCCGTCGGGTATGTGTCAAAGCCCCAGGGTATCAAAGGCGAGGTAAAGGTGGAGCCGCTCACCGATGACATGTATAGGTTCGATGACCTGGACAAGGTGTTTTTGAAGAGAGGAGACAGGTATATACCTGTCAAAGTCCTGGGCAGGAAATATATAAAAAACTTTGTGATACTGAAGCTTGAAGGGTTTGAGGACAGGAACCAGGCTGAAACCCTTCGTGGTGAGTATCTGTGGGTCTCCAGGGAGCAGGCACGGCCTCTGCCAGAGGATACTTACTACATTGCCGACATCGTTGGTTGCTGCGTTGAGACCAGTGACGGACGCTTTCTGGGGCACATCACCGGCGTTTTGCATACTGGCAGCAACGATGTTTATGTGGTAAGGGACAAGGAAGAGGTGTTAATTCCCGCTCTAAAGAAAGTCGTGATACATGTGGATATTGAAAAGAGGAAGATAGTGGTCAATGCCGACGAGCTAGAGGGGCTGTTGCCCAATGAAGATTGATGTCCTCACCCTTTTCCCTGACATGTTTATCCCCATGCTATCCAGCAGCATTATAGGAAGGGCCGTTGAAAAAGGCCTGCTTAAGGTAAATCTGTACAACATAAGGGATTTTGCCAAAAATAAGCACAAGCAAGTGGATGACTATCCATATGGCGGAGGACACGGGATGATACTTGCGCCCCAGCCTTTATTTGATGCCCTGTATCACGTTTTGGGAAGCTGTCGGGATAGCAAGCCAAAGGTAATACTGATGTCACCGCAGGGAAAGGTACTCAATCAAGAGCTGGCTAAACAGTTGGCACAGGAGCAGCATATGGTGATCATATGCGGCCATTATGAAGGGGTGGACCAAAGGGTCATCGACAAGTTTGTCGACCTGGAGGTCTCGATAGGGGATTATGTCCTTACAGGTGGAGAGCTTCCTGCCATGGTGCTTATCGATTGCGTGGCACGGCTGATACCCGGCGTGGTTGGCAACCCGGAATCTACCCAAGATGAGTCCTTTGCCCGGGGACTGCTGGAATACCCCCAGTATACAAGGCCTTACAACTACGAGGGCTATACCGTGCCGGATGTCCTGCTGTCGGGCAACCACCAGGAGATAAGCCGTTGGAGACTGAAGGAGAGCCTGAGGAACACCCTGAAAAAGCGGCCTGATCTGCTTGAAAAGGCTGAGTTATCGCCGTACGAGATTGAGCTGCTTAAAGAGGTAAAGCAGGAGATGGAAGGCTCCTGAAGATATGAAAAGTAGGTATTGCCAAGTAAAGCCTGTGTGCTATATAATGATTTTCATGGGTTTGGGAGGTCAGTGTATTAGCTGTGCACATAAAGTTATGCCTAGCGGAAAGGAGGTAGGAAAAGGCCATGGATATCATAAAGGCTATAGAGAGCGAACAGATGAGAAAGGATATTCCCGAGTTCAATGTAGGGGATACCGTTAGGGTGTACGTAAAGGTAGTTGAGGGGAATCGCCAGAGGCTTCAAGCTTTTGAAGGGGTTGTTATACAGAAGAAGAATGGCGGAATTCGGGAGACCTTCACCGTGCGAAGGGTTTCGTATGGTGTAGGCGTTGAGCGAACATTCCCGCTGCACTCTCCCATGATCGACCACATCGAGGTCATCAGAAAAGGTAAGGTGCGCAGGGCCAAGCTGTTCTATTTGAGGAACAGGGTGGGCAAAGCTGCCAAAATCAGAGAAAAAGGCTTCTGATTCAACGACAATATGGGACTGCCAGCAGTCCCATATTGCTTTGTATGGGCTTTAGAAAGCTTGAGGGTTTTAAAAACCGGGGTACAGCGATAAACCTTCGTTTATTTTTACAAAGATATTTTCAACGATGTTTTCGACGATATTGGGCAATGGCTTCACGGAAGGAATTTTATATCTGCGATGGATTACGAAGATATACCCTGGTAAAGCCACTTTGTTTTAAGAGGTTGATGAGAGGTGCTTCAAGAGCTTGGCCTGAACCATGATCAGGCCAGGCCTGACCGGTCTGAAGTGAAGCCTCTCTGAAGATGGAGACCGGCGATCGGGTAGTAGGGAGTAATCCCTGTATCCGTGTAAATTTCTCTCGATAAAAGGGGAAGCCCACTTTTGTTAGAAGTGGGAAAAGGCCCCACTGAATAGTGTGAAGATTAAAATTAGATAAATGTAAAAAATTAGTAATTAGAAAAGACAGGTGAACCAAATGGAGGAAGCTAAAAAAAGCGAATGGATGGAGTGGCTGGAGTCCATCGTTACAGCCCTGCTTCTTGCATTTCTCTTGCGCATGTTTGTGTTTGACGTGGTGCTGGTGGAAGGGTCGTCGATGCACCCCACGCTGGAATCAGGCGATCGCCTTATTGTAACCAAGCTGAGCTATAAATTCAAACAGCCTCAGCGGGGAGATATTGTGGTGTTTAAAAATCCTGACAACCCCCGGGTAAACTATATAAAGAGGGTAATAGGAGTGGAAGGGGATACTGTAGAGATAAGGGATGGCAAGGTGTACGTAAACGGTGAGGCGCTGGTAGAGCCATATATTGCGGAACCGACTATGGGCGAGTATCCCAGGACCGTTGTGCCGGAGGGCACAATCTTCGTAATGGGGGACAACCGGAACTTCAGCCGCGACAGCAGGAATTCCCATGTAGGTTTTATCCCTATGCAAAACATTATTGGCAAGGCAAAGATAAGGATATGGCCTGTGTGGGCCGTTACAATATTTAAATAAAGGAGAGACAAAATGAGTCCGCATATTCACTGGTATCCCGGCCATATGAGCAAGGCCAAGCGGGTCATCCAGGAGAGCATAAAGCTGGTAGATTTGGTCATTGAGGTGCGCGATGCTCGCGTTCCAAGAAGCAGCACCAACCCCGAGTTTGTGGCGCTTTGTAAGAATAAGCAGCGCCTGATACTGCTCAACAAGAAGGATTTGGCCGACCCTTTAATGACCCTGCGCTGGGTCGATTTTTTTAAGAGCCAGGGCATGTGGGTAGAGGCTGTCAACTGCCTCGATATGAGCGACATAAACCAGCTCAGGAAAAGCATCATACAGTTTGCTGGGGAAAGGCGAAGGATTGTGTATCAGCAGAAGGGAATCTACAAGCCCACCAGGGCGATGGTGGTGGGGATACCCAACGTAGGCAAATCCACCGTTATCAACGGCCTGGCCAAAAGCGCCAAGGCCAGGGTGGGCGACAAGCCCGGCGTGACTCGAGGAAAACAGTGGATAAGGGTCCATCCTTACGTAGAGTTTCTGGATACGCCCGGACTTTTGTGGCCCAGAGCGGAGGACCAGACCGCTATGTTGCACCTGGCATACATAGGTTCCATCAGCGACGACGTCATCGATATGGTAGAGGTAGCTGTGAGCTTTATTGATACGCTCAGAGGCCTGTATCCTCAAGCGATCCAGAAGAGGTACGGCATTAATGATATAGAAAGCATGGACGGTTATAGTGTGCTGGAAGCCATATGTCTGAACCAGAAGTGGATTCGTGCCGGGGGCAACCCCGATGTGGATAGGGGGGCCAGGCAGTTGCTTCAGGATTATCGTTCTGGCAGGCTGGGAGCGCTTACGCTTGAAACCCCGTAATTTCTACAGCCACATTCGGCGATCAAGCTTTCTGTACTGTATGGCCTCTGCCAGGTGGTGATCCTCTATATGCTTGCATCCTTCCAGGTCAGCTATGGTTCGGGCCACCTTTAGTATTCTGTCATATGCCCGTGCGCTTAAGTTAAGCGAGGTAAAAGCTTGGTGCAGCATCTTTTTTTGGCTGCTGCTCAAGACGCAGTATTTCTCCACCAACCTCGAATTCAGCTGGGCATTGTAAAATATCCCTTCGCTTCTATAGCGCTCAAGTTGGATTTGCCGCGCCCTGTTTACCCTGTCTCTTATCGACTTAGAGGTTTCAGGTGGGCGATGGCTGGTGAGCTCATCAAATGAAATGGGTGGGACCTCTATTTGAATGTCAAAGCGATCCATCAATGGTCCCGATATCCTGCTTAAGTATCGACTTATTTGCATGGGGGTGCACGTGCATTCCTTTGAGCTGTCGCCCAAAAATCCACAGGGGCAGGGATTGGCCGCACCGACGAGGGTGAATGATGCCGGAAACACTGCGGTGCCGTTGGATCGGGATATGGTCACCTTACCGTCTTCCAGCGGCTGTCGCAAAGCCTCCAGCACATCCCTTTTAAATTCCGGTAGCTCGTCCAAAAACAATACGCCATGGTGGGCTAAACTGATTTCACCCGGCTTAGGAATCTTGCCGCCGCCTATCAGTGCAGCGGCCGAGATGGTATGGTGCGGTGCACGGAAAGGCCGCACCCTTATGAGCCCGTCGGAGGCCTCAAGCATGCCCGCAGCGCTGTATATCTTTGTGATTTCCAGGGACTCCTCGTACGTGAGCTCGGGCAGTATCGATGGCATCCTTCGAGCCAGCATGGTTTTACCCGAGCCAGGCGGGCCTATCATAATCACGTTGTGCCCACCGGCCGCTGCTATTTCAAGAGCGCGCTTGGCGCCCTCTTGTCCCTTTACATCGGCAAAGTCCTCCATTGGCTGTTGCTTAAGGTCTGTGTCAAAGCTGAAAGGGCCTTTGTAGGGAATGGCGCTCTTTTCTTCTCTGAATATGGAAACCAGCTCGGCAAGCGAGCTTATGGCATATACCTCTATATCCTTTACATGGCTGGCCTCGGGCGCGTTTTGCGGCGACAGAATGACGCTGTGGATGTGATTTTTTACCGATAGAAGAGCGGGCAGCACGCCGTGTATAGGCCTGATGCTTCCGTCCAGCGAAAGCTCGCCCAAAAAAACGCTGTCGGCAAGGCGGTGATAGGGGATTTGGCCGGTGGCCAGAAGTATCGATACTGCGATGGCCAGGTCGTGAGCCGGTCCTTCCTTTTTGGTGTCGGCTGGGGCTAAGTTTACGGTGATGCGCTTCATGGGAAATTCGAGCCCGCTGTTCTTTATTGCCGCTCTTACGCGTTCTTTGGACTCCTTCACTGCAGTGTCGGGCAGGCCTACAATGTCGAATGCCGGCAGACCGTTGGATATATCCACCTCGACTTCTATGATATATCCGTCTATCCCAAACAGGCCAGCGCTCTTTACCTTTGCCAGCAAGATAGGTCCTCCTTTGCTCAAAAGGCATTGATGATGTGGTTGAACTGACATGAACCATCTGGGGTTACCATCACTTCTACCACGTCGAAGCGACAGTTGACTTGTGCAATTCCCTTTTCTTTCATATAGTACTGGGCTATTTTGAGGTATTTTCTTTGCTTTTTGAAGGTCACCGATTCGGCTGGCAGCCCAAAGCTCAAGCTGCGACGGGTTTTTATTTCAACAAATACTAAGGTGTTACCATGATATGCTATGAGGTCCATCTCGCCTATAGGGCAGCGGTAGTTGTGCTCAACGATGTTCAACCCTTTCTTATGTAGGTACTCCGCTGCCTTTTCTTCGCCCCACCTGCCAAGCTGTTTGCTATTCATCCGTGGGTCCTCCCTCTTAACAGAGAAAGTGGCTTTTATAGACTTTTGTGAACTACCAACCACCTATAGAGATGGTGGCTCCAAGAGAAGTTTGGTAGTCCTTATTCTCACAGGGTGGTTCACACACCCACTACTGACTATTCGCTTTACAGCAGACTCGCCAGCTACTTTCCTTAAAATTTTTCTGGGTTTTGTAAATTAGCCATGACCCAGGGAATATTTTATCACATTTGGCAATTCATCTCCATCGTGCAAAAGATGGAGATGAATGCTTTTGATAATTTAATCGGCGGGTTTTGGAATGTATTTGGTCTGTTTAGCTTTGCAATTCTTCTAGCAGCAGACCAATTATTTGCCTATGAATTTTGCGCAGAAAGTCCTACGGTGTATGGGAGACAGCCCAAACCTCTTTATGTTTTCTATGTGTTGTTTTGTGCCATAGCCTTTGTGCTTTTCAAAACCATATTGAGGATAGATATGTGCCCATCTTATCATCTCGCGGTCTCTGGTGACCTTGGCGATTATGGAGGCAGCGGCAATGGCCTGCGAACGCACGTCGCCCTTTATGAGGGGAAACTGTGGGATTGAACAGTTTTTGAGCTCAAGGGCATCTATCAGCAGACAATCAGGGTTGGGATGACAGCTCATTATTGCCTGCTCCATGGCCTTACGCGCAGCGTTGAGTATGTTGATCCTGTCTATCTCTTCTGGCTCCACGCGGCCTATACCCACCGCGATGGCCTTTGACATTATTACGTCATATAGCTGTTCGCGTTTGGCGGGTGAAAGCCTCTTGGAATCCCTGATGGCGGGGGAAGAACCCACTATGCCTTCGATGAGCGTCCCTTTTGGTAGAATCACGCAGGCGGCCACTACAGGGCCGGCCAGCGGCCCCCGGCCCACCTCGTCAACGCCTCCTATCAAGTTGTACCCCATATCCCAGAATTTGATATCTTCAAACAATATGCCTGTTTTTGTGCTTATTTCTACTGCCATTTCCTTCTACTCCTCACCGAAAATTGTATCATAGTGTACCAGCGTTTGACAAGAAAATTCACCTAATCTAAGATGTTTTGGCAACTCTTGCTTGACGCAGTGGTATGTCGAATGTATCATAAGAGATGAAAAAGTCGGTTTGTATGGGGGAGAATTGCGGTGGGGGATATTGCTGATAAGGTATACTGGATATGGCTGTCCAGTATACCTGGTATAGGTGCCAAGCGGTTTTACTACCTTGTAAAGAGGTTTGGCAGCCCAAAAGCAGTGTGGGAGTGCACCTGTGATGACATCTTGGATGCATGCAGGTTGATTGGAGACAGGGGAGTACAAAACGTCATAATCCACAAAAGCATGGAGTACCTTGAGAAAGCTCAAAAAATTGCTGAAGACCCTGATATTGGGGTAATAACTTTGATAGATGATGAATATCCTAAACTTTTGAAGACCATATATGATCCTCCACCGGTGCTTTATTGTAAGGGACAACCTCTGAAGGAAACGCCTTTCATGGTTTCAATCGTGGGCTCAAGGAGGACTTCGGAATACGGCAGGCAAATGGCTGAAAAGCTGGCCTATGAGCTGTCGTGTGCCGGAGTTACGATAGTAAGCGGCCTTGCCCGCGGAATAGATACCATGGCGCACAGAGGTGCTATACGGGCCGGTGGCTATACCATAGGAGTTCTGGGATGTGGAGTGGATGTTATATATCCCAGGGAAAATAAGAAATTGTTTATGCAGATGCAGCAGTATGGTACCTTGATAAGCGAATATCCCCCAGGTACGCAGCCAGCTGCCGGCAATTTCCCGGCAAGAAACAGGATCATAAGCGGTCTGTCCCAGGCTGTGCTGGTGGTGGAAGCTGGCAGTACCAGCGGGGCGCTTATCACCGTTGATTTTGCTTTAGAGCAGGGGAGGGAGGTGTATGCCCTGCCGGGCAATGTTACCAGCCCTTACAGCAGCGGTACCAACCAGCTGATAAAGGAGGGAGCCAGGCCAGTGACGTGTGCCGACGATATCTTGGAAGACCTGGGTATAACCGTCAATAAAAAGGCCAAACAGCCTTCCGGTATTTCTTATCAGCTGGATATTTTTGAGACAGAAGTGTATAATGCACTTGAGGATGGCGAAAAGCAGTTAGAAGAACTTGCTGCCATTACAGGTTTTGACGTAGGCAGGCTCAATGCGATTTTAACCCTTCTTGAGATGAAGGGCATAGTAAAGCAATTACCTGGCGGAAAATTTGCTAGGCAGTGGATGATTTGAATGGAGGGATAAAGTGGCACAGGATTTGGTTATTGTAGAATCTCCTGCCAAAGCTCGAACCATAAAAAAATTTTTGGGCAGTAAATATAAAGTTGAAGCTTCCATGGGGCATGTGAGAGACCTGCCCAAAAGCCAGCTGGGAGTGGACATCGAAAACGATTTCGAACCCCGATACATAACCATAAGAGGCAAAGGTGAGATAATAAACAGGCTCAAGAAGGAAGCGCAGAATGCAGAAAAAGTCTATCTGGCTACAGACCCTGATAGGGAAGGGGAAGCCATATCGTGGCATCTGGCTCACCTACTGGATATAGACCCCAACAGTACATGCAGGATAGAATTCCATGAGATTACACAGCAGGCCATCAGAAACGCGATAAAACATCCCAGGGCCATCAACATGTGTCTGGTAGATGCTCAGCAGGCGCGCAGGGTTTTGGACAGGGTAGTTGGGTACATGATAAGCCCTCTGCTGTGGCGGAAGATCAAGGGGGGGTTGAGCGCCGGCAGGGTGCAGTCGGTGGCCACCAGAATGGTGTGCGAGAGGGAACGGGAGATTCAGGAGTTTGTCCCGGAGGAATACTGGACGATAACTGGAAAGTTTGTAAAACGGGACGGCAAAGCCTTTGAAGCCGGTTTTTACGGCACGGTGGATAACAAAATTACCCCTAAAAATGAAGAAGAAGTAAAGAGCCTCATTGAAAAGCTTCAGGTGGCGGAATATGTCGTTCGGGGAGTTAAAAAGGGCCTTAAAAAGCGCGGCGCTCCACCGCCGTTTACTACTAGCACTCTTCAGCAGGAGGCTTATCGGAAGCTGGGCTTTACCACACAAAAAACCATGATGGTTGCCCAGCAGCTTTATGAAGGCGTTGAAATTAAGGGCGAAGGTGCAGTCGGATTGGTGACATACATCCGTACCGACTCGACACGGATAGCTGAGCAGGCTCAGAAGGAAGCTCTGGAGTATATAAGAGAAAAATACGGGCAGCAGTATCTTCCCGAGAAGCCCAACCAGTATAAAAGCAAAAAAGGCGCCCAGGATGCCCACGAGGCCATACGGCCTACCTCCATATTGAGGGAACCGGAGTCCATAAAGGATTCCTTGACCAATGACCAGTACAGGCTCTACCGCTTGATATACGACCGATTTTTGGCCAGCCAGATGGCCCCGGCCCTGTATGAAACCATGACGGTAGAGATCGCCGGAGACAATGGATACATGTTCAGGGCAACCGGGTCGCGCAAGACCTTTGCCGGTTATACCGTTATCTATATGGAAGGTAGCGATAACGAACCAGCCGAAAAGGAAAAGGAGGATGTAGAGCTTCCAGAGGTGAGCGAAGGCGAGAAGCTTACGCTGGAGAAGCTCTTGCCCGAGCAGCACTTTACACAGCCGCCGCCGCGGTATACCGAGGCGTCGCTGGTCCGTGCCCTGGAAGAGATGGGCATCGGCAGGCCCAGCACCTATGCTCCCACCATTTCAACCATCATCGCAAGGGGCTATGTGGTGAGGGAGAAGAAAAGCCTGGTGCCCACCGAACTGGGCTTCATAGTAAACGACCTCATGATGACGTATTTCCCGGATATAGTGGATTATAGATTCACGGCCGAGATGGAAAAGCAGCTGGACGAGGTTGAAGAGGGCAAAAAGGACTGGCGGGAGATAGTGAGAGAATTTTACATTCCTTTCCAAGAACTGCTCAAAAAGGCGGATGAAGCCATATCCAAGATAGAAATTAAAGACGAGGTATCGGACGTCAAATGCGAGAAATGCGGGGCAAATATGGTCATCAAGACGGGACGGTATGGCAAATTTTTGGCCTGTCCAAACTTTCCAGAGTGCCGCAATACTAAACCTTATGTAGAGGAGATTTCGGCTCGGTGCCCTAAGTGCAACAGCGCTATCGTTGTAAAGTATACAAAAAAGGGCAAAAAATTTTATGGTTGTGAAAACTATCCCGAATGCGATTTTATATCATGGGACATGCCGGCTGATGAGAGGTGCCCGGAATGTGGGGCTTTAATGGTGGTCAGGCAGAGGAAAAACGGGGAAGAGTTTCTGATGTGCACAAACAAGGAGTGTAGATACCGTCAGGAAAGAAGTGAGACAAGCCATGGATAAGGTGGTTGTAATAGGTGGTGGGTTGGCCGGGTGTGAAGCGGCATGGCAGCTTGCACGGGCGGGTATCCACGTTGAGCTGTATGAGATGCGACCTCACAACATGACGCCGGCACATCATACCGAATATCTTGGAGAGCTGGTTTGCAGCAATTCGCTGGGCTCTTTCAGGCTGGAGAACGCCTCGGGCCTTTTGAAGGAGGAGATGCGGCTGCTTGGCTCTCTGATAATAGAAGCGGCCGATGCCACCAAGGTGCCGGCTGGTGGAGCGCTGGCGGTTGACAGGCAACTGTTTGCACAGTACATCACCGACAAGATCCAAAGCCATCCGTATATCTCATTGATTCGCGAAGAGGTAAAATCAATACCCCAGGGCTGTTATGTGGTTATAGCAACAGGGCCGCTGTCCTCGCCAGCTATTTCAGAAGCCATAAAACGGCTGGTCAACCAGGAGTATCTTTATTTTTTTGATGCCGCAGCTCCCATTGTGGTGAGAGATTCGCTGGATTTTAACAAGATATTTAAGGCATCAAGGTATGGGCGAGGGGAAGACTATCTCAACTGCCCCATGACGAAGGAGGAATACGAGAGGTTCTGGCATGAACTGGTAAACGCAAAGACGGTAGCCTTGAAGGAATTTGAGGATGAAAAGGTGTTTGAGGGGTGTATGCCCATTGAGGTGATGGCCAAAAGGGGTATAGATACCCTGCGATTTGGGCCCCTAAAACCTGTTGGGCTTCGCGATCCACGAACGGGGCAGGAGCCGTACGCCGTTGTACAGCTCAGGCAGGATAACCGCATGGCCACCCTGTACAACATGGTGGGGTTTCAGACCAACCTGCTGTTTGGCGAGCAAAAGCGGGTTTTTTCAATGATTCCAGGGATGGAGAATGCCGAGTTTGTCCGCTATGGGGTGATGCACCGCAACACTTACATCAATTCGCCCAAGCTGCTCAACTCGTATTATGGATTAAGGAGCAATCCGTATATATATTTTGCGGGGCAAATCACCGGCGTGGAGGGGTATGTGGAGTCGGCTTCCAGCGGTCTGGTGGTAGGGCTTAACCTGGCGTTGGTGCTTCATGGCAGACAGCCCATCGATTTTCCGGATACCACCGCCATCGGAGCGCTGGCCCATTATATATCCGACCCGCGTATAGAGGATTTTCAGCCCATGAACAGCAATTTTGGCATCATCGCGCCCCTCGACAAAAAAGTGCGTTCAAGGCGCGATAGAAATTTGATGATTTCTGAACGGGCGTTACAGACAATCAAGCAGATTATAGAAAGCAGTGGGTTGGATTCTGTCAGAATACATTGAAATTTTTGAAAAATTATGATAGTATTTGTATGTTTAGTAAAGAGGGAAGGGGAAGCTGTTGTTATGCTTAGAGGGACTACAATTATCGCAGTGCGAAGAGGCGACAAAGGCGCCATCGGCGGCGATGGCCAGGTAACGCTGGGACAGAGCACCATCATGAAGCAAGGTGCGCGCAAGATACGCAGATTGTACCACAACAGGGTAGTGGTGGGGTTTGCCGGCTCAGTGGCCGACGCGTTTACCTTGAGCGAGAAGTTCGAAACCAAGCTGGAGGAGTATTCTGGTAACTTGCAGAGAGCGGCCGTCGAGCTGGCCAAAGAGTGGCGTGCCGATAAAGTGCTAAGGAAGCTCGATGCAATGCTGATTGCTATAGATTCAAAGGATTTGCTCATAATTTCGGGTACCGGTGAGGTCATCGAGCCCGACGATCAAATTGCTGCCATAGGGTCGGGGGGCAATTATGCTTTAGCAGCTGCCAGGGCGCTTGTCAACAATACGCAACTTGAGCCGGTGGAGATAGTCAGGAAATCGCTGGAGATCGCTTCTTCGATTTGCGTTTACACCAACGACAATATCTATGTAGAAGAGGTATAGGAGGGGGAGACCGTTGGCTGAATATTACACTCCGAGAGAGATAGTCGAGCAGCTTGACAAGTACATAATCGGGCAGGACAAGGCCAAAAGGGCTGTTGCCATAGCTTTGAGGAACCGGTATCGCCGGAGCAAACTCGACCCAAAATTGAGGGACGAGATCACGCCGAAGAACATAATCCTGATGGGGCCTACCGGCGTGGGTAAGACGGAAATTGCGCGGCGTTTGGCCAGGCTTGTGAATGCGCCCTTCATAAAGGTGGAGGCTACTAAATACACCGAGGTAGGGTATGTGGGTCGAGATGTGGAATCGATGGTTAGAGACCTGGTTGAAGAGGCCATCCGCATGGTTAAAAACCAGAAAATGGAAATGGTTAAGGAAAGGGCGGCTCAGGCCGCCGAGAATCGCATACTGGACATACTCCTTCCTCCTAAAAGGAAGAGGGCCCAAAACCCACTGGGCATGCTGTTTCCAGTGGATCAGCCAACGGCTGAGGAGCATGAAGAGGCCGACGATTCCATGGCGCACACCAGAGAAAGGCTGAGGGAAAAGTTGCGCAGCGGCGCTCTGGAGGATAGCCCTATAGAGATTGAAGTGGAGGACTCCACATTTGCCAGTTTCGGATTCATTCCCGGTATGGGCAATGAAGAGGTGCTCATACAGATACAGGATGTATTCGGCAATCTGTTTCCCAAAAAGCGTAAGAAGAAAAAGACCACCGTCCGGGAGGCACGGCGTATATTTGAACAGGAAGAGGCGCAAAAGCTAATTGACATGGATGAGGTGGTCGAGGAGGCCATTCAGGCGGTAGAACAGCATGGGATAATATTCATCGATGAGATCGACAAGATAGCCGGGCGTGAGACCGGGGCAGGCCCCGATGTCTCCCGTGAAGGGGTGCAGAGGGATATACTGCCAATTGTAGAGGGTACCACGGTGATGACCAAATATGGCCCGGTGAAGACTGACCACATACTGTTTATTGCGGCTGGAGCCTTCCATGTATCCAAGGTGTCCGACCTCATACCCGAGCTGCAGGGCCGCTTCCCCATAAGGGTGGAACTGGAAGCTTTGACAAAGGAGGATTTCAAGCGCATACTCACTCAGACCGAAAATGCCATCATCAAGCAGCAGATCGCGCTTCTCAAAGTAGAGGGCGTAGACCTTGAATTTACCGAGGATGCCATCGACGAGATAGCCGACATCGCTTATATAATGAATCAGACCAGCGAGAACATAGGCGCACGGCGTCTGTATACCGTGGTTGAAAAGTTGATGGAGGATATATCCTTTAACGCAGATAGCCTGGCGGGGCAAAAGGTTGTGATAGACAGGGAATACGTGAGAAACAGACTCCAGGATATAGTAAAGCAGAATGACCTTTACAAGTTCATACTGTAGATGCCTTATTGCTGTGTGGCAAGGCTTTGTAAGGGAAAAAGGATTTTGTGAGGCGGCATTTACTTATTCGGCAGAAAGTGGGGCTAGATATGTCAGATAGTTTGCTGGAGCGAATAAGAAGATTCAATCAGATATTTCAGAGCAGCGAGGCCTGTGGGATAGATTTGACGTATTTATGTGAGATGCTGAGCGAGCTGCTTGAAAGCAGCGTACTGCTGCTGGATGAGGGTGGCCGTGTTATAGGTTGTGCACCTGCGCAGTCAGGTGAGAACACTGCCCAGAGGATGCATGTTTCGGCTGATTACAATAACAGCTTGCTGTGGATTCGCAGCACCATGGCAAATGTTGTGGAGGATACTCAGGAAGGCAAACAAAAGCTCACCATTGTTCCGATATACTGTAGGGGCAAGAGGTTGGGAACTCTTATTTTCCGGCGTCCCGACCTCAAAGAATTTGTGGATGATGACCTGGTGCTGGCCGAGTACGGCGCTACCGTGGTCGGGTTGGAGATAATGCGCTTGAAGATGGAGCATATGGCGGAGGAGGTGCGAAAGAGGTCGATGGCCGAAATGGCCATAGGCACCCTTTCCTACTCCGAACGCGAAGCTGTGGAGCAGGTATTCAAGGAGCTGGATGGTACTGAGGGCCTGCTTGTGACCAGCAGGATAGCTGACCGGGCGGGGATTACGCGCTCTGTCATAGTAAACGCCTTGAGGAAACTTGAAAGTGCCGGAATAATCGAATCCCGGTCGTTGGGGATGAAGGGCACTTATATCAAGGTGCTCAACGACAAGTTCTTATCGCAGCTACATAAGGCATAAATAACTTTAAGAAAGAAGTGAATTTATGTCCAACGACGATATGAACAGGATCAAAGAAATTCTTAAGGAAAAAGGATATAAATTGACTCCGCAACGCAGGGCTACCCTTGAGGTGATCATGAATAACAAGGGCAAGCACATGAGCACAGAGGAGATCTACTTTAATGTGAAGAAGATATGCCCTGAAATCGGTTTGGCTACCGTATACCGTACCATGCTCTTGTTCGAGGAGCTGGGAATACTCTATAAGCACAACTTCGATGACGGCAAGAATCGCTATGAGCTGAGTACCATGAACGACGATCACCACCATCATCACCTTGTGTGTTTAAGCTGTGGTCAGGTGATAGAGGTAGAAGAAGACTTGCTGGATTCCCTGGAGGAGAAAATCGAGGAAAAGCATAGATTTAAGATTGTCAATCACAACGTGAAATTTTTTGGTTATTGTTCAAAATGCAGGCAGGATGATGATGGCTCCGTTTAAATGGAGCCTTTGCCATTTTTGGATTATAGCTGGAGCCCGGCCAGACGCTGCAAAAGCGATTTTCCAGTTTAAGGGTTTGAATAAGCCGTTCGGCTAATACGCATACTAAAAATACGCTTCTACACAGCACTGTTTGACAATAGCTAGAAAGGATGATACGGTGAAAGGGATTATTATGGCTGGAGGCTCTGGCTCTCGCCTGCGACCTCTCACCTGTGATTTGCCCAAACCGATGGTGCCTGTGATGGCCAAGCCTGTTATGACATACAGCATAGAGCTGCTAAAAAAATATGGCATTAAAGATATAGGCATAACCCTTCAATATCTTCCGCAGGTAATAGAGGATTATTTTCAAGATGGTTCTACGTTTGGGGTCAAGCTCCATTATTTTGTGGAAGAAACTCCGCTTGGGACAGCAGGCAGCGTAAAAAATGCCGAAAAATTTTTGGATGAAACCTTTGTCGTTATCAGCGGAGATGCTTTGACAGATATTAACATAAGCAAGGCAACAAACTTCCATAAGGAGAAAAAGGCCATAGCCACCCTTGTCCTCAAGAAGGTGCAAGTGCCTTTGGAATACGGCGTGGTGATTACCGACGAGAGCGGGGCAGTCACTCGCTTTCTAGAGAAACCCAACTGGAGTGAAGTCTTCAGCGATACCGTAAATACCGGGATATACATTTTAGAGCCTGAGGTCCTTACCTATTTCAAGGCGGGGCAAAAGTTTGACTTCAGCCAGGACCTGTTTCCACTGCTTCTTGAAAAAGGCAAGCCTATGTATGGTTATATAACCGACGAGTACTGGTGCGATATAGGGAACCTTCAAACCTATCTTCAGGCCCATTACGATATGCTGTCTGGCAAGGTTAGATTCCCTATACCCGGCCAGAAGATAGGCGAGAATATATGGGTGGGAGAAAATGTTGATATAGCCCCTGAGGCCAGGCTGGAAGGCCCCTGTTATATCGGAGACTACACCCGTATTAGAGAAGGGGCTTACGTTGGGCCGTTTACTGTGATCGGACGCTATAACGACATCGGACCCCATACCAGCATAAAGAGGAGCGTGCTGTGGGATTATAATACCTTGAGCAGGTGCGTTGAGATACGCGGTGCTGCCGTGTGCAACAAGGTGGACATAAGGGAAAGGGTATCGATATACGAAGGGGCAGTAGTTGGCAATGGTTGTACTTTAAAGCCCAGGGTTAGCGTCAAGCCTGACGTGAAGATATGGCCAGAGAAGGTAATCGAGCATGGAACCACGGTACAGTCCAATGTGATATGGGGTACGCGATTCAGCAAGACCTTGTTCGGGAAAAACGGCATAACGGGAAAGCTCAACGTAGATCTGGACCCGCGCTTTGCTGTGCGGTTGGGTGCGGCTCTGGGAGCTGAGCTTAAGCCCAACAAGCGTGTGGCGATAAGCTGCGATGATAATACCGGCAGTGCCATGTTAAAATACGGGATAATATCTGGCCTGTTGTCCTCAGGAGTAGAGGTGCTGGATTTAGGGATACTCACAACTCCTATTCTGCGGTATATGGTACCATATTTCGGCTTGGACGGAGGGATACACGTTTTTGAAGACAAGAAGGTGGATGGCAATGTGGGCATCCATTTCATCGACAAGAATGGGGGCAACTTTTCGCCAGCTTTTGAGCGCCAGATTGAGAACGCATTTGTGAGGGAGGATTTCCAAAGGGTTGCAGCAGATAAAATACCCAAAGTGCAAAACTTCTTCAACGTTCCACTGTTTTACGCTAAGGTCCTCGAAAAATCGGTGGATGCGGATGTCATAAGGAATTACGGCTTCAAGGTGCTATTTTCCACTCCTAGCAGACTGGTTGCCTCAATTGCCGAGACCATATTCAGCGATGTGGGTTGTGAGCTTCATATAGCCGAGGATGACATACCCCTTGAACTTGAAAAAGCGGAGCGGGGACAGTATAGCCTGGCATGCCATGTGGACAGCAACGGTGAAGAGCTGGAACTGTATGACGAGAAGGGCAAGCGGGTCTCACGAGAGATGTGCGGTGCTTTAAGGAGTTTTTTGTGTTTAAACGCAAACGATAAGAAAGAAGTGGTAGTGCCTTATACAGCTCCTACCGCCATTGAAACAATGGTACAGTCGCTTCAAGGAAAGGTCATACGCACCAAGACAAGCCGGTATGCCCTAATGAACGAGGTAATAAAGCGGGAAGGGAATGGCAGCGGGGTATTTTTGCTGTACTCCGATGCTATTGCCATGCTGCTCAAACTTCTGGAGGTTTTAGCTAAAGAGCACAAGACGCTGTCCGAGCTTACCAGTGCCATACCAAGATTTTATATGAAAGAAAAGGTCATAGAATGCCCATGGGAGGAGAAGGGAAAAGTGATGCGCTGGCTTATACAGGAAGAGACCAAAGGGAACAACGTGGTTGAGCTCTTTGAGGGGGTAAAGGTGCATCACAAGAACGGCTGGGCTCTGGTGCTGCCAGATTCTGAGGAAGCAGTGTGTAGGATTTACAGCGAAGGTGTGTCGGAGGAATACGCTGAAGAATTGACAAAGTTTTATGAGGACAAGATCAACTGGGCCAAAAAGCAATGATGGACAACATGAGCTCAATGAAGAGGAAGCTGACTCATCCCCAGAGTTGGCTTCCTCCTCAGCGCTGAGGAGTAAAAATTTTTCGGGCTAATTGTAGGATAAAATACGCCAATCTCTTTCAAAAAAGTGCTAAATATGGTATAATAATACTATAAAAAGTCAGCAAAATAGCACTTTTGGGAG
>Ga0224486_100072_pt1 | contig 52214 bp, 44 predicted proteins | sample TexhydDE_CT_test_FD_172013 | JGI IMG/M metagenome (GOLD analysis project Ga0224486, IMG submission 172013) | Fracking water microbial communities from deep shales in Oklahoma, United States - hydraulically fractured wells DE_CT_test ... | reverse complement strand
GAAACCTTTCTTTGCTTCTTTCCCATACAACTTCCCAAGTGGTTTTTAGCCTACCTATAAGGGCTTGAAACAGCACCTAGAGACGTGGAGCAAGTTTTTAGACATTGGGTTTTTAGCCTACCTATAAAGGCTTGAAACATATCACGCCACTCCAGCCCCAGCAGTTCTCCCCTGTTTTTAGCCTACCTATAAGGGCTTGAAACATGAAGAAGCATTAACATTACTTGAAGATGATTATCGTTTTTAGCCTACCTATAAGGGCTTGAAACAGAATTTGCGCAGTAAATTAGACGATTACTTGTTCATTTGTTTTTAGCCTACCTATAAGGGCTTGAAACTTTAACATCATTTCGATGTGAATAGGCTGTACGTCCTGTTCTTAGCCTATCTATCCTGAAAATAATATCTCTCAAAAAGGCAACAAAAAACTACATATTAATGTAAAAATATAGGATAAATAAATGGTTAATAGGAATTAAATTAAAAGTTAAGACGTTGCTGATTCGACCATGACCCTAGGACCTAAAGACTCTAGTTTTTTTACAGATTGACGAATAATCATATCACGCTTTTTCTCTTTATAATATAATTAAGTAGGGACTAATTCAATATATGGTTGCTTTCGCTTGAGAATATCTACTGCTCAGTTTGTACCTCTGCAACCATTTGAGAGCCGATACTTTTCATGGCAACAACAGAACAACCTCAAAGTCATCGGTCATAGTTGAGAAAGTGCAGACTTCTTTAGTTTCTGGTGTTATTATACAAGTTTCTACATTCTTTTTATGGACATCTAATCCGCAAACATGAGAAGGAATTAAGTCTATAAAAGAACAAATCTTAAATGTGTTTTTACCTTGTTGTGCAACCCTCGTTTTTTGGCCTACCTGCAAGGAATACATTATAATAATTAAAGTGATTTTTCAAATAACATTTTAGGGTTAACCAAAGATAGTTTATAAGGGAATAGTTGTGATGAAAGGAGGGTGAGATTTTAAAGTTTAAAATTCTTAAAATGAAGCGGTGGTACAGTTAAGCTTGAAAAAGTAGTAAAGTTTAAAGAGATTTTTCTTTATAGAGTAGGTGACACTTAAAGGTACATTGTAATTAATTTTTGGTATAACATTTATCGAAAGTTTTTTAGCCTAGTATATGTTGCGGGCAAAAGAAGTCTATTTAAAATACGGTGTTTTTTAATATTAATATTATTGTGGGTGATTTTATGGAATTTGAAGTTACAGGGTCACTAATACAAAGTTATACCATTTGTAAGCGACAAGTTTGGCTTATGGCACGCCAAATAGTGCCTGACCAAGAGCATCCATATATTGAAATAGGAAGGCTTATTGATGAAAGTTCTTATCGGAGGGATCGAAAAAAGATTCATTTTGAAAATATTATAATAGATTTGGTGAGAACGGATAAATACAATCTATTGATTGGAGAAGTAAAAAAGAGTTCGAGGGCATTAGAAAGTGCAAGGATGCAGCTTTTATTTTACCTTTATAAGCTCAAACAGCATGGGATAATGGCCAAAGGGCAGCTTTTATTTCCAGAAGAGAAACGCAGGGAAGTTGTAGAACTTACTGAGGAGACGGAAGCAGAAGTTACGAATGCTATTAAAGAGATAACCGAAATAGTCCAGAAAGATAAACCGCCTGGTTTTGTAAAAATACCGTATTGTAAAAATTGTGGATACAAGGAGTTTTGTATGTCATGAAGAGAACGATTTATATTTTTTCGGATGGAGAGTTAAAAAGAAAAGATAACACTTTATTTTTTGAAACAGAAGAAGGTAAAAAATACATTCCTGTAGAAAATACTTCAGAAATAATGGTATTTGGAGAAGTCAGTCTCAATAAAAGATTTTTGGAGTTTTTAACCCAATCAGAGATTATACTGCATTTTTTTAATAGATATGGGTATTATGTGGGTTCTTACTACCCAAGGGAACATCTTAATTCAGGATATATGATTCTAAAGCAGGCTGAACATTATAACGATGTAAAAAAGAGATTGTACTTGGCACAAAAGTTTGTAGAAGGAGGTTACAAGAATATAAGGCAAGTTTTGAAGTATTATCAAAATAGGGGGAAAAATTTAGAAGATATTATTTATGCAATAGAGAGATTAGGAGAGAGAATTGATTCAACCTCTTCGATAAATGAAGTGATGGCTTTAGAAGGAAATATAAGGGAATATTATTATAAGGGATTTGATGAAGTAATTCAAAATCCAGATTTTAAATTTGAGGAGAGGACGAAAAGGCCACCTAAAAATTTTTTAAATGCATTGATAAGTTTTGGCAACTCATTGATGTATACAGTTGCTTTAAGCGAAATTTATAAAACTCACTTAGATCCAAGAATAGGTTTTTTGCATACAACTAATTTTAGACGTTTTTCTTTAAATCTTGATATTGCTGAGGTTTTTAAACCCATACTTGTGGATAGAACTATATTTACATTATTAGACAAGAAAATGATTACATCAGAGGATTTTGAAGAAGAGGCTGAGGGGTTATTGATTAGAGATAATGCGAAGAAAGTATTTGTTCAGGAATTTGAAGATAAACTCCAAACTACAATAAAACACAGAAATTTGGGCAATAACGTCTCCTATAGAAGGTTGATAAGATTGGAACTTTATAAACTAGAAAAGCACTTGATTGAAGAAGAACTGTACAAACCTTTTGTAGCGCAATGGTAAAGGTGGTGAAAATTTGTTTTTAATTCTGGTGTATGATGTAAATGAAAAAAGAGTGAACAAAGTATTAAAAACTTGCAGGAAATATCTTTATTGGGTTCAAAATTCAGTTCTTGAAGGAGAGATTTCAGAAGCTAAATTTGAAAAGTTAAAAATGGAACTTAATAAGATTATAGACAAAGAAGAAGATTCAATAATTTTCTACATACTTCGGACTACAAAATATTCTGAAAGAGAAACAATGGGAATTAAAAAAGGAGGAGAAGATACTATTTTTTAAAAGTTTAATTTCAAAATCCTCTGAAATATGCTAAATTATAAATAAAGGTGTCTTGTGTGAAAGGGCATACTAAGCTACTTTCAAACACACCTTTATACGCTGTAAATTATCTTTTAAAAACATAAAATTTCACACAAGGCAGGGAGATCTTTATGCAATCTAACAGAATAATAGTTTTAGAGGATAGACTAAAAAGATTTTATGAAGTCTTGCAGAAAAGGCAAAAAGACTTTGTCGTCTTTGTGGATGATGTGACGAACGAGCACAATTTTTCAGCCATATTAAGAACCTGTGATGCCGTAGGGGTAATGAGAGTGTATTACTTTTCTGAAGCAAAAAAGGGCATAGAAATAAATGAAGCGGTGTCAATGGCAGCAAACAGGTGGCTCTTTATTGAAAGGGTTTATGACAGAGAAAAGGCGATAAAGGAGCTAAAAGAAAGGGAAAATTTGCAGGTTGTTGTCACTTGGCTGGATGAGTCCTCAAAAGATTTCCGGGAAATAGATTATACAAAGCCTACTTTATTGGTGGTTGGGAATGAACTAAAAGGCGTGTCGGAGGATATATTAAATCTTGCGGATGAAAGAATTGTTATACCTATGATGGGTATGGTGCAAAGCCTGAATGTATCTGTGGCGACAGGCATAATACTTTATGAGGCTTTAAGGCAGAGGCTTGATAAAGGCATGTATTTAAAGCCAACCCTTTCAGAAAAGGAAATTGAAGAAATTATAATGAAGTGGAATAATGACATAATCGCTAGGAGAAAAGAAAGGAGAAAATGAGAGTGCGAAAAGGGGAAGTGCTTGCTCTTTCCGCAGGTGCCCTGTGGGGAACGACAGGTCTTTTTGTCAGGATGATAGTTAAATTGGGTTTTACTACCGCTGATGTGGCTTTTCTGCGCATGTTTTTTGGGGCCTTACTTGCTTTTTCTATTATTGCAGTATTGAGGCAATCTTTTTCATTACCTCTGTGGTCGTGGAAGTATTTGCTTGGGACGGGAATTTTGAGCCTTACTCTCTTTAATTGGTCTTATTTTCAGGCGATTAAGCTTACTACACTTCCTATAGCTGTAGCTCTTCTTTACACTGCTCCCGCTTTTGTAGTGGTCCTTGCGCGAATTTTTTACGGAGAAAGGATAACTTTAAGAAAAAGTATAGCGCTAATCCTTACTCTTACAGGGGTTTTATTGGTTTCAGGAGCTTTAAGGTCTTTCATTACCGGTGAAGAAATATCGTGGCTTGGCGTTTTGTACGGGCTTTTATCAGCAGTTGGCTATGGTTTGTACACTATTTTTGCAAAGCCACTTTCAGGGCATATGCCACCAGAGAGGATTGCAGCCTTTACCTTTTTGATTGCAACTATCGCTCTTGTCCCGATTTCTTCTGTATTAGCAAAGCCTTCCATCTTTTTTAATACCCATGTGATTATTCTAGGGCTTTTATTTGGTGCCTTTTCTACTGCACTTCCGTATTTTCTTTACACTCGAGCTCTTACTTTTATGGAGGCAGGAAGAGCAGCGATATTTACCACTATGGAGCCTGTTGTGGCAACTTTAATTGGAGTTTTTGTATTAAAAGAGCCTTTTAATTTCTTTGAATCTTTAGGGATAACTTGTATTATAAGTGCTGTTATTTTGCTAAGTTTAAGTGATAAAGTCTCTACCCCAAACATTGATAATTAATCGCAAAAAGTAGTTGTGTTATTTTTTTAATATGCTATACTGAGGTCAAAGTAATCAAAACAAGGGGGGAAGTGCCGTGAGGATGATAGATCTTTCCCACTTCATCGAAGAGGGTATGCCTCAATACCCTGGTCAGCCGGAAATTAAGGTAGAAAGACTTGCTGAAGTAGAAAAGGACGGGTACCAACTTACAGAGCTGAAAGATGTCGTACATTTAGGAACTCATTGCGATGCGCCGGCTCACTTCATAGAAAAAGGAGACACAATTGAAAAACTTCCTGTTGACTTTTATTCAGGAGAAGCTGTTATAGTAGATGTGCCTCATTTGCCAGATAGATTGATGAGGCCAGAACTTTTGGAGGGCATAGATTTAAAAGTGGGAGATATAGTCATTTTCCGCACAGGAATGAGCAAATACTGGAGAGAAGCGGCTTATATAAAAGAATTTCCATACCTCACAGAGGAGCTCGCCCATTTTTTGGTTGACAAAAAGGTAAAGGCAATAGGGCTAGATACTATATCTCCTGACCCTGTGGAAACAGAAGATTTCCCTGTTCACCACATTCTACTGGGGAACAAAGTAGGGATAATAGAAAATCTGACAAATTTAGAAGCTATAGATAAAAAGAGATTTTTATTCATAGCGCTGCCTCTTAAAATAAAGGGTTCTGACGGTAGCCCTGTAAGGGCTGTAGCTATACTCGAATGAGCATTGGAGGGAAATTAAATGGGGAAAGTGAAAGAAGTGATGCCTGTAAAACTTTTTTGCGGCTTTATATACAAAGAAGAGGATGTAGTAGAGGAAGCGATAAAGAGCTTAAAGGAAAAATGGGGAGAAATAGACCTTGAAGCAGGTCCTTTTCCCTTTGACTTTACGGATTACTATGAAGAAGAGATGGGAAAAGATTTAAAAAAGCGCTTTGTATCCTTTGAAAAACTTCTTAGTCCAGATGAATCGTATGAATGGAAGCTATTCACAAATTCTGTAGAAGAAATTTTTTCTAAGGAAGGAAAAAGAAAAGTTAATATAGACCCAGGTTACATAGATATGGCGAAAGTGGTATTATTCTCAACCAAGAATTTTTACCACAGGATATACCTTGGGAAAGGCATCTTTGCAGAGGTGACCCTTTACTATACAAAAGGCAAATATGAATTTCTTCCTTGGACATATCCGGATTATAAGACAAAAGAGTACACAGAGTTTTTCTTAAAATTAAGAGAAATTTATTCCCTCCAAATAAAGAATGAGGGGAGATGATGATGAAAAGTAAAGACCTTTTTATAAGGTATGACAAAAATCCTATACTTACAAAGGATGATATTCCCTATGATGCAAACGCAGTGTTTAATCCAGGAGTAATAGAATTTGACGGCTATGTCTATCTTTTATGCCGAGTAGAGACCAAAGACGGATTTTCTCATCTTACACTTTGCAAAAGCAGGGACGGCCTTACAAATTGGGAGATACCAGATAAGCCCACTCTCTTGCCAGATGAAAATTACAGTGAGGAGATGTGGGGGCTTGAGGACCCTAGGATTGTGTACTTAGAGGACATGGGAAAGTACGCCATAACTTATGTTTCTTTTTCTCCAGGTGGTCCTGTAATATCATTAATGCTTACAGAGGACTTTAAAAGATTTGAAAGGAAAGGAGTTTTGGTGCCGCCAGAAGACAAAGACGGCTGTCTTTTCCCCAAAAAATTTAAAGACGGATATGCCCTTATACATAGGCCAATAATTAGAGGAGAGGGACACATCTGGATTTCCTTTTCTCATGACCTAACCTACTGGGGCAAGCACCAGATTTTGCTGCCAGCAAGGCCGGGAATGTGGGACTGCCACAGAGTAGGATTAGGAGCACCTCCTATTGAAACTGAAGAAGGATGGCTGATTATTTATCACGGAATAAGGTATACTGCTTCAACTGCCGTTTATAGAGTAGGGCTTGCACTTTTGGATCTAGAACAGCCTCAAAAGGTCATAAGAAGAAGTAGAGAATGGGTTTTTGCTCCCGAGGAAGAGTACGAGAGGATTGGAAATGCTGTAAATATTGTATTTCCGACAGGGGCGATATATAAAAAGGAAGAGGAAAAATTAATTGTTTATTATGGTGCAGCAGATACTAGTATAGGAGTAGCTTTTGGAAATATGAAAGAAATTCTTGATTTCTTAAAAAATGAAAAGAGCTAGTTTTTACTTATTGTTTTTTTAAGAAGACGCTGAAGGATTGTTACTGACTATATGAGCATATCTCTGGCTCTGGTGAGCTGGTAGGCCATATACCCTGTCGAAAAGAGAAGCAGGAGAGAGAGTAACGGTGGAACTGTTATAAAAAGGCGTGCAACCTCAGGAGATTTTCCTGTAGCCTTTATGGTTTCCAACAGCACAGTCTGGTAGTCGACCAGGACCCTGTATCCAAAGCGCAGCCACATGGTCGATACTGCGAAAGATACAGGTACTATTAGCATTGCCAGGCTGTAGCCTACAGCTCGCCTTTTTTTGAGGGCATTGAGGCCAAGGAGTATGGGCACCACAAAGACCAACGAAAAAGCTGCTCCCAGAAATGGAGGGGAAAGGGCTATGAACAAGGCTGATGTGAAGGTGAAAAACCGAATCCCAATATTCAGAGGAGTCAGGGCGTTCATGAAATCGAAGTAGGCGGCGTTGGCGTATCGCAGGTAGGAATAGACCTGATCCTTTATTTCGCTTTTTTTGAAGTTCAATTTTTTCTCCAGCTCTCTGCCTTTTTTTACCAGAGCCTCGTAGACTCTTTTCTGTTCGTCGCTTTTTATCCCACTCGGATCGAAATTCCGGTAGCGTTCTTTGGCCTTTTCAACTTCATTTTTTATCTTATCAAGGTGGTATGCAGGGATATCGGTGAACTTTGTCCATTTTTCGATAGAAATGAGTGTTTCAAATACTTCGTTTGCCAAAGTATCTCCTCCCAATCTTCCAAATTTTTTATTGCAATTTATTATATCATAGAAAAATTTTGTTGGAAAGTATACTGATAATTTCCTATCTAAATAGTGAAGCAAAATACATGATAGATTTTATGAAAACGCCATTGGAAGGCTTAAATTCCAAATAAAAACCATAACAACGGATGTGATTCTTTAACTGAGATTTCAGAAAATTTCCAAATGAATATATTGACAAATATTTAACAATCATTGAAAAAAAGACAGAACTATGATATATTTACTCATATAAGTTTAAATTAATAAAATTAATAAAAAGGAGGAGTGTTATGGCGGAAAATAGAGAGACTTGGGGAACTAAACTAGGACTTATACTTGCTATGGCCGGGAACGCCATAGGTCTCGGCAACTTTTGGAGATTCCCCTACCAGGTTGCCAAAAACGGCGGCGGCGCATTCATGCTACCCTATTTTGCTGCACTGTTAGTCCTTGGTATACCCCTCATGTATGTTGAGTGGATGCAGGGCCGCTACGGCGGTAAGTACGGGCATGGGACCGTTGGCTGCATGACCTACTTGCAGGCCAAAGAAAAGCTCGGGCATTCCTCTGCAGCAATAATAGGTGCCCTAGCTGGTATGCTGGTGTTTTCAGTGACGACCCTTGTAAACGCATACTATACCCAGATCATTGGGTGGACCCTTGGCTACAGCTACCTGTCCCTGACCGGCGGCTACATGGATGCGAGTAAATCTACCGGTGAGATCTTCGTGAACTATATCCAGAATCCAGTCATGTCGATTACATTTTGGGTGATAGCGCTCGCTCTTCTGGCGTTTGCTCTCAGTCGCGGTGTCCAGAAGGGTATCGAGGCATGGGCCAAGGTAATGATGCCGCTGCTCTACGTGCTCGGCTTCATTTTGATCATAAGGGCGCTGACCCTCGGTTCGCCTGTAAATCCCGACTGGTCGCCGATTAAAGGCCTCGACTACCTCTGGAGTCCGAAGTGGAACGAACTGAATTGGCAATCGGCTTTGGCTGCTGCAGGCCAGATATTCTTCACGCTGTCCCTTGGTATGGGCATCATCCAGAACTACGCTTCTTATCTCAAGCCTGATGAAGACATTGTTCTTTCCGCTACGACCACGGTATTCCTGAACGAATTTGCTGAAGTCATCCTGGGCGGCACCATAGCCATTCCGATAGCCTACACCTTCCTCGGCCCTGAAGGTATAGCAGCCGGTGTCGGGCTTTCCTTCATCGCTCTTCCCAACGTGTTCCGTATGATGGCGGGTGGCCAATTTTTCGGTGCCTTATGGTTCCTGGTACTGTTTTTCGCAGGCTTCACGTCGGCTATAGCGATGTACAACTACCTGATAGCCATGCTCGAAGAGGACTTAAATATACCGAGAAAGGTCGGGGCTATACTGGTATTCGGGTTCTATATCCTGGTAGGTCTGCCGTCGGCCTTAGAACCCATTTTAACCAAGACTAGTGAACTGGTCTTCCTCACCGAACTCGACAACTGGGTGGGTAGTTACTTCCTGGTAGTCGTGGGCCTTATTGAAGCTCTGGTGGTGGGCTGGTTGTTCGGCGAAAAGAACGCGCTCGAAGAGATGAACAGAGGCAGCTACTGGAAGGTGTCCTCAGGGTTTTTCAACCTGATGATCAAATTCGTTACGCCGCTTTCGATCGTGATACTGCTCATATTCTCCACGAAGAGCTATATACAGAACGGTTATTTCAAGTGGGTACCCAGCTTTGTCGAAAAAATGCCGGAGCTTGTTCCCTGGGTCCAGGGTGCGCGGGTACTGCTCCTGGCAATACTTGTCATAGGTTTTGCTGAAGCCTACTACACCATTCAGAGGAAATACGGCAGCGCTCAGACACAAAAAGGCGCGAAAGCCTAAAAGGAGGCGTAAGCATGTCCGGAAGCGCATTGTTTTTCATGGTCCTCGCCTGGGCCGTAATACTGGGAGGAGTATATTGTACCCTGAGCAACCTTTTAAAACACCAAGCGAAATAAAAAAGGCTGCGGATTTTCCGCAGCCTCAGACTGTGGGTAAAGTGTAAGGGATCCACTTATAATAAGAGGGTCCCTCAATTTTTATGGCATAGCGAATTAAACAAAAGAGAAGAGACAATAGCAAAACACAATTAAATTTTAAATTATCCACAAGTAGTTGTGAATATGTTGATAACTTGTTGTTGGAAATTAAAGAAGTAAGAGAAGTGAATTATATCTTCTATGTATATCTTCTATGAAAGAATTTACACACAAGAAGGATGTGGATAATTTTTGTGGTATAATTTAGGTGTACAGACTGGAGAAGGGGGGATACCCGCAATGCGGGTATATTGGCTATGAAGTTTTGTTCCTTGAGGTCAGGAAGTAGTGGAAACGCTATTTACATAAATCATAAAGATGTACATATACTTGTTGATGCGGGTTTAAGTGGCAGAACAATTGAAAAAGCTTTATTAAACATAGGGGTAAATCCAAGAAGTCTATCTGCCATTCTTATAACTCATGAACATAAAGACCATATTCTAGGAGCCGGTGTACTTTCTAGAAGATACAATATACCTATATATGCCAATAAGGCCACATGGGAAGCAATGGAGAAGGATATAAAAGAAGTTCCAGAAAAAAACAAGCTTTATTTTACTACAGGAGAAGAATTTGAAATTGGTTGTGTAAAGATAATGCCTTTTAAAAAACCCCATGATGCTGCAGAACCAGTGGGTTTTTCGTTTAAAGCAGGTAGCAAAAAAATTTCCATTGCAACTGATTTGGGCTATATGACAAGAGGTGTTGCAAGCAATCTTATAGATTCAGATATTGTGCTTTTAGAAGCAAATCATGACATACAAATGCTTATTAATGGTTCATATCCTTGGCCTCTTAAAGCAAGGATTTTATCTAATTTAGGACATCTTTCTAATGATGCTGCTGCAGATGCTCTCATGAAGCTGTTCAAAATGAAAGCTATAGGGATAGCTTTTTTAGGCCATTTGAGCCAAAATAATAATAGGCCTGAGCTTGCCTTTACTACTGTAACGAATATGCTTAAAAAATCGGGAGTTAAATTTGAAGTGCGTATGGCGTTAAGAAATATTGAAAGCGATGTAGTGGAAATATAAAAATGCGGCAAAGTACGAAACTTTGCCGCGTTTTTACTATTGTTGCTGTCCATGGTATACCTGGAGCTTTAAATTTTCGATATTAATTTTTTGTTTAGTAAACGTAAACCGCTCTTGATTTTTTGAATTTAATGTGATAAAATGTATTCCATACATGGATTGATGTCCATAAAACAAAGACATGGAGGTGGGATGATGGGAGAGGACGGGAAGCTCTACATAGTAAGGGAGGAAATTCTTTCTGATTCAATCAAAAAAACCATAAAGGTGAAAGAACTTTTGGAGTCAGGGAAAGCCAAGACAATAAATGAAGCGGTAAAACAGGTGGGCATATCAAGAAGTGCTTTTTACAAGTACAGGGATTATGTATTTCCCTTTTCTAAGTTCAGCAAAGGGAAAATTATAACTTTTTCCATGGTCTTGGAGCACATGCCTGGGGTGCTCTCTTCCATTCTCGATGTGGTTGCCAAAGAAAGGGGAAATGTGGTCACAATAAATCAGAGCATTCCTTCTATGGGAGTGGCGAGTGTCACAATCTCTATTGATACACAGTACATGGAAACAAGTATAGAGGATTTCATAGAAGAGCTTTCAAAACAGCCAGGAGTTAGAAAAATAGAAGTTTTGGGAGAATAAGGAGGAAGAATATGAAAATTGGACTGATGGGACTAGGTACTGTAGGAACAGGTGTAGTTCACTTGATAGATCAGAATGGAAGAAATATTGAAAAAAAGATAGGCGAAAAAATTGAGATAAAGAAAATACTTGTAAAAGACCCCAATAAAAAAAGAACTCCTCTTGCAAAAGGGAAGATAACTTTTAACGCAGAAGATATTTTGGAAGACGAGGAAATAGATGTTGTGGTAGAAGTGATGGGGAAAGAGCATCCCGCTTTAGAATATATAACAAAAGCATTACAAAAAGGCAAACATGTGGTAACTGCCAATAAAGAAGTCATAGCAAAGCACGGAAAAGACCTTATAAAGCTTGCTACAGAAAAGAAAGTGCACCTTCTTTATGAAGCCTCCGTAGGAGGCGGAATTCCCATCATAAGGCCTTTGAAGCAGTGCCTTGCTGCGAACAAAATATACGAGATAAAAGGAATTTTAAACGGTACTACCAATTACATTTTGACGGAAATGAAAGAGAAAGGCCTTGACTTCGATGATGTTTTAAAAGATGCGCAGCAAAAAGGGTATGCAGAGGCAGACCCCACAGACGATATAGAAGGTTTTGATGCGGCGAGAAAGCTTGCCATTTTGTGCATGCTGGCTTTTAACAAATTTGTTCTTCCAGAAAAAATCTACACAAAAGGGATAAATTTTATTTCTAAATCAGATATACAGTATGCAGAAGAGATGGGTTATACCATAAAGCTTCTGGCCTATGCCAGAGTTGACGAAAAAGAGCGCTTAGAAGCCTGGGTTCATCCCGTCATGATAAGAAAGACCAACCCTTTAAACGGAGTCAATGGCGTTTTCAATGCAATACTTGTGGATGGAAATGCAGTAGGAGAAGTTATGTTTTACGGTCAGGGCGCCGGCATGATGCCTACTGCTAGCGCAGTGGTTGCCGACATAATGGATGTGAAAAATCACATAGTAATACAAAATGGATGTGAAGAGGTAGACTTAATACCTATTGAAGATACTTTTTCTAAATACTATATAAGGCTTATCGCTTTTGACAGGCCTGGTGTCATGAGCAAAATCACAGGAGTTTTGGGAAAAAAAGGGATAAGCCTTCTTTCAGTAGTTCAAAAAGGGTCTTTGGGAGAGACAGCGGAAATTGTATTGGTGACTCACATTGCAAATACAGGTAAGGTTTTGGAAGCTTTAAAGGAGATAGAGGAGCTAAAGGAAGTAGAAAAAATAGAAAGTGTGATAAAAGTGAGGGAAGATTAAAATGGCGTACGAAGGAATTATAAAAGCTTATAGAGAGTTTTTGCCTCCCATAAAGGATGAAAATATTGTCACGTTAAAAGAGGGCAACACACCTTTAATTGAAGCTTTTAACCTCCAAAGAAAATATTTGCCGGGTATAAGGGTGTATCTAAAATACGAAGGGCTAAATCCCACAGGTTCTTTTAAGGACAGGGGAATGACGGTAGCGGTATCTCAAGCAAAGCAAGAAGGGTCTAATGCAGTTGTTTGCGCCTCAACAGGCAACACTTCTGCTTCTGCAGCAGCCTATGCAGCAAAAGCAGGCCTTAAAAGTGTGGTATTAATTCCTGGCGGTAAAATTGCTCTGGGGAAACTCGCACAGGCAATTGCTTATGGGGCAGAAGTTATTGCAATAGATGGAAATTTTGATGATGCCCTGAGATTGGTAAGAGAAATTTCACAGAAATTTCCAATTACGCTGGTAAATTCTATAAACCCCTATCGCCTGGAAGGTCAAAAAACGGCAGCTTTTGAAATATGTGATGCTTTGGGAGAAGTACCAGACTATGTCTCTCTTCCTGTGGGCAATGCAGGAAATATAACTGCTTACTGGATGGGATTTAAAGAATACTACCGGAAGGGGAAGATAAAAAAGCTTCCCAAAATGCTTGGGTTTCAGGCGGCAGGAGCGGCTCCTATTGTGGAAGGAAGAGTAATAGAAAATCCCGAGACGATTGCCACAGCTATAAGGATTGGCAATCCTGCCAGCTGGCAGAAGGCAGTGGCTGCAAGAGATGAGTCGGGGGGCGCGATAGATAAAGTTACGGATGAGGAAATACTTGAGGCTTATTCAATTTTGGCAAAAACAGAGGGGATTTTTGCAGAGCCAGCCTCTGCAGCCTCCATAGCGGGTGTGATAAAGAAGTACAAAGAAGGATTTTTTAAAGAAGGAGATTCTGTGGTGTGCATCCTTACTGGGAATGGTTTAAAAGACCCTGATACTGCTGTTAAACTAGGAGGAGAGGTAAAGAGAATACAGCCAAATCTAAAGGAATTGGAGGAAGTTTTGTATGGATAGTGACATGTCAGGCGGAATGGTAAAAGTGATGGTGCCGGCATCTACGGCTAATTTGGGCCCGGGTTTTGATGTGCTGGGTGTGGCTTTGAACCTTTATACAGAGATTTCGATGGAGTTTATAAAAGATGGTCTGGAGATTTTTGTAGAAGGAGAAGGGGTAGAAGATATAGAAAATGACCAAAATAATCTGGTCTATAAATCGGCAGAAGTGATTTTTAAAAAAATAGGGGTTTTTAATAAAGGGTTGAGGATAAAAATAAAAAATGAAATTCCACTGGGAAGGGGATTAGGGAGCAGTGCAGCAGCCATTGTAGGCGGTCTACTAGCTGCAAACGAATTGACAGGAAGAGTATTGAAAAGAGAAGAAATACTCAATTTGGCGGCTTTAATAGAAGGACATGCGGACAATGTCACAGCCGCTTTAAATGGAGGGTTGAATGTATCTATTTTTGATAAAAATAAAGTTTATTATGCAAGAAAAGCCTTGGAGGATGACATAGATTTTTTAGCCTTTGTACCTCAGGAAATGGTAAGGACAGAAATTGCAAGAAAAGTCTTGCCTGAAAAAGTGGACTTTAAGGATGCTGTATTTAACACGGGAAGGACGGCTTTTTTAGTGAGCGTATTGATTGAGAAAAAGTATGAACTTTTAAAAATTGCCACCCAAGACATGCTTCACCAAAAGTATAGAGCTAAGCTCGTTCCTTTCATGGAGGAATGCTTTGAAAAAGCATTGTTGGCAGGTGCTTATGCTGCTTTTTTAAGCGGTGCAGGTCCGACCATTATGGCCATCTCTTCCCCGGAAAACTCTGAGAGGGTTTTAAAGGAAGTTGGAAAAGTATATGAAGAAAGAGGGCTTTTGTACAGGGCCTACAGGTTAAAATGTGAAAACAATGGAGCACAAGTTTTAAAAGCGCCTTCATTCGTTTGAGGCGCTTATTTTTATATAATGTGCTATAATAAACTGAGAAGAATTTTGTTGAGAAATGGAGGTTTTGAAGGAATGAGAAAATTTTCTATTAGAATTTTTACACTTCTGCTGGTATTCTTCTTGGCATTTACATCCTACACTTATGCCGAAGTATCTACGCAAGACCAGGACTTGTACAACGAATTAGCAGATATTGGAGCTATAATGAAATACATAACTGATAACTACATTGACAATGTCACCTATGAACAATTGAAAGAGGCTGCTTTAAAAGGAATTTTTAGCAGTCTCGACGAATACAGTACATACTTTACAAAAGAAGAATTTTCTCAATTTGAAAGGGGCACTTCTGGAACTTTTAGCGGCACAGGGATGGTGCTTATTGAAAAAGATGGGAAAATTGTTGTAGATTCAGTGATTGAAGATTCTCCTGCTGCAAAGGCTGGTGTGAAGAGCGGTTACATCATAAAAGCAGTTGACGGCAAAAGCGTGGAAGGCATGAAATTGACAGATGTAGTAAACATGATACTGGGAGACCCCGGTACAAAGGTGAAAATCACTTTTGACGTAGGAGGTACTCTTAAAGAAATCGAACTTATAAGACAGGTCATTCACATAAACCCTGTCTCTTACAAACTCCTTGAAGAGGGAATCGGGTACATAAAAATAACAGAATTTAATGAAAATACTACAGCCAATTTGACAAAAGCTTTACTTTTTATGGATAAAAACAACGTTAAAAAGCTTGTTCTCGATTTAAGAAACAATCCTGGAGGGCTTCTTACTGAAGTGGTGAGCGCTGCAAACTTTTTTGTGCCACAGGGCATTGTTGTTACAATAGAAAGGAGAAATGGAGAAAAAGATGATTATTACTCATACCTGACTAAGCCTAAATATAAACTAGCTGTTCTTGTCAATAAAGGCACTGCCTCTGCTGCGGAAATACTGGCGGGAGCAATACAGGACACAAAGGTAGGATTTTTGGTGGGAGAAAATACATATGGAAAAGGGACTGTTCAGTCAGTAGTACCTTTGGAGGACGGCAGTGGCTTCAAACTTACAATTGCCCGTTACAAACTTCCTTCAGGAAGGTATATTGGAAAAGAAGGTTTAACTCCTGATGTCTATGTGAAAAATGTGCAGTACACTGCTGATATAAAATTTGCCGGAGAATTGAAGATTGGCTCAAGGGGAAATGAAGTGAAAATATTGCAAAAATATCTCAATTTGCTCAAATTTAATGCCGGACCGGAAGATGGCATATTTGGACCTAAAACAGCCAATGCTGTAAAAGAACTTCAGAAAAAAGCAGGGCTTTCCCCAACAGGTGTATTTGACAAGAACACGTACAATGCCCTTTTAAAAATGATAGACAGCTTAAATAACAAAGATGCTGTCCTTGAAAAAGCTTTGGAGCTTTTGAGAAACATGTAGGAGTGATGCGCATTTGAAAATACTGCTTGCACCGGATTCTTTCAAAGGAAGTTTATCTTCAAAAGAAGTATGCCATGCTATGGAAAATGGCATAAAAAGAGTTATTGACGCAGAAATAATATCTATTCCAATTGCAGATGGAGGAGAAGGAACAGTTGAAGCACTAGTTTACGCTGTGGGAGGAGAGATAATAAGATCAGATGTCACTGGCCCTTTAGGGGAAAAGGTTGAGGCTTTTTACGGGATTTTGAAAGATGGCACAGCTGTCATTGAAATGGCTGCCTGTGCCGGTTTATACCTTATTCCTGAAGAAAAGAGAAACCCCCTAAAGACGACAACTTACGGAGTGGGAGAGCTTATAAAACTTGCTTTAGATAAAGGATGCCGCAAATTTATAATAGGAATAGGCGGGAGTGCCACAAATGACGGCGGGGTTGGAATGGCTCAGGCACTGGGAGTAAAATTTTTAGATAAATATGGCAATGAAATAGGCTTTGGAGGAGGAGAGCTACATAAAATTGAAAAGATAGACATAAGCTCTATTGATAAAAGAATATATGAAAGTGAATTTATTGTGGCATCAGATGTTGACAATCCTTTATGCGGTGAAAAAGGGGCATCTTATGTTTATGGTCCTCAAAAAGGCGCAACGCCTGAGATGATAAAAATACTAGATGAAAACTTAAAGCACTTAGCTTATGAGACTAAAAAAGTTATTGGTAAGGACTACTCAGAAGTGCCCGGAGCAGGAGCTGCAGGAGGATTGGGGTTTGGGTTGATGGCTTTTTTAAACGCCAAACTAAAAAGAGGGATTGAAATAATAATAGAGACTGCCAGACTGGAAGAAAAAATAAAAGAAGTGGACTTAGTCATAACAGGAGAAGGCAATACAGACTTTCAGACAGCCTTTGGGAAGGCTCCAGCAGGCATTGCCAAACTTGCGAAAAAATATAATAAGCCTGTGATTATCCTCTCGGGCGGTTTAGGGAAAGACTATAAAAGTTTGTACGACATAGGCGTTACAGCTCTTTTTAGTATAACTAATAGACCTATGTCTTTAGAAGAAGCTATGAAAAACGCTTATCAGCTCATATCAGATAGAATGGAAGACATTATAAGAGTTTTTGCTATCTCAATAATGAGGTAAATTATTTCACTAAAATTTAATTTTAATTCAATTTCTAAAAAGTCACAGATAATGTCTGTGACTTTTTTAATTTTTGTAAAATGAAGGAAATCCTGCAGGTAAAAAAATTAATAAATAAAAAATTTTAATTTTCCAAAGAAGGAAAATCATGATTTATGTAGAATAATATTGAATGTAGAGATAGGTAATTCTTTATATTACTTGTACATCCATCTGAATTTATGCTAAATCAAAGTATTAGTTAATTAAAATTTAAATAACCTAACATTCAAAACAATAAATAACAAAATATTCCTTTCTAAAATTAGCCATATTTGTTGCTGCTTTGAATTGCCTGAAAAATATGCTTTTAGGGGAGGAGGGATGTTGATAGAAAGTAAGATGATTTTTGTCGAAAAGTTATAGATATGGTAATACAGGTGAGGGGGTTAAGGATTTTATGTGGAAAAGGCTGCTGGTATTTTTAGTGGTTTTTACCTTAGTATTTAGTGTTTTTGGAACTTTTGGGTATTCACAATCTTTTACGACACAGACTAGTAAAAATGTTTCTATTGATTCTTTAAAAATAGATGAAGCTGCTTTAAAACAAATTGCTAAAAGTAAATTTGTTGAAAAACTTCAACCCTATCAGCCGAAATCTAAGGCTTCAGATAAAGCAGGGGATCAAATAGAATATTTAGGAGATGGAACTCAACAGGAAATTGAAAAATACAGTCCTGAGCAATATGTCAGAGTTATTATAGAGTTGAAAGAAGACAGCCTTGCGTCTTATGCAGTAAAGGCGGACAAGACATTAAAGACATTAAAAGAGGCTGAAAAACAGGCAGTATTGGCAAAAATAGATGAGACTCAAGCGGCAGTGAAAAACACTTTAATACAAAAATTTGGATTTATTCCACGGCATACCTATAAAACTGTGCTTAATGGGCTAAGTGGTCAGATCAAAGTAAAAGATATTGAAAAAATAAAACTTTTACCGCAAGTGAAGGATGTAAGAATAGCCCACGAGTACTTTTTAGATATGACATCAGCAGTATGGTCCACTAATGCGCCTACTGTATGGGAGGAATTAGGCTATAAGGGAGAGGGAATGGTTGTAGCTATAGTTGACACAGGGATAGACTACAGGCATCAAGACATGAAAATTACAGATCCCTCAAAGGCGAAATTGACTAAAGAAAAAGTTCAAGAGATTGCTTCCAAAATGGGATTACCTTACAAATATTTCACAGATAAAGTACCAGTGGGGTGGAACTGGGCAGACAATAATGATGAAATTTTAGATATAGGTGCAACTGCTTCAATGCACGGTCAACACGTTGCAGGAATTGTTGCTGCAAATGGACAGATTAAAGGTGTTGCTCCAGAGGCACAGCTAATTGCAGAAAAAGTATTTTCAAATAATCCATATTTTGCATCTGCATTTTCTGATGACATAGTGGCAGGCATTGATCATGCTGTAGCTTTTGGCGCAGATGTTATAAATATGAGCTTGGGTGCCACTGCAGGTTTTGTAAAGGAGGATGACCCTGAAAACTTAGCAATTAAAAGAGCTGTAGAAAATGGCGTAATAGTTGTAGTTTCTGCAGGTAACTCAGCTTATTCCACAAAATCAGAATTTTATCCTTATGCAATCGATCCAGATATAGGTACTGTTGGTTCTCCTGGGCTTTTCCTTGATACAATTCAAGTAGCTGCTTCTGTAAATCCAGGGCTTACAGGGAAAAGCTTCCTGGTTACTCCTGCACCAAAAGGCTTTGACAGAGTAGTTTATCTTGTGGGATCGCCTTCAGACCATGCGCCAATTGACCCTGCAGAGGTGTTGAAAGATGAATACGAAGTAGTGTACTGCGGTTTAGGTAGGCCAGAAGATTTTCAGGGTAAAGATTTAACTGGTAAAGTTGCACTTATTTCAAGGGGAGCTATTACTTTCAATGCAAAAACTATAAATGCGCAAAATGCTGGAGCGGTTGCTGCGATAATTTTCAACAATACTTCAGGTACAATTTCAATGGCATTGGGAGAAGGTACAAAAATTCCTGCTGTTTCTATTTTGCAGTCAGCAGGCCTTGCTATAAAAGCCTTGCTTGACCAGGGACAAACTGTAAAAGTAAAATTTGATGGCAAAATAGCTACTAATAGTTTGGGTACACCTCCTGGAGATACTGTTACAGACTTCTCTTCATGGGGTGTTACGCCAAGTTTTGACTTTAAACCAGAAATAATGGCTCCTGGCGGTGGAATATATTCAACAGTTAATAAAGACTCCTATGAAGTTATGAGCGGTACCTCTATGTCAGCACCTCACGTATCAGGTGCCATGGCACTAATTGCTCAAGCCTTGAAAGAAAAAGTCGCAAAAGGAGAACTGAATTTAAAAGGGCGAGATTTTGTTGAAATGGCTAAAGTTATGGCAATGAATACAGCAAAAGTTATAATTGACCCTACGACAAGTTATGGAAGAATTCCTACGTATCCTTATTCTCCAAGGCAACAAGGGGCAGGTATGATACAGATAGATAAAGCAATAAAAACACCTGTAGTAGTTACAGATGTAAAAGGTAAAGCAGGAATTGCACTTGGAAGCATAGGCAATTCAGTGACATTTACTTTAGTACTTAAGAACTTTGGAAATAGTGACGTTACTTATAATTTAAAAGATAAATACGGTGTTTTAACGGATCAAGTGCTAGCTGGATATAACCTCACCCATACTGCACCATTCACAGGGGCTGTAGTTACTTTTGACAAAGATACTGTAACAGTTCCTGCAAATGGGCAAGAAACTGTAAATGTCACATTAATAATTCCACAAAATGCACCTCGCAACATATTTGCTGAAGGTTATATAAGCTTTGTACCTCAGGGGAGTGATGTACCAGAATTAACTGTACCGTACACTGCTTTCTACGGCAACTGGGATGAACCGAGAGTAATAGATTCACCAATGTGGGATGAAGACACTTATTATGGATATACTGGCATGGCTGGAGAGATAAATGGGGAACTTTATTTTTTAGGCAATATTGCAAGCGAAAATCCAGATCCTGGTACGATCGCTATATCTCCTAATGGTGATGGGATATTTGATTATGTACAGCCTGTACTTTCATTCTTGAGAAATGCTAGAGAATTAAGAATAAATGTTGTAGATAGCGATGGCAATGTAGTTAGAAAGATAAGCCAGGAAGAGTATATTAGAAAGAACGTAGCTGCAACTTCTGAAGCTAGAATTTCTGACTCTTGGATATGGGATGGAAAAGTATATAATCCTATTAATGGGAAATTTGAAGTAGCTCCTGATGGGCAGTACTACATGCGCTTTGAGTCAAAAATAGATTATCCAAATGCCAGGACACAAGTACTTGAGATGCCTGTAAAAGTTGATACAATACCGCCTGAAGTTTATATTAACCCTGACTATATAGATGAAGATGGTTACTTGAAAGATATTTACATTGCTGATGGGAAAGCTACAATCAAATGGGAAGGAAAAGGTGAAGGTTCTGGTATAAATTCTTATGTACTCATTACAGGTAAAATAGATCCAGTAACATTTGAAATAACTAATATCGATGGAGAACTATTACCTAATGATGTAAATGAATCTGTAATAGAACTTCCATATAGATACACCTTTATTGCAATACTTGGAATAGATTATGCTGGCAATGTATCAGATGGGATTCCAGGACAAAACATTGTAATTGGATTTAACGCTGATATAAAAGATAACTTTGGTCCTGTGATTAATGTTATAAGACCACAGCCTGCAGAAATATTCAATACAAGAGAGATTGTAGTTGAAGGTACAATTGAAAGTGGTTATACTTTTGGTGGACTCTACATTAACGGCGAAAGAGTGGATGTTTATCCAAATGGCTATTTTGAGACAACATTGCATTTTGATAGTGATGGAAAACATAAAATTGAATTTCTAGCGTATGATGATTTATACAATAAGGATGACCCTTCCACATATGAACACAAAACAGAATTTGCAATACCAATTTATATAGATACTACAATACCAGAGATTACCCTCAACATAGATAATTTCAAAGGCTACATGTCCACGGAGGGGAAAGTAAGCCTTACAGTAGCAGGAAGTGTTTATGATACGGGCTTTGGATATAAATTGTATGTCAACGGAAATATTGTTTTGAATAAAGAAGCTGATGAATACACGACTTTGAAAGATCCATTTGAGGTAAGAGTGCCTCTTAATGTTGGGCCAAACAATATACTTGTAAAAGCGATAGATATAGCTACAAATGAGTCAGAGGTTACTGTAACAGCAAATGTATATACTTCTGAGACAGAGAGCTATATAGATATAGTTTACAATAATTTAGAAAAGAGGATACCTATTGAAAATGTGGTGCTCGATTCTCTTAAAGCCACACCGAATCCAGTTTATATACCAGTAGGAAGAGAAGCTTCAGTTAAAGTTGATGCAGTGTATACAGATGGAACTACAAAGGATGTAACTGATAAAGCAGTGTTTGAAGTTGTATACGGAGAAAGCGCTGTGCTTCATGAAACTGCAAAAGGTATAATAATTGGAGTTAAAGAAGGAGAAACTACAATAAAAGCAACTTATGAGGATAAATCCATTGATATAAAAGTAGTAGTGTCAGAAGCTGTAACATTAGGAATAAGCGTTGATCCACCATCTATACAGGTTCCAGCAGGAAAATCAATGCCAATTATAGTTTATAAACACTTATCAGATGGCACAAACGTAGAAGTAACTAATGAAGCAAAAATTATAATTGATAATCCTAAAGTAGCTCAATACGCTGATGGAGAAGTTAAAGGGTTAATGCCAGGCAAAGCAGTTCTAACTGCAATATATGATATTCATTCATTCAATGTACCAATTACAGTAACAGACCCAATTCTTGAAAATATAAAAGTTGAGCCGCCTTCTATTGAAATAAAAGTTGGTGATACGGAAAAATTGACAGTTACAGCTTACTATTCAGATGGCAGTACAAAAGATGCAACGTCAGATGCTAAATACGAATTTGATTCAAATATCGTTTCAGTTGATAAAGGTGTTGTAAAAGGACTTAAAGCAGGGCAAACAACAATTACTGTAAGTTATAATGACAAATCTGCAGAAGTAAAAGTAACTGTCAAAGAAAAAGAAATTACACCGCCTCCTGGAGGAGGTATAATACCGCCGCCAGCGCCAGTGACACCGCCTGCAAGTACTGAACAGCCAAAAGAAACGCCAAAAGCTGAAGAAGTATCTCAGGGCAAGGTGGTTGTAGAAGGAAATACTACAGTACTTGTGGTAGAAGAGAATAAAGTAGCAAATGAGATTAAGGATGCCACAAAGAAAGAAGTAGTATTTGATTTGACCAATGTAGGAGATACTTCTTCGAAAGCAATAGAAGTACCAGTCAAAGTGCTCAATATGATTGCAGAAAACAACAAAAATGTAGTAGTAAAATCCGGAGAAGTTGCTCTCTCAATAGATGTAAAAGCAATGACAGTATCTGAAGAGACACTTAACCTTATAAACAAGACAGGTTCAGTAAAACTTGTAGTAGAAAATAAAGGCAAGAAGGTGGCAAATTCATTAATACCAGTATCAAACGCCTATGACATAACGATAAAAGCAGGAGAAAACAAAATAAAGATAGACTCACCTGTAAAAGTCACATTTGAAGTAAAGGACGTAAAAGACATAAGAAAAGTTGGAATATACTACTTAAACGAGGTAACAGGTAAATGGGAGTATGTAGGAGGTAAAATTGACAAGAATGCAAACACAATAACCTTTGAAGCAAAGCACTTCTCAACATACGGAGCATTTGAATATGACAAGCAGTTCAAAGATGTAGGCAAAGACTTCTGGGCATACGATGTAATAAATGTTTTAGCATCAAGACACATAATAAAAGGGATGGATGATGACAACTTTGCACCAAATGCAAAGATAACAAGGGCACAATTTGCAGCATTAATGATAAGGGCACTGGGAATAGAAGAGAAGCCATACAAAGGGGAATTTGAGGATGTAAAAGAAGGGGCATGGTATGCAAATGCGATAGAGGCAGCATATCAGGAAGGGATAATGCTTGGAGATGGCAAGAAGATGAGGCCAGATGACCCGATAACAAGAGAAGAGATGGCAGCAGTAATAATGAGAGTATACAGTAAACTTGCAGACTATAAAGAGGAAAACATAGGAAATACAGCTTTTGCAGATAACAACAAGATAAGTGAATGGGCAAGGAATGTAGTAGCGAACGCAGCAAAGCTTGGAATAGTGAGAGGATATGATGACAACACCTTCAAGCCCAAAGACAACGCAACAAGAGCAGAGGCAGTTGCAATGCTCTATAGGATTTTAGAAAAATCGGGGAATATATAAAATAGGTTTAAGATAAGAAGCAAAAGGAGTGTACCAAATTTGGTGCACTCCTTTATATTGTCCTCATTTTATGGACACATGTATTTTTCACTTGCATTTTTCACTTCATTGATTTATCATATTAAATATACACCAAGTGGCGAGGAGTGAGAAAATGGAAGATATGCTACTTATGACGCCGGGACCGACAATGGTGCCAGAAGAAGTGAAGAAAATTGCAGGTATGCAACCATTACATCACAGGACAGAAGAATTTTATCAATTGTTTTCTAGACTTAACGAAAATTTAAAGAAAATATTTCAGACAAAAAATGAAGTTATAACTTTAACTTCTTCAGGGACGGGCGGAATGGAAGCAGCTGTGGCCAACCTTTTTTCCGCGGGAGACAAAGTCTTAGTTGCAAGTATAGGATATTTTGGAGAGAGATTTTATGATATAGCTAAAGCCTATGGGCTAGAGGCAGAAATTTATGACTTTGGCTGGGGAAATGCAGTAGATTTAGATATATTGGAGGATAAGCTTAAAAAAGGGAATTACAAAGCCCTTTTAGTTACACACAATGAGACCTCAACAGGAGTGACAAATGATATAGAAAATATAGCAAAAATCGCTAATCAATACAATGTTCCCGTGATAGTAGATGCGGTAAGTTCATTGGGGGGAATACCACTTAAAATGGATGAATGGGGTATTGACGCTGTCATTACTTGCTCCCAGAAGTGCTTAATGTCACCCCCTGGCTTGAGTTTCATCGCCTTAAGTGATAGAGCATGGGAAATGACTAAAACATCCAATCTTCCAAAATACTATTTTGACCTTAGAAAAGCGAGAGAAGGAGTATTAAAGCTTAAGCCTGATACGCCCGCTACTCCTGCTGTATCCACAATAATGGCTGTAGCAAAGGCGACAGATATGCTTTTAGAAAAAGGATTAGATAATGTATACAAAAAACAATCCGAGTATGGCAAAAAAGTTAGAAAATATGTAAAGGAATTGGGTTTAGAACTCCTTCCTAAAGAAGAAGTAGCTTCTGATTTAATTACTGCTATAAAAGTTCCAGAAAGGTACAAAGCATCAGATATAATAAACTATATGAAGGAAAAGCACAGGGTTTTAATCACAGGAGGACAGGGGCCTTTAAAAGGCAAGATTATTAGAATTGGCCACATGGGTTATCTGACAGATGAAATGCTGGATAAAGCATTATATGCCCTAAAAGATGCCATATCCTCACTATAAGCTGAAGGGGGAGGGAGAGGTTTGAAGATAATTATCACAGAAAAAATTTCAGAAAATGGCATTGAGTATCTTAAAAAATACGCCGATGTTGACGTAAAGACCAATATTTCTAGGGAAGAACTTTTAGAGGTTATAAAAGATTACGACGCCATAATAGTTAGAAGTGCCACCAAAGTAGACAGAGAGCTTATAGAAAAAGGAGAGAAGCTGAAAGTCATAGGAAGAGCTGGTAATGGGGTTGACAATATTGATGTTGAAGCGGCGACTCAAAGAGGCATTCTAGTTGTAAATACTCCTGCAGGAAATACCATTGCCGCTGCTGAGCTCACTATTGGCCTTATGCTTGCCATTGCCAGAAATATACCACAGGCATACCATGCAGCTTTAAACGGCGATTTCAGAAGGGATAGGTTTAAAGGAGTAGAGCTAAACGGTAAAACGGTTGGTATAATAGGATTAGGTAGAATTGGTTCTTTGGTTGCGTCTCGCCTTGCAGCTTTCAATATGAGAGTGATTGCTTATGACCCCTACATGCCAGATGAGAGATTTGAAAAGTGCGGTGTCAAGAGAGTTACATTGGATGAGCTATTAGAGCAATCGGATTTCATCACTATTCACATTCCCAAGACTGAAGAGACAAAAAAGATGATAGGAGAAAAAGAATTTAAAAAAATGAAAAAAGGTGTGAGAATAGTAAATGCTGCAAGAGGTGGCATTATAGACGAAAAAGCGCTTTACAATGCTATAAAAGAAGGTATAGTGGCAGCTGTAGGGCTGGATGTTTTAGAAGTAGAGCCAAAGTATAATGTGGAGCATCAGGATTTTCACAATCCTTTGTTAGAACTTCCCAATGTGGTTTTTACTCCTCACTTAGGAGCTTCTACTTATGAGGCGCAGGAAAATATTAGCATAGCAATTGCGCAGGAAGTCATATCAGCGTTAAATGGCAATCTCTATGGCAACATAGTAAATCTTCCCGGACTTAAATCAGATGAATTTTCTCAGTTAAAACCTTACATGAAATTGGCAGAAGTATTAGGAGCCCTTTATTACCAGATAAATGAAACACCTGCAAAATTAATTGAAGTCATATACAGAGGAGAAGTTGCAAAGAGCAATACAGAAATTGTTACCCTGTATGCTATTAAAGGATTTTTAAAGCCTATATTAGAGGAAGATGTAAGTGTTGTGAATGCAAAGTTAAGAGCAAAAGAAATGGGCATAGAAATTGTAGAGGGAAAAATTGAAGAGATAGACCATTATTCCAGCCTTGTCATTTTAAAAATTACAGATACCAATGGCAAAAGGACACAATTTGCTGGAACAACATACGGAGAAGAATTGAGAATTGTGGAGTATATGGGACATAAAGTGAATTTTGAGCCTACAGAGTACATGCTTTTTGTCAAGAATAAAGACGTGCCGGGAGTTATAGGCCACATAGGAAATGTATTAGGAGATTTTGGTATAAACATCTCTACTATGCAGGTAAGCCCCAATAAAAATGACGGTACAGCCCTTATGCTTGTAAGCACCGATAAAGAAATTCCAGAGGAGGCCGTGGAATCTTTAAACAAACTAAATAGCATAATTAAAGCAAAAGCGGTAAAAGGGTTGGTGTGAAAATACTTGTAGCCTTTTTGAAATATTGGAATAATGATATAATAAAAGTACAGGCTTAAAATAATCTTGGGTTAAGGTGATATCAATGAGCAATAGCTACATGGTAAAAAAACTTAATGAGGTAATTAAGTCATTAAATGAGCGTGAATTATCTGAGGTAATTGATTTTGCTGAATATCTTAAAGAAAAGAAGAAAAAGGAACTTTTAAAAAGATTCGATGAATGGGAAAAAACACTTGATTTAGAAGAAATTGATATAGATGAAGAAAAAATGTTAGAGCAATTGCATGAGGATGAGAAAGATTATGTAACACTTGAGGAAACGAAGAGAATACTGGGGATAGAAGACAATGAAGTTTGAGTACAGAATTATCGTAAATAAGAAAGTATTAAAAGAATTAGAAAAACATGATAGAAAAACTGTCGAGAGAGTTATTAAAGCTATAGAAAAATTACCGTTTGAAGGTGATGTTAAAAAATTAAAAACTTCTAAAAAAGAAAAATTATACAGACTAAGGGTAGGAGATTATAGGATAATTTTCGAAGTTGATAATGAAAATTTTGTAATTAAAGTAAAAGATTTCGATTCAAGAGGGGATGTGTACAAATAATAAAGGAGCAAGGTTACTCTTGCTCCTTTAAATATTGTAAGGTATCCTTTTTCTCCCCTCAAAATAATAAAGCCTCTTTATACCGAATTCTTTTACATAGTTATAGGCTTTTTCAAATTCATATCCCACATGTTCAGGATAGTGGGCATCGGAATTTACCACCACAGGGATACTGTATTTCTTAATCATTGCCATTATCTCTTTTGAAGGATAAATTTCTCCAACAGGTTTTCTCAATCCCGCAGTTGAAACCTCAATCACTATGCTAGTTTTAGAGATTTCTTCAATATTTCTTTCTATCTTTTCAAAAACTTTATAATTGGGTCTAAATCCAAAAATTTTCACGAGGTCAATGTGCCCTATTATGTCAAAAAGTCCTGTCTTGGCCATTTTCTCAATTATATTAAAATATTCTAGATATACTTCATCAACATTTCTTCTGTGCCATTCCTCTATTGATTCTTCAAGGTCTATTCCCCAATCGTCAATCCAGTGAACAGAGCCTATTATAAAGTCCCACGGGTAAGGAGCTAGGAAATCCCTTATTTCTTTTTCCTTTCCCGGAAAATAATCGGCTTCAATTCCCAGCTTAACTGGAAGACCCATTTGTTTTGCTTCTTTGATAAGTTCCACGTAATCTTCAATGCTTTGGTCCATGCAAGTTTTTATCCACTCTGTTCTGAATCCATTGCTTTTGTATACTTCAAAACCTTCTTTGAATCTATGTCCGTGTTCAGAGATTCCTATTTCTTTTAAACCTCTTTTTAACCCTTGATTTACAAATTCTTTGAGCCACTCAATAGTAAATGGTCCGTTTTCTATGTGTACATGGTAATCTGCTGCCATAAAACCACTTCCTTTCTTATCTCTTTAGTGCCATTATAATATTTTGAAAAAAGGAAATCAATTTGTGGTATAATAAAATAAATATTAAACGAATTTGTTTAAAAAAGTCTGTGTGAGAATTTTAAAGAAGTCTGTTTGGTAGAGTTACAATCATATTATACGTGAGGTGTGTACAATGAAAGAACAAAAAACTACTATAGAACTGGAAATTCCCAAGCAGCTTTTTGTCGAAATAGATGCTTTTTCCTCTTTTGTATCACTTGATAAAGTATTAAAAGAAGCTCTTGCAATTGGTTTATATGTAGAAAAGGTAATAAGTTTAGGTAAAGCTGCAGAATTAGCAGGTTATAGTCTAATAGATTTTATAGAGCTTTTAAAGAACAAAGGGATTCCAGTAAAGAATTACTCTAAAGAAGATTATGAATTGGATTTACGTATAATGGAAAAGTAGGGGCTTTACTTTTCCACTCAAATCCTATATAATGAGAAAGTATGTATGGGTTATGAGGTGTTTTTCAATGGTAAGAAGTAAAGTTTTAAAACAGAAAAGCACACCAAAAATTTTTTATTAAAGGGGTACAAGTCTCTATTTTTCTCAAAAATAGAGATTTTTTTATGTGTTAAAAGAGCTAAAAAATTATTATCAAAAAACGATATACTCATCAAGAGGTGAAAAAAGATGGCAAAGTATATTTTTGTAACAGGAGGAGTAGTCTCCTCTTTAGGTAAAGGCATAACTGCTGCATCATTAGGAAGGCTACTAAAAAGCCGCGGGCTGTCTGTTGCTATGCAGAAATTTGACCCGTATATAAACATAGACCCTGGGACAATGAGCCCTTATCAGCATGGAGAAGTATTTGTAACAGAGGACGGAGCAGAAACAGACCTGGATTTGGGACATTATGAAAGATTCATAGATGTAAATCTCACAAAAAACAGCAATGTCACTGCGGGCAAAGTATACTGGTCTGTTATCACAAAAGAGAGAAAAGGAGATTATCTCGGCGCTACTGTTCAGGTAATACCACACATTACTGATGAAATAAAAGAAAGAGTGTACAGAGTAGCAAAAGAAAAAAATGTAGATGTGGTTATAACAGAAATTGGTGGGACAGTGGGGGACATAGAAAGCCTTCCTTTCTTGGAGGCAATAAGGCAGGTGGCTATTGAACAGGGAAGAGAAAATGTTATGTTCATTCACGTAACGCTTGTTCCACATCTGGGCAACACAGGTGAACTGAAGACAAAGCCTACACAGCACAGCGTAAAAGAATTAAGGTCTATAGGTATTCAGCCGGACATGATAGTATGTAGAACTGAGCTTCCCCTTCCTCAGGAATTGAGAGAAAAAATTGCTCTATTCTGCAATGTAAGTGTAGAAGCAGTCATTGAGAATAGAGATGTAGAATCGATCTATCAAGTTCCTCTGGAACTTGAAAGGCAGAAAGTAGACGAATATGTGATAAAAAGGCTTAATCTTCCTCCCGGCCAGTCAGACCTTAAAGAATGGAGAGAATACGTTGAGAAAGAGAAAAATCCCGAACATCAAGTAGAGGTAGCACTTGTAGGCAAATATGTCGACCTACACGATGCCTATATAAGCGTTGTAGAAGCTTTAAAACATGCAGGGGTTTATCACAAAACAGCTGTCAACATCCGATGGGTTAATGCAGAAAAAGTAAATGACAAAACAGTTGATGAACTTTTAAAAGGGGCAGATGGAATACTTGTTCCCGGCGGCTTTGGAGACAGAGGAATAGAAGGGAAGATAAGGGCTATTCAGTACGCAAGGGAAAATAAGATTCCCTATCTGGGGCTATGTCTTGGAATGCAGTGTGCGGTCATAGAATTTGCGAGGAATGTGGCAGGGCTTAAAGGGGCCAATTCCACCGAATTTGACCCCAATGCCCCTCATCCTGTAATTGACCTCATGCCCGAACAAAAAGACATAGATGAAAAAGGCGGCACAATGAGACTGGGAGTATACCCTTGTAAAGTTATTGAAGGCACAAAGGCTTATGAAGCATACAAAGATGAACTGGTATATGAAAGGCACAGACACAGGTATGAATTTAACAACCAGTACAGAGAGCTTTTAACCTCAAAAGGGCTTGTAATCTCAGGCCTTTCTCCAGATGAGAGGCTTGTTGAAATAATAGAGCTAAAAGACCATCCTTATTTTGTAGCAACCCAATTTCATCCAGAATTCAAATCAAGGCCTCTAAAACCTCATCCTCTTTTCAGAGATTTTGTAAAGGCAATGCTTAACTTAAAAATAAATAATGCAGAGTAAAGGCTGGACTCTCCAGCCTTTAAATTTTCCTTGAATAATCAAATCAAAAACGATATAATACATTTAAAGATTAATTTTAAGATTAATCTATGAGGTGATGTAAATGGAAAAAGTTATTGGAATAGACAAATTAAGGCCTAAATTAGGAGAATATTTAAAAGAAGTCGAAAAAGGCGATGTAATAATTGTTTCTTCCCGCTCTGAGCCAAAAGGAGTGCTCATTAGCTATTCCATGTACAACCAATTAAAAGAATTGGAAAAAAAAGCAAAACAGCTGGAAATCATGCAAATCTTAAATGAATTTAGAGATAAAGCAGAAAAAGCAGGACTATCTGAAGAGGACGTAGAAAAAGAGATAAAGGAAGTAAGAAAATGAGAGCAGTAATTGATACGAATGTATTAATTTCCGGTATTATCAGTAAAAAAAGCTATCCTGCGAAAGTTGTCCATTACTGGATTTTAAATAAGTTTGACCCTGTGGTGAGCCCTGAAATTGTAGAAGAATACGCAAAAGTTTTAACAAGAGACAAATTTTCTGTCTTTGGAACTGTTTCAATGCGCCTTGATTTTTTAAATAAACTCCTTTCTCTTGATTGGGTTTTACTCGTTTATCCAAAAGAAAAATTTAACATAATAGAGGAAGATCCGAAGGACAATATCTTTCTAGAATGTGCTTTCGAAGGTAGATGCGACTTTATAGTCTCAGGAGACCACCATTTACTCAAACTGAAAGAGTATGAAGGTATAAAAATAATAACAGGTGAAGAATTTATAAATCTACTCGCATAATGTAGAATTTTTTTAGTTTTTGTAACCATATTGTAATGCTTTTGAAATAAAGCTGTAACATAGGTAGACTACAATGAAGTTAGAATAAAAAACAAAAGAGGAGGGGAGTAATTGAGGAAGAAGCTAAAATATTTTTTTGGATTTATTCTGGGAAGCTTTTTTCTAATCTACAGCATAGCTTCTGCGTATGGTGCTGAAGTGTACAATGTCGACGGGAAAAATGTCTACTACAACTACCCACCTATCACAATCGTAATAAATGGCGAAAAGCAAAATCCACCCATGAAGCCTCTCATGTTTAATGACAGGGTCTTTGTTCCTGTGAGATTTGTATCAGAAAAAATGGGTGCCAAAGTTGATTATGACAATACAAAAGTCACAATTACCTACATGGGAGACAAAATTACCCTCTACCTTTACAAAGACACGGCATATATAAATGATAAGGTAGTCAAACTAGATTCCTCAGTGAAATTAATAAATTACGGTTATACATATGTACCTTTGAGATTTATTGGAGAGGCTTTAAGAAATGACGTCAATTGGGACGGAAAGACAAAAACTGTATATATAACTTCAAAAGAGCAAAAAATTTCAATGGACGTGGTAGTAAATGGAGATAGAGTGAATGTGCGGACGGGTCCTGATACAAAGTATGATGTCATAACAACAGTAAGCAAAGGGGAAGTACTGAAAGCCTTAGCAAAATTAGAAGATTGGTATAAAGTTCAATTAAAAGACAATAAAGCGGGCTGGATTGCGGGGTGGCTGGTAATTCCAAAAGACCAGGCGCAGCAGTCTTCTCAGAATCCCCCCAAAGAAGAAAATAGTCCTAATACCACTTCTTCACAGCAGAAGGATGCTTCTTTGCCCAAATATTACACTGTTGAAGATATAAAATTTAACAAACAAGGCGATTTGAAACAGGTAGTCATCTCTACAAATTCTTCGGCTTACAAAGTGACAAAAGACTCAGCTAAAAGCGCTGTTCTTGTAAATTTGGACAACACGGTTTTGAAAGAAAGTTTTCCAGCAATGGCACTTGACGATGATGTAGTAAGAGGTATTATCCCAAGCCAAGTATCATCTACAGCTGTTCAAATAGCAATTACACTTAATAAAGATGCCAATTACGATTTAGTAATGCAAAATGGCAAATTGATAATAAACATAATTCCAAGTGTACAAAACGTTCAAAACCCTCTTCCACCTGCTGATACTCCAAAGCTTTCTCTACCGCCTCTGATGGTGAGTGGAAGCGTAGTAAACATAAGAACTGGTCCTGGAACTCAGTACGATATTATAACACAGGTAAATAGAGGAGAAATTTTAGAAGCATTAAATAAATCAGGAGACTGGTATAACGTTCGCCTTAAAGACGGTACGGTAGGTTGGATTTCAGCTCTATACGTTACGGTTTACGATAAAGCGGAAAAGAAAGATTACGTCGCAGGGGTAGACAGGCGTACAGGTACCACACCTTCAAGAGGTGATATAGGTCAGGCTCTTTCTACATTGCCTTATGCTGGAAAAGGCGTGTGGTACAGTATATACACTACTCCACCTACAGCGTCAGATATAAGCCTTTTTGCGGCTTCTAACATAACTCACATTTATCTTGAAGTTGCAACCTCCATATCAGGATTTCCTGATAAGTGGAAGGCATGGCTAGACAGTGTGCTTCCAGCAGCTCACAGAGCAGGCATAAAAGTTATAGCTTGGCTTTACACTGACCTAAAAAATCCCTCTTATGACGCTGACCTGACAGTACAGGTAGCGACATACGTTACCCCCAGCGGCCATACAGTGGATGCTGTTGCCGCAGATATTGAAGAATTGCCTCAAAAAGACCCAGTAAAAGCTGCTCAGATAGTTGAGGACTATGCGAAAAAAGTGAGAAGTAAACTACCTTCAAATGTATCTTTTATAGCTATCACTTTCCCGCCTCAGTATAGACCCAGTTATCCTTATGCCACAATGGCAAAATACTTTGACGCAATAGCTCTTATGGACTACTGGAACATATCGAACAGAACTTACACTTATGATGATGCAAAAAGCTTTGTAATGGACTCTGTAAATATTGTAAGGACATTGGCTGGAGATGATGTTCATATAGAAGTGATATTGCAGGGCTATGCAGAAAAGGGATTGAGCCTTCCAACTTTGGAAGAATTAAGAGGAGGAATTGACGGAGCAAGAGAAGCAAATGCAATAGGATATTCTGTCTACAAATGGAACACCCTCACTGATGAACACAAAAACTTATTTGCAAATTATTAAGGAGTAGCTTTTTGGCTACTCCTTAAATAATTTTATCCAGCAATACTGCTAACTCTTCTCTAGTCAATGTCTTTTCAGGCGATTTAAACATATTTTTATCAAGACTATTTAAATCAAAAAACTTCTTTATAACATCAAATGCTTCTTCCCAGGTGACAGGTTTTTGAGGCCTAAAAGTATTGTCCTCATATCCCTTCATAATTTCGTTATTCACTACATTTACTACAGCTTTGTAATACCACGCATTTTTAGGCACATCTTTAAAATACACTTCTCTTTCTAAAACTTTTTTCTCCTTCAAAAAGATTTTATTTATCAAAGAAGCAAATTCTGCCCTTGTGACAGGTTTCTCAGGTTTAAAAGACCCGTCTTCATACCCCGCAAAAATTCCCTTCACTATTGCGCTTAAAATATCTTTTTCAAACTGCCTTCCTTTAATATCCCAAAAAGGGATAAAGTTTATGCCGTGACTTAATTTATTAATTTTTTCCACTATATCCTGGCCTGTATCAGAATCCCGAACAGTGATTCTTTTAAGCTTCATTATGTTATCCCCGTAATAATTTACTCCTTCCTGTATTCTAAATGCCATCTCAAAGCCCACTTTTCTCGCTATTTCATCGCTTATCTTATTTCCTGCCCCAAAGGGATATGCCAGGCATATAGGTGCTCTTCCTATTTTTTCTTTAATTATCTCTCTTGAGCGCAAAAAGTCTGTATAAAGCCTTTGCTTATATTCTTCCATTGTTTCAAGATGTCCATTTATTATCACAGGTCCCATCACCTTAGGAATTTTCTTGAAGCCATTTGATCTGTAGTCGTGAAGGTCATAAGTATGGCTTTCAATCTCTATAACTCCACTATCTGCCATTTCTTTTGCCTGTTTCCACGTAAAATGGGGCACAGATACACTTGGCTTTTGTTTATTTACCTCATCTGGCACATAACTCACTATGATGTTTATAGCTGCTTTCATACCCAGCTTTTTAAGTACAGGATAAGCATAAGTATAATTACTCAAGTACCCGTCGTCAAAAGTTATTACAATAGGCTTAGGAGGTAAAGGCTTATTATAAAGCACAAAATCTCTTAGCTCTTCTAAAGTTATAGTATGATATCCCGCTGCTTTCAAATAAAGCATTTGCTTTTCAAATCTTTCAGGGTCAACTATCACTCCTCCGTATTTTTTTGAATCAAAAGTTCCTTCCTTTTGAAGGTGATGATACATCAAAACGGGTACAAAAGGCCTGTTTGACTGGGCTTTTAGCTCTATTGTTGGTACTGATACTCCAAAAACCAATACAACTGCTACTACAAAAAAAATTAACCTTTTCCTCATACTCTTCAACCTCTCCACAAATTTATCACCAATATATCACAAGATTATCACAAATATGTTACAGAAATGTTAAAAAAACATTAAATTAAACTAAAAAAGAAGGAAAAATTGACTAAACAACGAATAATATATTATCAGCACCATCTGTTGATAAAGAAATAAAAATGTTAAACCAATATTACAGAAATATTACAAATTGGTAACAATTATTGACTCCCTATTTGGCTGATGATATAATATAATCAGGCTGCGTAGCCAGTAGAATACCAATATCTCTAAAATGTACTTACATAGGTAAAAATTTTTGAAAGGCGCAAGCCTTTCAAAAACAAAAATAAAAAACCCTTTTCAAAATTAAAGTACAAGGAGGAGGATTAACTGTATGAAGAGCCTCAAAAAGTTAATAGCGTTCGCCGTAAGCTTCGCATTGGTGTTCAGCGCTATGGCAGTAGGCTTCGCAGCAACAACGCCGTTCACCGATGTGAAGGATGATGCGCCTTACGCATCAGCAGTGGCTCGACTGGTGGCTCTTGATATTACAAAGGGTGTTGGGGATGGCAAATTTGGAGTAGACCAACCAGTTACAAGAGCCCAAATGGTAACATTCGTCAACAGAATGCTGGGCTATGAAGGCTTGGCAGAAATGGCAAAAGCAGAAAAATCAGTATTCAAAGATGTACCACAAAACCACTGGGCAGTAGGACACATCAACCTTGCATACCAGATGGGAATCGCTAAAGGTGTAGGCGACGGCAAATTCGATCCAAATGGACAGTTGACCTACGCACAGGCGTTAGCATTCGTACTGAGAGCATTAGGATATCATGACCTCTCATGGCCCTATGGAGTACTTGCAAAAGCTCAGGACATAGGTTTGACAGCAGGAATCAATCTTGCTTATAACCAAGTAATGCTCCGCGGAGACCTTGCATTGGTGCTTGACAGAGCATTGAATACTCCGATGGTTAAGTATGTAGATGGTAAAGAGACACAGGGAGATAAACTCATATCAAAGGTAGCAAACGTTACAAAATACTTAGTAGTAGCAACACCTGATGTAGATAGCAATGTAGCAGCAGGTAAAGTACAGGTTAAAGGCATAAAGGAAGTAAAAGATGGAGTAATTACATTTGCTGATGCTACCACTATAAATGCCGGCAATATAGATTTCAACAAATACCTTGGCAAAGTAGTTGAAGTATATACTGTAAAGAGCACAGGAGAACCTGTATTTGTAGATGTAACGGCTACACCAGAGAAGTCTTTCACAGCAAAGGGGTTTGAGGTAGAGGTAGTTAATAACGTTGTCTACAATGATAACAAGAAAGTAGTAGAAATTCCTAGCCCTACAGATGTAACTGTAATTTACAATGGTGGAAAGACGACATTAGATCAAGTATTAGCTAAAGCAAAAGTAGAAGATGGTGCAAGTGTAACAATATTAGCTCCAGATAATAAGACATACAATTATATGATCGTAAATGATTCATTCAAGTATCAGAATGTACGCGTTACAGCAGATGTAAAAGCTGGAGACAAGTTTATCAATGCAAATAGCAGCCTGAGAATAGCTGGAGATCCAGTAAAGACTGTCATTGTAAAAGGTTCTGTTGACAAAGTAACAGATATAAAAGCTAATGACATAATTTACTATGGCACTACGGTAGATGGCTCCAAAGTGACAATACTGGTTGTAAGAGATAAAGTGGAAGGAAAAGTAACAACGGTTATTGATGATGGCGCAAAGGTTGTAATCAACGATAAGACATATACAGTAAAGGGATATGCTGAGAACAAAACTCCTGCAGTAGGCGATGAAGGTGTATTTGTACTTGATAAAGATGGTAACATTGTATATGCTATATTAAAAGTTTCTGCAGCAGCTGAAAATTATGCTATAGCACTTGCAGCTGAAGCATATGGTCCGCTAACAGGTGGAAAAGTTGAACTTCTCACAGCTGAAGGCAAAAAGATATTAGATGCTAAGTTTGAGGTAGCAGATGTAGTAGCAAAGACTTATGCAGAGAATAAAGACTTAATAACATATACAGTAAAAGACAATAAAGTAGACAGTGTGAAAAAGGTAGAGTACAACGTTCCTGGTGCTAGCAATGTAACTTATGATCCAACTAACAAAGTATTAGGCGGAAGCTTATATCTCAGTGATAGTACATTAATATTCAATTTGAAAGACAACTCTGTAGTAAAAGTTGGCGACATTACAGTTAAATCTCTAAATGTTGTTGGGGCTGTTGAAGGAGATTACAACTACCTGAAAGTACTAGTCATCAATAGCGATATAACAACAAAGCCAGAGAGTGAAGTAAAATCAGTCGTATATGGTTATGTAACAGACTACGTGAAGTATACAGTTGCTGATAACAAGACATACTATAAGATCACTGCACTAGCAAATGGCGGAGAAGTAACATACACTTCTGACAAAGATGTAATTACAGCTACTCCAGAAAAAGGAAACGTATATGTATTTAAGCTTGATGCAAATGGAGTAATTATTAAAGATTTAGAGCCAGTTAATGTCAAGGATAGTGGCAAGGTAAGTGACTATTCCAACTACGGTATTAAGTTAGAGAATGGTGCACAATACGCATTAGACAGCAATGTAACAGTTGTATCAAGAGATGGTAAACTTGCTGGATTAGGAGATATAGCAAAAGGTACAACAACAGTGGAACTCTATGTGAACAGTGTAGGTAAAGTAGTAATAATTAAGATAACCAACTAACACAAATAAAAAAAGAGTCCTCCTCGTTGGAGGACTCTTTTTTTTATTATGATGGCTCTTTGTCAATAGTTGGGGTGGGTATTTTTTCTGAATGCCCACCTAAGCCGTATGCAATTCTTTTTAGTACTTTAATTTTATTGTTATAGCCTTCTGTTACAGAATTGGTGTAAGGAAACATTCGCATTTGTTATTTCTTCAAACCAACGGTTAAATACCTGTATGCATCTTTTAAATTCATCAATTTTGCTTTCTTTAGTTAACTGCATCCATCTTTTTAGTTCTATTTTTGCTTCCTTTGAATTTTTGCATTTTAACACTCTATTACTAAATTCTTCTTTTAAAAAGTGTGCCATTCTTAAGTCGGCACTGTACCAAAACATTATTTCCAGCTTTTCTTTTTGTTCGGGCGTTAAGGTATCATATTTTGCAAGAAACAGCTTACGGCTTCTTTTAAAATATCTCCTTTTATCTCTTGTTAGCTCTTTTTGCACTCTTTTCCTTACATTTTCTATCGCCCAATATACGTACCTTTAAATTCATCTATACTGATAACTTCAGGCAATATCTTATAATCAGGTTCCACTCCTACTGTATCTAAAAGTCTCATCACTGTCGTGATTGATACTCCTGTAACTTCAGATATCTCTTTCATGCTTTGTTGTTTTTTCAGTTGTTGTAGTATGTAAATAGATAGTCTGTTGGTTATTCTATGGTAACGGGGTAAATAGTCTAAATGTTCATAGAATCTTTTACCACAGTGTTTACGAACATATCTCCTCTTCTTTAGTACTATCACTGTTGGTTTCCCGAATAATGGCACATCTTTTATTCTTTGTACTCTATAATCATGAATCTTAGACGTTGTTGCTACGCACCTTGTACAAATATGTGGTTTCTGTTTCATCTTAATATGTAGCTTTACTCTGTTGTCATTCTCTATTATATCTTCCCAAATTATATCTTCAGATTTTAAGAAATTTGTGATATAATTACATTGCACTTATTCTGATGCCTCCTTTTGTTAGATTGTTTTAACCACTTTCTATTATAGCAGGCATCCAGAATAAGTGCTCTCTTTTTTATAGATTTCTTTTTCCCCACCCCAACATTTATTATAGAACCTAAATATATTTTTTATTTAGGCATATGCTTATTTTGGATTTATTGTTGCGGAGCTAAATGCCAAAATAGCATATGCCGTATTTGTTTTATAGGAGCCAAATAGCATTTTGCTGTAAGGATATGAAGGAAACGATAATAACCATAAAAATTTTTATTTTTTTTAAGAAAATTTAGGAGGATTTTTAAAAGTGATGTAGAATATATATATTACAAAAGAAACTTATTTATTTTAAATTAGTAAGTCAAACATGAAAATATGGTTTATATAGGGATGCTACTGCAAGATAGGTATAAAAACAAAGAATAAATAACTAAACAAAAGAAAATTGTATGATAGAAAGGGGTTCCTATGGCTTTTAATAGTAAGGTATCAAAAGAATTAAATAAAGAATTAATTCTATCCTGTATAAAAAAAGAAGGATTGATTTCTAAAGTTGAAATTTCAAGAATAACAGGAATTAGCTTGCCATCAGTATCCAAAATAGTAGATGAATTGGTAGAAGAAGGCAGAATAATAGAATTTGGAGTTGGAGATTCATCAGGTGGTCGAAGACCTGTTTTATATAAGTTTAATGGTAATTTTAGGTATTTCATTGTAATAATTATCAATAAAGTTTATATGAGTATTTATTTGATAAATTTGGACGGTGATGTTATTGGTGAAGATAAAATTGCTATAGAAGGTGCTGATGATAACGATGTAATATTTTCTATAACTAGTGGAATAAGTCGTACATTGAGCAACTATAACATTTTCATTGGCAAGCTTTCAAATATTTGCATCGCCGCACCAGGGTATTTTGATTATGAAAAGAATAAATTTTTGATAAATGGGATACCAGCTATAAAGGCTGTTGACTTACATGAAAAATTGAGCAAGAAGTTTCCAAATGTTGAAATTAAATTTGTAAGTGATATTCATATGACGGCTCTTGGGGAATGGGCAAAAATAAAGAATAAATATGAAAAAAAGAGGATTGTTGTGATAGATATTGATAGGGATTTAAAAGAAAATGCCTGTTTTGCAATTATAGATAATGGGAGTATTTTGAAACCAGGTAGAGGATATTTAGGAAGAATTGAGAAAGATATGATAGATATGGCTGACATTACTACACTAAAAAAGAATGGATATGAGGAGGTAGGGAAGTTAATTAATGATGCTAAAGTGAAAAAAGCAAAAGCTATAAATTTATTAACAAACTTATTGAATTTTTTGGCACAAACAATAAAACATATACTACATTATGTAGATCCAGATTCCATAATTTTTCATGGTTATATAGCACATCAAAGTTTAATAGAAGCAGTTAAAGTCAAACTGCAAGAAGAGAATTTAGCGTGTGATATTCAGAAATCTTTGCTTAATGAAAAAGCGACATTATATGGGTGTATAGAAGAAACTTTGTCGAATTTATTTAGTCAGGATGAAAAATTTGAGAAAATTTATAATGTAGATTTTTACAAATAAAGTTATAGATAAGGGTGGTTTTCAGATTTTACCGGTTCATCATTCATTCAGTCCAGAAATGGGGAATGCTTGGGCATTAACTCAATGGATGATTATAGGGCCATTGGATGAAAATTCTCCATCTCCTGACGGTGTAGCACCGCTTTTTTCACGCTATTTGAGACCACGATATGATGTAGAGATTAGATTCAATAATGGTATATGGGAGCAATTGCCAGTATTGACTGGTCGTCAAGATGAAGCACTAAAAGATATGACACATGTAAAAATTTTGTTTCCTCAAGTAGAGCAGAAAATTCCTGTAGATATACCTATACCTACTATAAATTCTCTTTCTGAGAGCAGCAAAGAAGCAAATATAAGTATTTCAGGGGAATCTTATCCAGGTACTAAAGTAGAAATTTATGTGAATGGCATTAAGCAAAAAGAAGCAAAAACTGGTTCAGATGGTATATTTATAGATAACATAGTATTGTCAAGGGGAGAGAATATTATACAGGCAAGAGCTGTGGACCCTGCAGGAAGAGTAAGTGAGTTTTCCGCAGAAAGAAAAGTGGTTCTTGAAAATGTTCCTCAACCTCCAATTTTAGATATTCCAAAGTCGCCTACTAAATATCCAATTATAAATGTCTCAGGGAGAGCTGAACCTGGTTCAATTATTACTTTAACGATATACAATGAAAATACTGCTGAAACAACAAAAGTAACTGATATAAGAGCTAATGAAGAAGGTATATTTAGTTCACAAGTATATCTTTTAGAAGGAGTAAATGTAATTACGGCAGAAGCTATATATAGTGATGGTACAAAAAGCTTACCGTCGTCTTCAATTAGAGTGATTCTAGATACAATTCCTCCAATTATTTCTGATATGTATCCAGCTGAAGGAGAAGTTATAAATACAACTACACCTCTTATTTCTGCCAGAGTGTATGATGAGGGTAGCGGTCCTGTATATTTTGCAATTAAATTAGATGGTGTGTCAAGACCTGTCACATACGATTCAAAAAATAACATTATGTTTTACCAGGTTACATCACCTCTTGCACCAGGGCCACATACAATGGCTTTCTATGTAAAAGATGCGGCCGGGAATTCAACTAGGGTGCCTGAGACCGGCGAGTATGTATTTTATGTTGAAAGTGGCAATTAAATTTCAATGTTTATAAGGATTTTAATAAAAATAATAGACATTTTGGATTTATTTGATTTTTCAAAGGGATTCCTATCTATAGTTTTCTTTGCTGAAAATACTGAAAAACAAATAAAAACAAGGGAATCCCTTTGGAAATAAATATGAAATCCCTCAATCAGTATGAGTTTTGAGGGATCCGCAAAAACTCAATAAAAATTTAAGGAGGGTTTTTATGAGTGTCCAAGGTATTTTAATCATTTTAGTGTTTGTCTTCTTTGCATACTTAATGGTTACGCAAAAAATGCCTGCGCTTTTAGCACTACCATCAATGGCTATTGTTATTGCTATAATAGCTGGGATGCCTTTAAATTACATTTTTTCCAACATAATTGGAGCTGGTGCTGTGAGACTTCAAGGTGCTATGGCCGCTGCAATATTTGGCGCAATATTGGCGCAAATAATAAACAAAACGGGAATTTCTGATAATATTGTGAGAACTGCTGCTGAGTTAGGAGGAGATAGGCCAATTGCTGTTGCATTAGCTATAACTTTTGCAGTTGCTTTAATATTTACTTCTCTTGGTGGATTAGGTTCTGTTATAATGGTAGGAACTATTGTTTTACCCATTTTAATATCAGTAGGAATCGAACCAGTTATTGCTGCTTCATTGTTGCTCATGGGGTTAAATTTAGGAGGTTTATTTAATGTTATGAACTATGCTTTTTACCAAAGTGCATTAAACCTTGATATGGCAACGATAAAAAGTTTTGCATTAGCTTTTGGAATAATTGCAGCAGTTGTTTTGCTATTGTTTATATTTATCAATGTACCGAAAAAGAAGACTGTTGCTGCTTGGGCGATGTCCACAGAAACCCATGAGGAAAAGCCTCGTGTTTCTTGGTATGCTCTTTTAACACCAATCATACCCGTTCTACTGCTTTTTATATGGCCATTAATCTTTAAAGATGCAGAAGGTAAACCAATTCAGATAGATATCATATCAGCAATGTTAATAGGTATTCTTTATGGTATTTTGACAACGAAACCTCGTGAAATAAAAAATCTACTTACAAGCTCAATTATTGAGGGGATAAAGGATGTCGCACCTGCACTGGGTTTGATGATAGGGATTGGTATGCTTTTACTTGCTGTTATGGATAAAACAACTGCAGCACTAATTTCTCCAATTATTTCCAAAATCTTACCAACTTCGAAAATTGGATATGTATTATTTTTTATTATATTATCACCACTAGCACTTTACAGAGGACCTTTAAACTTATGGGGACTGGGGAGTGGTGTCGCTGCTCTCATGATTTCAGCAGGTACATTACCCCCTCAGGCTATTATGGGTGCATTGATTGCTACAGGCAATATTCAAGGGGTGTGCGACCCTACTAATACTCATAACGTTTGGACTGCATATTTTACAAATACGGATACAACGACCATTCTGAAGAAGACATTACCATATATGTTAATTGTTGTATTATTAGATATTATATACGTAGCGCTTTTTAAATGGTAAAAAGAAGGAAAGGGGAGGGGGGTTATTCCCCCCCTTTATAGGGTAATATAACTATAAATTTTTTGAGGAGGGCAGATACAGTGCTAAAGATAGCGTACATTCCGCTTGACAACAGACCCTGCAATTATGATTTTATATTAAAAGCAGCTAAAATCAAGGGAATAGATATTATTACACCGACAGAAGAAAAGCTGGGTAAATTTACTACTCATGGGGATGTAGAATATATAAGAAAGTGGTTGATGAACCTCCGTAATGTGGATTATCTTATTTTATCTATAGATATGTTAGCCTATGGTGGTTTAATCGCAAGTAGAGAAATGGAGTTAAATGTTGATCCGTATGGGTTTGCAGAATCTATTAGAGAGTTTAAAAAGAATAATAGTAATTGCAAGGTATATGCCTTTAATATAATTATGAGAACATCTATAAGTGTCAAAGACGAAAAAACCTATGAATATTGGAAACTGATTAATGAATATTCTTCCCTAGCTTATAATGAACACGAAAATTTTAGTAGAATAAAAGAGCTTGAAAAGATAATTCCTAAGTCTATTCTTGATGGTTATTTAAAAGCCAGAAGACGCAATCATGAAGTTAATAATATCTCAATCGATTTGGTAAATGAGGGAGCAATAGATTTTTTGGTTTTAGGCCAAGAAGATTGTGATAAAATAGGAATTCACCTTTTAGAGCAGGAAAGACTGCTTACGAAAATAAGAGAATTAGGTCTTGAAGAAAAGATAATGATGATGCCAGGTGCTGACGAGTTTGGTCAGATTTTATTTGTAAGGGTATTAAATGATATTTCAAGAATGAAAATTGGGAGGTTAGTGTATGATAATGATCGTCTAAAATATGTAGTAGCACAATACGAAAACATACCAATTTACGAAACTTTAGATTTGCATATCAAAGCTGCTGGTTTTGATATAAATGAAGTAAATGATCAGATAATTTTATATGTAATAACGCCTAAAATGTTTGATGACATTATTTGGATTGATGATGACCATTATAAATATCTTGAAGGTGTTAAAGCCGAAGATGTTTATATAAATGATGAAGAACTAGATGCCTATATAAAAAATCACAAAATTATAATATTTGATTTATGTCATGCTAATGGAGGTTGGAAAGAACTTATTTATTTTCTTTCGGAAAACGACCTATTACATGAGATATATGGATATACAGCCTGGAATACGGCTTCAAATAGCATTGGGACGGGACTCTTATTTTATGCCTTGTTATATGAAGAGAATAAGGACAGTAAATCATTTCTTGAATTTCTTATAGAAAGGTTTTATGATGACTTTTTATACCAAAGCATAGTTCGCCCCAAAATAAATAAAATTTTACAAAAGGAAGGAGAAAATATCCATTTATTTAGAGAGCTTAAATACAATCATAATATGATATTATGTGAACTTATGGAAAAACATGATGAGATTATTAAAAAATCAATATTAAATAAACCTATTAAGATTTTAGAAAATTTGCAAATAAAAGATTATCACATTGAATGCTCTTTTCCATGGAATAGGACATTTGAAATAAAAGTGGATGTTAAAGTTCAAATATAAATTTTTCTAAAGGGGTGATATTATTATGAGATTGATTGAAAGGTTAAAAAGCAATAAAATGACACTTATTGTAAGCCTTCCTCAAAATACTTTAGAACTTGCTTTGGCGGCAGTCAATGGTGGTGCCGATGCAATTAAAGTCCATACAAATGTTTTTCATAGAGCAAGTGGCAATAGGTTTCCAAGACTAGTAGAACAAGTAGATATCCTAGAGGAAATTGTAAGAAAAGTCAACATACCTGTAGGCATTGTGCCAGGTGGAGATGAATCTTGTATTGAAAAAGAAGAAATTAAAATATTAAAAGATATTGGTTTTGATTTTATATCGATGTTTGTTCACCACATGCCTTTATACATATATAAATCGGGATTTACAATAATGTCTACAATAACTCGAGATTATACAATCGACGAAATAAAGACGTTAAATTATTTGAATGTTGATATAATCGAAGCAGATATGTTGCCAGATGATAAAAAAGATATTATTCATTTGGCTGATTTAATGAGGTATAGAAAAATAATTGAATATGTTAATAAACCTGTAGTTGTACCTACTCAAAGGGTTATCTTGCCGGAAGAAGTGGAAGACCTTTATAATATTGGTGTTAGAGGTTTTATGATTGGTGCTATAGTTACAGGTAATAGTCCAAATCAATTAGAAAAAGTTACAAGTGAATATAGAAAAACTATCGACAAGCTTTAATGTGATTTTTAGAAGGAGGAGATAATATTGAAGGTAAGAATCGGGATAGATGTTGGAGGAACATTTACAGATGCGGTTGCTATAGATAATGACACTTATGAATTGATAGGGACAATAAAGGTACCGACGACACATACTGCGAAAGAGGGTGTTGCAAAAGGCATTGTAGAAGCCCTTATAAAACTCTTGGAAGAACACAAGATAAATCCAGAAGATGTTCTATTTATAGCCCATGGTACAACACAGGCAACGAATGCCTTATTAGAAGGTGATGTTGTTCCTGTTGGTATTATAGCTGCAGGGAAAGGTATTGAAGGTATTAAAGTAAAAAACGATACAAATATACAAGATATAGAACTTGCACCAGGCAAAATATTAAAAATTGCAAGTCAATATATTGAATTAGATGAGGAATTTGAAAAAAAGGTAGAAATAAAAATTGAAGAATTCAAAAATCAAGAGATAGGGGCGATTGTTGCAGCACAGGCCTTTTCGGTTGATGATCCTACTATTGAAAATAAAATAGTTGAAATAGCAGAACAAAAAGGACTTCCGGCGACGGCAACGCATGAAATAACAAAACTATATGGATTAAAGATAAGGACAAGGACTGCAGCAATAAACGCATGCATACTTCCCAAAATGATAGAGACAGCAAACATGACAGAAGATAGCGTAAAAAAATCCGGCATAAAAGCACCTCTCATGATAATGAGAGGCGATGGGGGAGTAATGAATATAGCGGAAGTGAGAAAAAGACCGATATTAACTCTTCTTTCAGGCCCTGCTGCAGGTGTAGCAGGTGCCCTTATGTATGAAAAAATATCTGACGGCATATTTCTTGAAGTTGGAGGAACAAGTACAGACATCTCTGCAATAAAAAACGGCAAAGTAATGGTAAATTATGCAGAAATTGGAGGGCATAAAACATATCTTAACTCCCTTGACGTAAGAACAGTAGGAATAGCAGGGGGAAGTATGATAAGGCTAGGTGACAAAGACATAGAAGATGTTGGACCCAGAAGCGCCCACATTGCAGGTTTACCATATGCAGTTTACAGCGATCCTGAAGAAATAATAGAACCTGAAATAGTATATATAAAGCCCAAGAAGAACGATCCTGATAATTATGTTGCAATCAAAAGCAAAAATGGGAAAATATTTGCGGTAACTGTATCCTGCGCGGCAAACGTATTAGGATATGTAAGACCAGAAGATTACGCCTATGGTAATCGAGAAGCTGCGAGAAAGGCCTTAGAACCAATTGCAAAAAAACTTAATAAAACAGTTGAAGAAGTAGCTAAGAAGATAATGGATATTGCTAGTATGAAAGTGGCAAAAGTTGTTGAACAACTTCTTAATGATTACAAACTTGACAAAGATGCGACAATACTCGTAGGGGGAGGAGGAGGAAGTGCCTCAATAGTTCCCTATGTTGCAAAAATTATGGGTATGCACCATAGAATAGCCAAAAACGCCCAGGTGATCTCTACAATAGGTGTAGCACTTGCAATGGTAAGAGAAATAGTAGAGCGTACCATACAAAATCCTACTGAAAAAGACATATTGTCAATAAGAAACGAAGCAAAAGAAGCAGTGATAAAATCGGGAGCATTAGAGGAAACAGTAGAAATATATGTAGAAATAGACTCACAGAAAAATATAGTGAGGGCAATTGCGACAGGAGCTACAGAGTTGCGTTCGAAGGACATATTAAACAGGAATTTAGGACGAGAAGAAATAAAGAAAATAGCAGCTCAATCAATGAAGCTCGAATCAGCAAAAAACGTTCAAATAATCGATGAAACAGGTTCAATGTATATCGTAAAAGGCATAGAAAACAAGAAGAAATTTTTTGGATTGTTATCACAAAAAATAGAAAGCGTAATGGTAATAGACAAAGAAGGAGTTATAAGACTTAACAAAAATAACGGTAAAGTATATAGAACAAATATAACAAACTTTGAAAATTATTTAAACAAAGCATTAGAACAAAACATATTTTACGGTGATGGTGGAGCTGAAATTCCTGACTGCTTTATCATACTACCAAATAGAATAGTAGACTTATCAGGACTTATTGACAAAGAACAAATAATTTCACTGGCGAAGGTAGAAATAGGCGGTTTATCTGATAATGACCGGATACTCATATTATTAAGTAAAAGGTGATGAAATGATACCATCTGTATTTCTTGATAAACAACAATTAATTAGCCAGGAGTTAAAATTTGATATTTATTACAATAGGATATCTGAACTTAATCTTAATGATATACTAGAGATGGCATGGGATAGAGGAATCAAAGAGGCAAAAAAAATAAAAGACAAAAATATAAGGCAATTAATATTTCAAGAAAATATACTTGTAGAAACTGATGAAAAAAGTTATAATCCTGATTATGCTATTTTTAGTGATTATAACAGTGGAGAAAAAAAGATTACCCTTTATAAAAAAAATATACAAAACATATTTGTTCCTTCTATACCGGATAACTATATTTTTTGGAGAGATTACGAAAAAGTTGTAGATTTATTTCTGACCCATGAATATTTTCACCATTTAGAGACCAAATATATTGGATTAACAAGTGAAATAAAAAAAATACAGATAAAAATCGGGCCATTTGTACTAAAAAGAAAATTGAGAGCCTTGAGTGAAATAGCTGCACATGCATTTGTAAAAGAATTTTATGATATATGGTAGGTGATAGAATGAAACTATATGACGTAGTTGTTGTTGGTGGTGGCGTATCAGGTACAGTTGCAGCAATAGCATCTGCAAGAAATGGAGCTCAAACTCTTCTAATTGAACGATATGGATTTCCTGGTGGTACGCTTACAAATATGGGTGTTGGTCCTATGATGACGTTTCATGCGGGCGATAGACAGGTTGTAAAAGGAATACCACAAGAGATAGTAGATAATCTTGTGAAAGTTGGTGGAAGCCCCGGCCATGTGATTGACACAACTGGGTTTGTAAGCACTGTAACACCTTTTGATGTAGAACTTATGAAATATACTTTGCAAAAGATGCTTATAGATAGTGGTGTAGAAATACTATTTCACAGCTATTTATCGGGCGTTGAGATGGATGGAAGCAAGATAAAATCAATTAAAATTGTGAACAAATCAGGGGAAATGACTATAAAAAGCAAAATTTATATAGATTCAACAGGAGATGCAGACCTTGCTATAAGGTGTGGCGTTAATTATTTATTAGGAAGACCTCAGGATAACTTGACACAACCGATGACAATGAATGTGAGAATAGGCAATGTAGATATAAAAAAAATAAAAGAATATATGCTAAATAATCCAACTGAATTTAGAATGGTAGATAAAGAAAAAATCATAAAAGCAAAAAGACTATCGGTAAACGGCTTTTATTCTATATTAAAAGAGGCAAGAAAAAAAGGAGAAATAAATTTTGAAAGAGACATGGTATTATTTTTTGAAACAAATACACCGGGTGAAGTTATAGTAAACATGACAAGGGTACAAAGGCTAAATGGTACAGATATAGAAGATTTAACTAAAGGTGAAATAATCGGCAGAAGCCAAGCCATTGAGTTGTTTAACTTTATGAAAAAAAGAATACCTGGTTTTGAAAATTGCATATTGATTTCAACAGGTCCGCAAATAGGAGTGAGAGAAACTAGAAAAATAGTTGGTGAATATATATTAACAGCTGAAGACCTTGTTTCAAACAAGCGTTTTGATGACTGCATTGCAAAAGGAGGTTATCCTGTTGATATACATTCTCCGGAGGGTGAGGACGTTGTTTACCTGAAACTTAAAGAGGGAAGTGATTATGATATACCATATAGAAGTTTGTATAGTAAAAAAGTAGATAATTTACTTGTGTCAGGCAGATGCATATCATCAACTCATGAAGCAAATGCAGCAATAAGAGTTTCACCAATTGCTATGGCAACTGGGCAAGCGGCAGGGACAGCCGCAAGTATAGCAGCAAAAGAAGATATAAAAGTTTCAAATGTTGATGTAGAAATGTTGAGAAACATTTTATTAAAGCAAGGGGCTTATATTTAATGGTACCAGGTACTTTAAATATGTACCTTGTACCATTAAATTTTACATATTTACAGGTTTATTGTTTTCATCTACAAATATTACTTTAGGCTTATAATTTTTGGCTTCCTCATCATCCATTATTGCATAAGATATTATGATGATTATATCGCCTACCTGACATAGTCTTGCTGCTGCACCGTTTATGCATATTGTACCTGAGCCTCTTTCGCCTTCTATTGCGTAAGTGTCAAATCGTGCACCGTTGTTGATATTTAAAACTTGTACTTTTTCATTTGGCAGTATATCAGCAAGTTCCATTAAATTTTTATCAATTGTTATAGAACCCTGGTAATTTAAGTTGGCATCTGTTACAATTGCTCTGTGTATTTTAGATTTCATCATAAACCTTTGCATTATATATTTTCCCCCCACAATAGATTATCTATAAGCCTTGTTGTCCCAATAAAGCAAGCTATTGCAATAAGTGCTTTATCTTTTATATAAGTTAAGTCTTCTAATGTATCAGGATGAACGCAGGAGACATATTGCACTTTGCACAAAGGCTCTGAGTTTAAGACTTCATTTACTTTTTTTATTATAGTATTAGCATTTCTTTCGCCATTTAGAAGTAATTTTTCAGCTTCTTTTAAAGATTTCGAAAGTATTAAAGCTGCTTTTCTTTCTTCAGGATTTAGATATACATTTCTTGAACTCATTGCTAAACCGTCACTTTCCCTTACAATAGGGGCTTTAATTATTTCTACAGGAAAATTTAAGTCTTCCACCATTTTCTTTATCACTGCAACTTGTTGTGCATCTTTTTGTCCAAAAACTGCTATGTCTGGTGTGAAAATGTTAAATAATTTTGCCACAACTGTTGTGACGCCTTTAAAATGACCGGGCCTGAAAGCTCCACAAAGTTTTTCAGTGATTTTATCTACATTTACCGTTGTGAGAAGTTCAGAAGGATACATTTCCTCTACAGAAGGAGCAAAAACAAGGTCACAGCCTTCTTTTTCAAGAAGTTTTAAATCCCTTTCCAAGTCTCGAGGATATCTATCAAAGTCTTCATTAGGTCCGAATTGAATTGGATTTACAAATATGCTTACAGCTACAAAATCTGAATGCTTTTTTGCAATTCTTACGAGGGACAAATGGCCTTCGTGCAAATATCCCATTGTAGGTACAAGTCCAATTTTTTTACCTGACAATTTTTGTTCTTTAATTATATTTCTTACATTACTAATTTTATCTGTTACTATCATTTATTCTCCCTCTTTTCTAAAGTAAAAGAATGTTCTTCATCTGGGAATAAGACTTGTTGTACTTCTTTAATGTAAGCATTTATGCCATCAATCATTATTTTTTCAATATCTGCGTATTGTTTTACAAATTTAGGCCTATGACCTTGAGTTATTCCCAGCATGTCGTGGGTGACAAGGATTTGACCATCGCAGTAAGGACCGGCACCTATTCCAATAGTTGGAACTGAAATATTTTCTGTAATGTTTTTTGCAAGCTCCATTGGAATGCTTTCAAGCACAAGGGCACATATACCTGCTTGTTCTAATACTTTGGCATCGTTAAAAATCTTTTTTGCTTGTTCCTTTTCTTTGCCTTGGACTTTATACCCTCCCAGTTGATGGACTGATTGAGGAGTGAGACCGAGATGACCTACCACTGGTATTCCTGCGTCTACTATGGCTTTGACTATTGAAGCTATTTCTTCTCCTCCTTCTAATTTTACGGCGTGGGCTCCGCCTTCTGCAATAAGCCTTGCAGCATTTGTCATAGCCTGTTCTTTTGATATGTGATATGACATAAAAGGCATGTCAGCAACTATAAATGCACGATTGACTGCCCTTGAAACGGCTTTTGTGTGATGTATCATGTCTTCCATTGTGACAGGTATTGTGCTTTCGTATCCTAAAACCACCATCCCGAGAGAATCTCCTACTAAAATCATGTCAATTCCGCAATTGTCAAGGATTTTAGCTGTGGGGAAGTCATAAGCAGTTAAAGCTACAATCTTTCTTCCTTCTTTCTTAAATTTCCTTAGTGTGAGAGTTGATACTTTTTCCTCCATTTAATATACCCTCCAATTCAAAATATTTTTCATCGTTAAAACTTCCTTTTTCATAAGCAATCTCAAGAGTTAATTTACCCAAACTTTTATAAAGCTCTTCAAGACTTGGATCTTTTATATTTTCAAGATGAAGTTTTACAGTATTTATATCTCCTCTTGCTATAGGGCCTGTCAAGGCTTTAGCTATTCCATTTTCTTTTATATTTTTTAAAGTTCCTTCCATTAAAGGGATTAATGCATCAGGATAATTTTCAAAAGGAAAACCTGATTCTTTTAAAAGAAGCAAACTAAATTTTGAAAGAGCTACAAGGTAATTTGAGGCTACAACACAAGCAGCATGATAAAGGGGTCTTACTATATTGTTTAAAACTATGTATTTACCTGATATTTTATTTACAATTTCTTTTCCAATTTCAACTGCTTTTTTATCCCCTTCTAAAGTGAAATAGGATTTTGGGAGAAGTTCTAAAGCTGCTGATACAGAGGGGCACGTTTGTATAGGATGCATTACCATGATAAAATTATTTTCATCTTTAACAGGGTTTAAAACTTCTAAATTTAAAGCTCCACTTAAATGAGCAAAAATTTTTTCTTTAAGTATTTCCTTGTACTGACTTAAATTATTTACTACTTCTGGTATGCTACTGTCATTTGTACTTATTATGATTACATCAGAATTTGTAATAATCTCTTCATAATTATAAAAGGCTTTAGATTGTGTAAATTTTGCTGATCTTTTAGCTGATTCTAAATTTCTACTTAAAAAACCTGATATATTAATACCCTTTTGCGATAACAAAAAAGCGAGGCTTGTTCCTACAACACCAGCCCCGACAAATCCAATTTTCAACTTTTATCCCTCCTTTTACATGGGAGACAAACAAAAACCTTCCACCGATGGGAAGGTAATTTTTTATCTCCCGTCCCGGTCTTGTGATCCTGGCGGGGCCGAAATGAGCCCTATTGAATTTTTATGAAGTGTGTGGTTCTATGAAGATACCACCACTTTTAAAATAGCACAATGTTTTTATAGAGTCAATAAAGACAATTACTTTTTTTATTTGTTAAAAGGATTTTGCACTCTTACTTTACCAAAATACTGCCCTGAATTTAAATCCTCGCTCCATATTATTTCACAATCAAGATTAACTGCACTGACAATTATCAACGAATCCCAAA